>Ga0265293_10003744_pt1 | contig 27838 bp, 27 predicted proteins | sample Munlanlewell138R_FD_192505 | JGI IMG/M metagenome (GOLD analysis project Ga0265293, IMG submission 192505) | Leachate microbial communities from a municipal landfill in Southern Ontario, Canada - Leachate well 138R | ecosystem: Engineered > Solid waste > Landfill > Unclassified | place: Canada...
AAAAAATGGGAATAATCCCAAAAAATGGGACTATCTGAATCCCAAAAAATGGGAATAATCCCAAAAAATGGGACTATCTGAATCCCAAAAAATGGGAATAATCCCAAAAAATGGGACTATCTGAATCACTACACCTTTGTTTTTGAGATACTTACATGAATAGTGTTAACTATTTCCTTATATATATATACTTAAATAGATTTAATATAAAATATATATAAAAGTCTGAATTCAAATTTAATACTTAAAACTAAAAATCCTTTTTTTTCTGCACTTCATCAATGTTTAAATATAGATTTTTAGCTTTATAATAAAAGTTGCAAGATGTGTCTTTGTCTATACATATTCATACTTCATAGTATATAGACAAAGACGCCTCTTGCCTTTTTTTCAAAAAGGAGGAAAAAATTCGGAACTCATTTTTTTACTTATATTGACTTTTTGTTCAACATTATTTTTTTATTTAAAAAATTATATAGACTTTTGTCAATACAAATTAATAATTTGAAGAACGAAGTAATTGTAATGAGAATTGAAGAGCTTAAAAAAAAGCTCTGGAAAAACGAAGCTGAAAAAAGAGGAATATCATTAACACTATTTATTGAAACTATGGTTGAAGGAAATTTAATGAGATTAGAAAGATCAGAATTAATAGACTTTTTAGAAAAGCAAGAAAATATCTTTTCTAAGATTCAAAATAACATAAATCAATTTGCACGAATAGCAAATACTTCGAAAAGTATAGATAATGAATTATTAATACAGTTTCAACAAAAATTAAACGAGATAGTATTGTTGAAACAAGAACAAAATGAATCATTCAATAAAATTTATGAAATACTATATAAATATAAATGATTGTAAAGATTTTGAGTTCAGCTAGTGAAGAATTTCACGGAGTATTATATAACGAAAAAAAAATAAAAAATGAAACAGGAGAACTTCTACAAATGCAAAACTTTCCTTCACATATAAATTATGATTCAACTCAGCAAGAAGTTAGAAATTATTTCAGACTAATTTCCGGGGTTTCTAAAACAAAAACACCCCAGTTTCACGCTGTAATTTCGACTAGGTATAGAGATCATTCTTCAGAGCAATTGAAAATAATAGGTGAGTCTTTTATGGACTATATGGGTTACGGAAAGCAGCCATATATTATCGTATTTCATAATGATACTGACAATAATCACATTCACATTGTAAGTACAAGAGTTGATAAGAAATCGGGAAAAAAAATAAAAGACAATTACGAAAGAATTAAGGCTCAGAAAGCTATTAAAAAAGCTCTCAGTGATCTAGGTCTTCAAAAAGGAGATAAAATCAAAACTGATTTAGATAATTTATTAAAATACAACTACCAAAGCATTTCACAATTAAAAAGACTATTAAGTCTTTCTGGATTAAAATTAGAAGATAAAAATGGCGAAGCAATTGTTTTCGAAAATGGTGCTGCAATTGCTAATATTACGAATAATATCAAATTCAACTCTGGGGATCTGAATCGAAAGAAACAGATTAAGGCTATTCTTTATAAATACAAAGATATATATTCAAATCAAGCATTTAGAACAGTAGATAATAGAAATTACAAAGAATGGCAAACAGATAAAAAATGTAATCCTATAATAAACTGGGAAAGTGAACTAAGTCGTAAACTACATGACAAATTCGGACTAGAGATTGAGTTTCATTTCAAAGACGATAAAACACCGTTTGGTTACACGGTTTTTGATCATTCTCACAATACTATATGGAAGGGAAGTGAAATTGAAAAAATATCTAAAATTTTTTCATTCACAGAGAAAATGATCGATAAGGCTGAATTTGAAAAAATAAACAATTTTAACATAAACTCTAAAGATAAGAAAGAGGCTATTATCAATTATTTTGCTGAAAAAGGAATCAATGTAGAGAACTACATGATTTTCTTCAATAATAAAAGCTTTTCAACTGAATCAATTGAAAAGGTAAAATTTAATTTTAATGGCAGCAATAAAAAAGTCAAATATATAATTGACGAAGAGCAATTCTACATTGGGTCTTACCAATCGCTTTTTGGGAAGCATCAAGAGCATCAAGAGTCTCAAACTTCTTCTCAAAATACAAAATCTAATATCGATAAAATATTAAAATCATTAGCAGATATATCCAATGAATTTTTGACGCCTACATATACGTCAAATAACACAGATGACTATAATAGAAAGAAGAAAAACAAAAAAAGAAGAAAAAGATGATAATCACATTCGCAACACAAAAGGGTGGTGCAGGTAAAACTACGCTAGCCATAGCATTCAGTAACTATCTTAAAATTCTCAATCCTGAATTAGAGATTAATGTTTATGATTATGATTATCAACGTTCTTTTTATGAGAAATGGAAAACAGATAAATTAGGCGAAAGACCTCCATTATATGATGTTAAATATATAGATGATACAAACCCATTAAGTATTGAACAGATATGGAATTTAGAGGAAAGTGATGCATACACAATTATCGATCTTCCAGGTTCTCTAGATATTGAATATATGCCATTGCTTATGTACAGTAACTATATAATCATTCCTTTTGAATATAGCGATGTCAGCACACATTCAACACTTACATTTAATGAGTTTCTCAATGAGATTGACACTCAATCAGAACGAATTTTCATTCGTTCAAAGTATGACAAATCATACAATTATGTTAATCAATTATCATTAGACGAAAAACTTAAATCTTATGGATTATTGATTAAAAATCCGGTATACAAAAGAAATATCCTTCAAAAAATAGATACAACTGGATTAAACTATGATCAAAAATACGCTATTAGAAAGGCGTTTAATGAAATTATTGAAAAAATTAAACATGATAAAAGCATAATATAAATAAAATGGGAAAATTTATTTTATTAACGTTTTGTGTTTTGGTTGTTTATTACCTAATAAATATAATTTATGATCTTTTTTTCAAAAAAGACAAATCAAAACAAAAAAATGATGAGCCCGAAATTGTAATTTTCGACGAAGACACAGTTCACGATATTCAACAGGTAACTATTGATGATGTTGAGAATATAACGACACCCTCATCATTTGACTCAGAAAACTATTATTTGAATTCAGACGAAAATCCAGATGATTTTAAATATGATACAGAACCAGATTTAGAGTCAATTTCTAATGATAATCAAGAAGTAGATCAATCTATTCTAAAAGATTATTCTACTTCAAATGAAAATCTAATTCTAAAAAGAAATGCTTTTGAGGATGGTGATGACCCAGATTTATCTGATGAAACTGAAGACACTTCCACTTTCGGAGATTCACTAAACCATAATAAGGGATTCCAAAAAGAGCTATTTAAAAAAGCTCTCAAGAACTCAATGGATAGAGTATATGTAAGTGAAGTTGCAAAAGACGGTACAAGAATTTATGCAGTCAAAACGGCTGTTTAATTATATTAATTTTTTTATTAACTAAATCTTTTTTTAAAATGAACAAAAATTTCATTACAAATTCAAATCGAACTTTAAAGTTCGGAACCCTGATGCTATTGTTTTTCTTCGCAGGAACTTTCGCAATAGCTTCAACAGGTGCTGGTGCTCTGCAAGATGCAGCTAACACAATTTCGGGTTACATGGCTAACTTGAAATTGTTGATTTATGCTATAGGTGGAATCGTTGGTCTTGTCGGCGGTGTTCGGATCTATAACAAATGGGTTAACGGAGATCAGGACATCAACAAAGAAATCGTTGGATGGGGCGGTGCTGCTGTTTTCATCATTACTGTACCGTCATTCCTTGATGCATTTTTCACATAAGATGGCTTACAGGGTATTCAAGGGGCTTCAAAAGCCCCTTGTATTTTTCGGTTTGAAGGACAAGTATATTTATTATTCCGCAGGTGCTGCGCTTGGTTCCTTACTTCTTGGTGCAATATTATCTTCAATTTTTGGAGTATTAGCATTATTATTTGCTGTGGGAATAGGAGGTGCAATTATCTCATTTATATTTAAAATTCAAGATAAAAAAGGACTTTACAACAAAACTAAAAACACAGATCAAATTCACATTATAAACAAACAGAAGTTTTAAAATGGCAAGCAGAAAAAAAATATTGTTTAAAGAACCATACATTGGTTTTGATAAAAAAAATAGTGAAAATATACCATTCGACATTTTGATTGGTTATGCAGGAAATCCTATTATTGGTATCAAAATAAGCAATAAAGTTCTTCAATATTCAGCTGATCCTGACAGTTACTTTAACTATCATGCTATTCTAAACCAAATCGTTACAACTATTGGTGAAGATCGCGTAATTCAGAAACTTGATATTTTTACAAAACGAAAATATATTCCTGAACCATCAGCAAATTTTCTTCAAAATCAATATTCTGAACATTTCTCAGGACGTGAATTTAAAAGAATTGATACCTATCTCTTTTTTACCGAAAATCTTAAAAATGAAAAAGGGAAATATAATCCAAATGATAAATCTTATAATGATTTAGTTGATAAGGTTCAAAAAGTGTTCATGATTTTAGACCAAAATGAATTAAGTCCAAAATATTGTACATCTAAAGAAATAGACAATCTTTATGTTTCTCTACTTACGATGAATTTTAAAGAGATTCCATCTTATGATAATATAAAGTCAAATGATGAATATTTAAAAATTGGCGAAAAATATGTAAAAGTCATTACACTTATAGATACCGAAAAAATTGAAATTCCTTCTGAGATTGAACCTTATAGTACTATTGGTGGTCAGAGTAACGTCTCTGATACAGCTGTAGATAATTTCACATTCCTTAATGACCTAAATGATTATGAAACTTTAGTTTATAATCAAGTTATAAATATACCAAATCAGGCACAAAAAACAAGAGATTTAGGTAAAAAGCAAAAAAAGCATGAAGGTGCTGCATCTAATTCACCTTCAAATCTAATAATGGCTAATGAAATAGCTGATTTATTAACTTTAATAGAAGCCGATGGACAATTAATTGTAAACACGCATTTTTCAATAGCTTTCTCAACAAATTCTAAAGACAAACTTGATGAATTAAATTCACAACTAGAAAACAAACTATTTCTAAAAGGAATCATATCATCTAAAAGCGCATACAACCAATTCGAATTATTTAGAGCCTTATTTCCGGGAAATGCAGCTGCAGAATTACAAGATTATGATCTTTTCTTAACTACAAGTGAAGCAGCCTTATGTTTTTTTTTTAAAGAAAAATATCCAGAAAGTGAATCTTCAAATATATTCCTCCAATTCACAGACAGACAAGGTGTACCACTAAAAATAGATTTATCTGATTTACCAATGAAACAGGGAAGAATAAATAACAGAAATAAATTTGTACTTGGTCCAAGTGGTTCCGGTAAATCATTTTTAATGAACAACATCATTGAGCAATATCTTCTTTATAATTATGATGTAGTAATTGTTGATACTGGAGATTCTTATTCTGGCACGTGTGAGTACAAAAATGGAAAATACATTAAATATACAGATGAAAATCCAATCACAATGAATCCATTTTCTATACCAGAATCAGAATTCAATATTGAAAAAACTGATTTTCTAACAAATTTAATATTTCTTATTTGGAAAGGTGCTGATGCAGATATGACAACTACTCAGCGAACAATTCTAGATAAATTAATTTCGTCATATTATCATTCATATTTTAAAGGACAAACAAATTGGTTCCAAACAGTTGAAACTGAAAGGTTACTTTTCTTTTTAAAACAGTTTAATATTTATGAAGATGATATTATAGATGAAATAAATGAAAATTCCTCAAATCATAAAACACATTATGATATTTTAGAAATCGCTTTTGATGCAACAAATAAAGATATAAAATCCGCATATCGAAGAAAAGCAAAAGAGCTACATCCCGACCAAAATCAATCAAATTATAATTCAGATAAATTTAACAGACTTCAAGATGCATACAGCACTTTAATAGACGAAACCAAAAGAAAGGTATATGATGAAACGCATTTAATTCTAGTTAAAAAAAATGAAGTTATAAAACGTCCTGAAACTAAAAACGAATGGGAAATAGCGATAAGAACTAAAGCAATTCAAAAAATAAAAGAAATTGAAAATGAGTTGAAAGTCACATCACTTTCATTTAATACTCTTTATGAATATAGTGAGAAATTTCTACCACTCTTTCTCAATAATAAAAAACATAAGATTACAGATGAAGAATTTAATTTAAGAACTTTTCACTTAGTTCTTGCAGACTTCTATAAAGGAGGTAGATATGATAGAACATTAAATGAGACGGCTGACAGGACTTTGTTTGATGAAGAATTGATTGTTTTTGAAATTGATAATATTAAAGATAATCCAACTCTTTTCCCTATTGTAACTCTCATTATCATGGACACTTTCATTCAAAAAATGAGATTAAGACAAAATCGCAGAAAAGCACTCATCATTGAAGAAGCCTGGAAAGCAATTGCTTCAAAATTAATGGGAGGTTATATAGTTTATTTATACAAAACTGTCAGGAAATTTTGGGGTGAAGCTATTGTAGTAACTCAAGAATTAAACGATATTATCGGTAATGCAGTTGTCAAAGATAGCATTATTAGCAATTCTGATACTTTTATACTATTAGATCAAACAAAATTCAAAGACAATTTCACTTCTATTGCTGAAATTCTCTCATTAAATAAAGTTGAGCAAAACAAAATCTTTACAATCAACAACTTACAAAATAAATATGGAAGATCTAAGTTTAAAGAATTTTATTTGAAAAGAGGTAGTTACGGTGAAGTTTACGGTAACGAAGTCTCTGTAGAGCAATATCTTACTTACACGACTGAAAAACCTGAAAAAGTAGCCCTATCATATTATCAGCAAACAACTAAAAGTCACGAAGAAGCAATTAAGGCTTTTGTTGAAGATTCAAAATCATTCAATTCAGGTGTTGCTGAAATGATTCCTTTAATTAATCTTATTAAAGGACGTTTAACTAAAGAAGCATTGAACTTTTACAATGAAAGATTAAGTGCTAATCAAAATGTAAACATTTTGAAAATAATCGAATCTGAAATGTTAGAAAGGAATTTGTCATTTAACGAATTAATAAATCAACATAAATATGAAAATGTCTATTAAAATATCCTTAATAGCTGTATTGCTCTTTGTTATGATGCCTGTAGCAGCGCAAAATTTATATTTTGACCCTATTACTACGCTTGCACTTAAAGGTTATTCTGATAATTTAAAAAATAAGCAAAATGAAACTATTGAACAGCAAACGAAGCTACAACAAGCACAAGCATTTGTAGCAAGTCAAATGGCTTGGGCAAATGACTTACAAAATAAAATTTACAAAGGTCTAAGAGAAGTTTCGGGAACGGTGCAGAACGGGGTTCAATTAGTACGAATTTATGAAAATGTAAACAAATGTATATCATACACTGGAGATATTGCTGATGTAGTTGCTGATAATCCGGAATTTGCAGTTTTCGGTGCTAAATCAACAGGATTGGCATGGCAAACAATCACAGAAATTTCTGTTGAAATTACAGATATACTACAAGAAGGAGCAACTAACTTGGCATATTCTGGAGACAGATATAAGTTTCTTTATGAAATTGACCAGAAGCTCACAAGGCTTAGAATTATACTCCTACAAATTAAAATAGATATAGAAAGAGCTGTAAATCTAGGTTTCTGGCGAGCAATAAATCCTTTCCAAGGATACATCAATACGGATAAAGATATTGTGGAAAATATTATGTACCAATATAAACATATGTTCTAATGATGAAAAATTTATTAATTCCGGTAAAACTTCTGCTTTTTTTTATTTGGTTTTTTGCAAGTTCATTTTCGTCAACACCTGCGTGGGAAAGGGACAGTGTTTCTTTTCCTATGATGAATCAGGAGATCAGGCACACAATGCAGGAAGATGAACGTCAGACAGATATGCATAAAAAACAAATTACGGCTACAGGTGCGGAATTACATAATCGAACACAATGGGACAAACTGAAGAAAGTAAAAAGAGATATTGAAAACAGACTTTCAGCTGTATCATTTGCACTTCAAGCAATACCAGCAGGAATAGTAATTACAAATGACATTAATGATATAATTGAATCCCAAACAGATTTAATTGAGCTTATGACTAATCATCCATTCTTAGTTATCATGTTACCGGATGAAATCACCTTTCTTGAAGATGCTCAAGAAGTAGTAGCCCTCATGATAGGTATTATTGCTAGCTATGGAATAATAAACCAAATGGAAAAGGCTGAAAGAAAAATATTACTTGATTACGCCTTAGCTGAAGTTAAACGATTAAAACAAACTTCCAAATTCCTTCTTTTCCTAGCAAAGGAGGAAATAAGAATGAAAAACTTAACAATAGCAATTTGGCAAACTGTAATTAATCAGGATAAAGAAATTGTACAAGATATACTTGATAATTTTTAATTATGAAAAAAATAATCACACTTTCGTTATTATTCGTTTTACTGGGTTCTTCAACCCATGGTCAAAACATTACTGTTGTTTTTAATCGTAATCTTTTTATTCAATTAAATAAAAATCACATTATGCGAACAATAAGTAATGAACAAATAAAAAATTCAACTGAAAAGCAAAATGAATTATACAATTCAGTAAAAACAAAAATGGCAGCAATTATTGCTGTACATGATTTTTTATATACAAATTTAAAAAACATAAATAGCCTCATTAATGATGGTAAGCAAGCTTACTATATGGCTGATTATTTAATCAAAATATATAGTGAATTGAATAACCTTATAACCCTAACTATTGAAAAACCAGAATTCGCAGCTATTAAATATGAATACTATCTTGAAATATACGATCAATACCTAGCACTACAAACAGAAGTTGAAACACAAATATTAAAGGTTGATGAGAAATATTTGATGGATCCAAAATTAAGATTTGATTTAATTCAAAATACAATGAGCAAATTAAGAAATCTTTATTTTTCGTTGCTTGGCACTACTTCATATTTAAAATGGTCAGATGATAGAAATAAATTAATAACTGATTTTCCAATTCTAGGTGACTATTATATCATTGACAGAGCAATTATACAAAATATAATGAACAATTTAAATCACTTATTCTGATGAAAACAAAAATTGTATTATTTGTTTGTCTATTATTCAGTGTAGCAAACAGTCAAAACATTCTTAACGATCAAAATATTGTATACCATCACAAAAGAATGGTTTATGAGGAATGGGCTGAAATGTTACCAAAGCCTAAGAAGTTTTTAGGTGTAACAACTAATGCCGCATATTGGTTTATCTGGGGGATGTTTGCGCCACAAAGGAATAAAGATTACAAAGGAGGTCCAGATATCAGACCTTTAAAACCCACTGGACATGAAACAATGCGTTTTATGGAATTAAAATTACAACAGAACTATGCAGAACAAATAAAAGCTCATGCTGACACTCTTACTGAGCAAACGACAAGAGAATTTCTTTATTGGACATCAACTACAGTTGATGTAGATCCATTGTGGTTGCTTTATTATCGTAAAAAACTAAAACCAATTTCTGAGTTTCCTGATAACCCTCAAACATGGCAAGAATGGAAATTCGAAGATGAAGATTCATATAATCTTGCATCCCAATACGGTTCTATAGAAAATTTAAGAATTCAACTGGAATTAGTTAAATCTAAATATTATCAATCTAGACACGTTTCAATGCCACGTGGCAAAAGAATACTTATGTATCATGAAACTCTATTAGACTGGAGAAAATTTTTATTAACACTTAATCAAAATGCAAAAAAATACAAAAATCATTATACAGCATTAAATAAAATTCCTGACAATTATGATTTTGCGGTATCCGTAGGTAATAAATCAGATAAATTAATTGTATCTGAGGTAATGCATTCCTTCAAACACAAATTTTAAAATCATGAGAAACATAACATTAAAAATACTTATTATATTAATTTTTTTAACTCCAATAATACTATTTGGTCAAGCTGAAGAGCAAGGTGATGAATTTATAAAATTTTTAAAAGGTGATGGGGCTTTTGAAAAATGGTTTATGGAATTATTTACAAACCTTGACACTCAAATTAATGAAAACGCTATATCTGCGAGTTTTTTAGGAAGAGCAATTGGTGGTTTTGGTGCCTTAATATATCTCGGATGGCTTGGGTGGAACATGCAAGAAGGTGATGCATGGAGAGTTACACCCATGATTAGACCAATCATTATCGGTCTTATTTTAATTAATTGGACTTCATTTTGTAATTTAATTCAGGCTCCACTTGAAGTCCTTGCTTCTCCATCAAAAGCAATATTTGCAGATATCGAAGATCAAGTTAATGATCAGCGGATTTTAAGATTTAATAAACAGAAAGAATTTGTAAGTTTCCTATATTCTGAAAACGCAAAAGAAGCAGCAAAAAATAAAGAAGCTGATGCTATTGGTCAATCAAGTGACAAAGGATGGTTTGCCGAAAAAATGGCGGATTTATTTCAACCAATTCTAGAATACCAAATGCGAATAAAATTTGAAATGCAAAACTTAGCTGCTAATCTCATTGAATCAATAGCTTTAACTATATTGAGAGTATGTGTTTATTTAATTTTCTTTATTCAAAAAGTTTGGGCTTACATACTAATAATTCTTGGACCCATCGCAGTCGGAATGTCGTTAATTCCGGGTTTTGAAAATTCGTTTGCTAGCTGGGTAGCTAAATTTATAAATATTAATCTATACACTTTTATTGCATATACAATTATAAATATCGGTCAACAATTAATAATGTCTGGATACATGATGGAAATTCAAAGGTATGATCGATTAATGGAAAATGGTGGTGATTTAACTTTAATTGTACCATTCCTAGAACAAAGTGGAATGATTTATACAGTTATGTTTCCATCTGTTGCATATATAGTCACAGGAATCGGAATTCTAATTACACCTACGATTGCTGATGCGATAGTTACAGCGGGAGGTGCTGGTGTAATGTCTAAAATTAAAAGTGGAATGAAAACAGCAGTTGCCACAGCCGCATCAATAAAAATCGGTGGCGCAGCTGGTGCGGCCAGATCTGTAGGTAAAGCAAATCAATCAAAATAAAATATTATGTTAATAAAAGATATAAGAAGCAAAATCAAAATAAATAAAATCGTAACAATTTCTGCTATGATAATATCATTTTGCACAAATATCGCTGTTCTAATATATTCTAACAGTATTGTTCAAGATAGTAGGAAATCAATTTATATAATTGATAATGGTGTTCCAATTTTAGCGAAACAAACTGATGAAACATTAAATAGACCTGTTGAATATAGAGGTCAAGTCCAGTTGTTTCATAGTCTATTTTTTACATTACCGCCCGATGATCGATATATAAAAAGTAATGTCGAAAAGTCACTTTATCTTATCGATGATTCCGGTAAAAAAGAATATTCAAATTTAAGAGAAAAAGGTTTTTACAATCAACTTATCTCTTCAAATTCAATTCTAAGTATACAAACAGATTCAATTAAAATTAATACAGAAGACCAATCTTTTATTTACTATGGAAAACAATTGATAAACCGGATTAACTCTCTTACAATAAGAAACATCGAAACATCCGGAAACTTTATAGATATGCCTAGAACAATAAACAATCCCCATGGTGTTTTACTTACAAATTGGAGGATTATAGATAATTCTGAAATCTCAAAAAGGACAAGAAATGCTTTCTAAAATTAAAATAATTTATACAAACATTTGGGCTTGGATGGAAAAAAATCCGAAGGCATTCTATAAATATGCAATGTTTATACTTATTCCTCTATTCATAATCTCTCTTTATTTTTCTTATAAGCATCCACATAAAATATATACAAATACAATTCCAATAATATCAACTAAGAATGTAAAACCTACCATTCCTCATAAAACAAATAGAATTGTGGAACCAATTATAAATGAACTTATTGAATTGAAATCTAAACATGAAACAATTGGTTTAAATAGTGAGGACAGTCTTCGAATAAAATATTTAATTAACCGATATAATGAACTAAAATGAAACGAATAAACTTCAAAGAGAAAAGATATGTATTTCCACTTATCGCACTTCCAGTATGGTTATTTCTTGGATACCAATTCATATCTGCATCTGAAAAAAAAGCAGCCCAACAGCCTGAACAAACTAATGTAGAATTATCAACAGGTCTTGGAGAAGTTACAGATTCAATTTTGAATAAAAACGATGCATACGATAAATATTATCAAAAAAGAATCGGTGATTTATCGATGTTTCAAAATCTTGAAGAAATACAAGAAGAAAAATGGGAATATTCTGATAATTATGATGATAGACAAAAACAAATAATGGATTCATTAAAGCAACATTATGAAATGTTAAGACAAAATATAAATCAGCAAAACACTGATGAATACAATTTAACACAAAGAAACTACTCACAAAGCGATGACTACCAAAGGCAAACTGAAATTTTAAATCTCCTAAATCAAGGAAATAAAGATGCTTCAAGTACACAACCTGATTCAGAATATAAAACAGAGACTAAGGAAGAAGAATACGACCCAATCAAACAAATGCGTGAACAATTACTATTTCTTGACAGTCTTGAAAAGTCTAAAGACCCTGAATTTATTGCACAAAAAAAAGCAGAAGAAAAGTTAATAAAAGATAAAAAAAGACTAGAAGAATTCCTAAACTCTACTCTGACAGTTAAAAAAGCAACTGAAAATAAATACTTTAACACAATATCAAGCGTAAAATCTACCCCTAACATAATGAGTATTATTGACGAAAATACTACAGGATATTTAGGAAGTAGAATACGTTTAAAATTGCTTGAAGAAATATACGTAGGTGATGAAACCATAACAACAGGAACAATAATGTATGCAAACATTACAGGATTCAATGAACAACGTGTATTCCTTAACGTATTATCTATTGTTAAAGATGATGTAATCCTTCCTGTAAACTTATCTGTTTATGATTTAGATGGGATGAGAGGACTATATGTACCGTCGTCAAATTTTCGTGAAATGATGAAGGAAATGGGTGGAACTACAGTTCAAGGGCAACAACTCGAAACTTCAGAGCAAAACTTCACATCAAGCGTATTAACAGGATTATTTACATCAACTTCAAAGTCTATAGCACAATTAATAAGAAAAAACAAAGCCAAATTAAAATATAATTCACACATCTATTTAATCAACGAAAAAAAACAATAATATGAAAACAAATGTTTTAAAATTTTTCACTACTGTATTCATGTTTCTTTCTGTAATTATTTATGCGCAGACAGAAATCCCTATACAGCATACATCAGATCTTCCCACTATAATTATTAGCGATGAGATAAGTTTACATATTATATCTCCCGAACCAATTCAATTCGTCGATTTATCATCTGATGATTTAGTGGGTGACTTACCCTCGCAAAATATAGCACGAGTAAAACTACATAATACCGATGAAAATAAACGACTCCGTACTTCAGATAAAATAGGTATTATTACAGTTGTTGGTCAATCATATATGGCGCAATATAGTATCGTTTACAGTAACTTCGAAAGTTCGGTTACAAATATTCAAATTCAGCCAACTGAGATGCAACCTCTTGATAATTTAAATTCTGACTTATCTAATACTGAACTCAAAAAATTAGCTCAAGACATATTAAAAACAAAAGCTAAAAATCCAATCCGAAAAGCGAAAGGATTCAAGGTCAACTTCAAACTTAATAATGTATATGTTCGGGATGATTACATATTTTTTGATTTATCAATTTCTAATTCTACTAATGTTCCATACAGTATTGAAAATATATCTTTTTCGATAGATGATAAGAAAATATATAAAGCAACAAACAATCAGAGTATAAGTGTAAAACCAATATACTCTTATTCTGATCAAAAAGGGTTTCGTAAAAAATATAGAAACATATATGTATTCAAAAAATTCACATACCCTAATTCAAAAGTTCTTAGAATCCGATTAACTGAAAAACAAGTATCAGGCCGAACAGTAGAACTAGAAATCAAATATAAAGATGTATTAAACGCAGATTTAATTTAAAATGCAAGAGCAACAAAATCAAATAAACGTTTATAAGCTATTCCAAAAAGGAATATACTTTACAGTTGTGCTTGATTGCCTGACATTATTTTTTATTAATGAAGAAATCCCTGTTGTCAGTAATCTTCTTGGTAATGTTGCTAAAATGCCATTCTTTAGTCCTCCTCTTCATGCTAAATTTACAACAATCATATTAATAATTTTAGTTTCTATTGGAACAAAGGCAAAGAAGAAAAGAGACCTAAATATTGTTAAATCAATAGTATTACCAATAACAATTGGATTATTATTAACTTTTAGTAGTTTATATTTCGTCAAAGATGCATCATCTTCATTTCATCCTTATATATTTCCTGGGTTTTCAATTTATAGAATCTTGTATGCTGTTCTAAGCTTCCTTGGAGCAATACTTACTCTTACCGGAGCTGATAGTATTTCAAAATACATGCAAAATAAATCAGGAAAAGATAGATGGAATACAGAAGAAGAATCATTTAAACAGAATGATACCATAATTGAAACCGCCACCTCTATTAACATTCCCTATTTATATAAATATAAGAGAAAAATTAATAAAGGTTGGATTAATTTAAATCCATTCCGTGGAACAATGGTAATCGGGACACCCGGCTCAGGTAAAAGTTTTGGTGTTATTAATCCTGCTATTAGACAGATGGTGCGAAAAGGATTCTCACTGTGTATATATGATTTTAAATTTCCTGATTTAAGTCAAATTGCTTATTTACATTATCTTAATAAAAAAGAAAAAGATCATCAGTATAAACACAATTTTTATATAATCAATCTTGATCATGTTGAATCATCAAAACGATTAAATCCCTTTAAAAAGGAATATATAAATACACTTGCTGATGCACAGGAAATGGCGGAATCAATGGTTTCATCACTACAAAAAGGTGGGGGTTCTGGTGGTGGTTCAGATCAATTCTTCACACAATCGGCTGTCAACTTTTTAGCATCATGTATTTATTTTTTTGCTACCTATGAAAACGGTAAATATTCTTCATTACCTCACATTCTTTCATTCATCAATAAAAGTTACAAAGAAATATTTGATACATTATATACCCATGAAGAATTGTATTCTTTACTATCACCGTTTCAAACAGCATATCAAAATAAAGCATTTGATCAACTTGAAGGTCAAATTGGAACTTTAAAAATTTTTATCTCACGTTTAGCTACTAAAGAAAGTTTTTGGGTGTTCTCTGGAGACGATATAAATTTAAAAATTACAGATAAAAAAAATCCAACTATATTAATTCTTGCAAGTAATCCAAAAACACAGGATATAAATTCAGCTCTATATTCAGCTGTTTTAAATAGAATTTTAAGATTAATTAATTCTAAAGGAAATTTACCAGGAGGTATAATCGCTGATGAGTTTCCGACAATTTATATCCATAAAATTGACAATATCGTTGCTACTGCAAGAAGCAATAAAATTGCTGTTGTACTTGGTCTACAGGAGTTACCTCAATTACGTCAATTTTATAAAAGAGAAGTTGCCGATACAATTGCTTCAATCATTGGGAATGTTATTTCCGGTTCTGCAAGAGATAAAAACACCTTGGACTGGTTAGAAAAAATGTTCGGGAAAATTAGACAAAACTCTTATTCTCAATCTATCTCACAACAAGGCACAACTACAAGTATTAACGAAAAAATGGAATTTATGATACCATCCGGAAAAATTGCTGCCCTTAAAACCGGGGAAATGGTTGGGCTCATTGCCCAAGATAATTATTCATATGAAGACGAATATCAAACTTCTGTAGTTTCAGGTAAAATTAATCTTAATATGAATGAAATAAAAAAGGAAGAAAAGAACTATGTAGATATACCTCCCTATTATTCATTCAAAGACAATGCTGGTAATGATAAAAAAAATGAAATACTAATGACAAATTTCCGAAGAATTAATAAAGAAGTTCAACTAATTATCGATCAATTCGTAAAAGAAGAAGCATGAAAAAATCTATTTATATATTATTTATAACTGTGTGTATTAACGTTAATGGTCAATTCAATACATTAACTTTTAACGATGAAATTGAAAAGATAGATAACTTCGAAATTAATCTACAATCACTTGAAACTAAAGAAGAAAATAAAAATTCAGGCATCTTCTCTGGAAAAAAACGAAAATTAAAACACGAAAACGATTCTTTGAGAAAATTAGTTAATTTACTTTCAGTCAAAACAATCAATGAAAATAATTACTTCTTACAACATATAATCTCACAACAAAGTAATAAACAGGAAATACCTGTTAACATTCAAAACGTAAAAAACTCATCTAATGAATTTAAACCAATTACAAATAAACCTAATATAAATTTATCAATGCCAATTTCTGGAGAGATTATAATCACTTCTGGATTTGGTAGTAGATATCATCCTATTTTGAAAGATAAAAGACCTCATAACGGGATTGATATTAAAGCAAATAACGAACCGGTTAAATCTATACTTGATGGAGAAGTTACAGCCGATGGTTGGGATATAAACGGAGGTGGATTATATATCAAAATTAAGCATTCAGATAAATATGAAACATTGTATATGCATTTATCTCAATTACTTACAAAAAAAGGTGATTATGTGAAAGCAGGTGATATTATAGGAATCAGCGGTAATACAGGTAATTCAACTGGACCTCATTTACATTTTGCTGTAAAAGAAAATGGTAAATTCATTGAGCCATCATCATTTTTAAATCAATTAATATTTTATAACAATCTAATACATTAAAATGGAAACAATACACAACAAAAATGAAGTTCTTAATAAAATGAAATCCGCACAGGATAAAGTTTTCAATGGTCAAGAACTTACCGATCAGGACAAAGCACTATTAGAATACAGTATGAAATTTGGGATAGAAATTGGTGCTAACGAATACTTTAAAGACCAAAACCTTAAAATTATTCAAGAAAAAAATTTACCAATATCAGAGTTGAAAGAACACGGTATATTACTTGAAAATAATGAATTTTCACGCGAATTCGACATTCGTGATTTGAGAGATTTATTGAACGGAAAAGTTTTAACAGTTGAAAAGATTCTTAGTGAGAAAATGAAATTTGAAATCAATTTACAATTAGTTGACAATTATTCAAGATTGAAGGTAGAATACATTGAAAGAGAAAGAGTACTTAATGAACTTTTAGAAGAATCTAAAAATGAAATTAAATATTCTGAATCGAATGAATTCGACCCTTATACAGGAAAATACACCTCCTTTTCTAAATCAGTGTTTATCTACGATCAAAACACTAAAACAACTAAGATGTATGACATTGTTCAGAATAGAAAAGAACTTTCAGAATACTTTAGAAACAGTAAGGATCCTATAGAAAAATCGAAATATAATCAAGAGCTACTGAAAATGATGTCATACTTACAAACTAAAATAGAAATGTACCCAGAAATTGCTAAAGACATACAAAAGTCATTAAATATAATCAAAGTAGAAGCTAATTCATTTTCAGTTGAATCACAAACAACCGAAAACTTAAAAACTTCAAAAAAATCTAAAATTGATTTAGATGTAAATGATTACGATCGCTATCAAGATGCAAATAGAAATAGAGAAATTGAAGAAAAAGAAGAAAAACAAGAAATTTCATCTGGAAGAAAAAGGTAAATAAACTTGCATATATAGACAAATGTCTATATCTTTATTGTCAAATAGCTATATTTAAAATAAATTAATAATGAAAACTTATAAAAATGAAATACTTGAACAACAACCACAAAAAAGTAAAAAAATATCCGGAGTACAAACAAAAGAAGATTGGCTTAATTATCGATCCTCCCGAACCTTACAAAGTGAAAACAAAGAAATCTACAAAGGATTAAACCAAGCTGAGGTTTGTAATGTTGAAATACAATTCAAAAAATGGAAACATCTTAAATTCTGGAGCAGAGATATCGAAATAAAAAGCCCTGCAGATGTTGCATTTCTTTTCAGAAATCTGGAAAAAGAAAATATTGAACATTTATTTGCTGTACATCACAAAAAGGATAATTCAGTACAAATACAACATCTTGGGACTGGAAATAATAATTCAACAATTGGTGATCTACCAGCTATTCTTGCCGGAATTGAAGAATTTGAAACACAAAGTATAACAATAGTTCACAATCATCCTTCTGGTACACTTGTTTCAAGTAAAGCAGACAGAGAAATTTTAAAGTATTTAAATAAGATTATCCCGAAAGATGTTAAAATTAATCCTGGTATAATCTTAAACCTTACATCAGGAAAATATCTTGAATTTGATTCCAACAATGATATAGGAATAGATTATGCACAAGGAGAACCGATTGTTAAATACCAAGCAAAAACATTCAGCAAAAAAATAATCCGTGGATTACAATAAAATTATACAAGAATTTTGGAAAAATAATTTGATGAAAATAGGCGCAAAAGTAGGAGCTAACAGATTTATATTAGCAACTAATCAAACAGATGAAAAAAAACTTAAAGAATTAACAAAAGAATTAAAAACCTTCCCTACTATACTTAAAGCTATAGATTTAATTTCAATGCAACCATCTGAATATATCAAAAAACAAGATTATTATTCCGCAATGGATAATGGAAATGATTTTATAACAAATGAAGATTTAATCAAGTACAAACAAAATGATGCTAATAAAAAAAGGAATAAACTTATTAAACGAAATGTAGATGTTTACGATAAAAAGGGCAAAAAGTATGTTGAGATTCATGTAGGTGATTTATTTGAAAAAGGAATATTAATTAATCAAAATACTGAAATGCAAAAAAACAACGACGAAATAAAAATCGTTGGTGGAAAATTAAAAGACCTTGCTAAAGAAGCAATCGAAAACCCTGATTCTTTATTGTTATACGACACCCTCACACAAGATGTAATAAAAAAATACGCCTTACAACAGGAAATAAGAAAGGAATGGAAGCACTTATATGATAAAGTCTCCCACTATTTAGATGGAAACGGATGGGTTCAAAAATCTTTATTGACACCACGCCTCCTTAGCGACCTTGAACTGGAATTTAATTCTGAAACAAACAAATTAAGACCAAAAAACTTAGGTAAAATAGAACAAATATTTAATAATAAAAATCAAATTGCTATGGAAAAAAACCCAAAAACTCAGGAAACGATTCTTAATAAAAATCAGAATCAAGAAAAAGAACGTAATTCAGCTTCATACCTTACAAGGCAAATGATGTATTTAGGATTTAATCTTAATTCTGAAAAAGCAAAAGAACTCAAAGAGAAAATTAATTCTGAACTAAAATCATTTCAACTTGAACTAAGTTCAGATCTGACTTCATTCAAGAATGAAATGAACTTTACTCTTAATTTTAATAAAAACGATAAAGGGTTAGTTTTTTTTAATTCATATAGTGCAAAACTTACAACAAACGATGGTCAAGAAAGAACTCATAAGTTTTCTGTATCAAAAGAAAATAATATTACTGCAAAAGAAGCTATCAATTTATTAGAAGGCAGAGCAGTAAAAACTAATCTTGTAAATAAAAATACAGAAGAATTAGAACCTGCTTTTATTAAATTGAAACTCAATGAAGAAAAGACCGATTACGGAAATTATAAATTTGAAGTTTACAATGAAAAATATGGTGTTGACACACGGAAAATCGTTGAAAATTCTCCTTTGAAGTTTGATAAGGATGAATATAAAGACAATACCATTAACTCTCTAGAGAAAGGCAACATTGTTAAAGTCAAATTTGAACATAACTCAAAAGAAATTAAAGGATTTGCTGTCTTAAATCCACAGTATAAAATGATCAATCTATATGATGGATTTATGCAAAGATTAAATACTAATAAATCCAAAGAAAGTATTGACCAAACAGAGTCCCAAAAAAACAATAAAATTAAACAACACTCCAACTCCAGGGGTCTTTAGTCCGTTTCATTTCTATTAGAAAGTCTCCCGTTATACGGGAGACTTATCTTAAAATATTATTATGAAAACAACAATTTATTTATTCTTTTTAATTATTCTTTCATTCACGTTTTCATGCAACAAACATAAAAAAATGGAAAGCGGAAGGATTGATGTTATAGCTACGATATACTTTAATCCTTCACAAAATCTTGACGATAGTAAAACTATTCTTATATCTAAGCTAAATTTTAAAAATGACACAATAATTGAGATCGTTCCTGACATTGATTATCCTGACAGAATAAGCAACATTTATTTAATTATAGATTCTACATTTTCTAATTTAGGAAACTTTGAAACAGCAAAAAAAACAAACTTTAAAAAAATCTCAAATAAATTAAGTTTAGATAATAAATTTAATGGAGTGGTTTATACTGATTTAAAAGTTCCCAACTGGGGTTTCAGAGTACATATTAACGATACTGTATTATTTTCAAAAAACTATTTGCGTTTTCAAATCAGATCAGATGAAAGTTTCACAAGATACTATGTCGCAAAAACTGATACAATACTCCCTTTCGCAATTTATCCAAAAACCGCTCAATTCTACAAAGGTAGAATAGAAAGAGTTGACAGTTATGATAGAATTAACGATGTATTCGTTACACTTCAACTATTTTTAAGAAAAGATTGGGATTATGAAGCAAAAGAAATTTTCGAGTACAACCGATTTATTTCAAATCATGTAAAATGAGTCAAAAAAAATACTTTTCAACAGACGAACAAAAGCAAATTATTGATAAAATTAGTGTCTTAGATTATTTCAAAATACTAGAGTTAAAAGGAGAAGTTAAATTCACACGAAAATCTGGTAAAGACTACTATTTTGAAACAGAATTCAACAAATATTCAGTTTCAAATGATAAATTTTATGATTTTAAAACCGGACAAGGTGGCCAGCTAATCAAAGCTGTAATGCAACTTGAAAACAAAACATGGATTGAAGCCCTTAATACATTGAATCAAATAGCAAAAAATAATACAAACATTATAGAATTTAATCCAGAAATTTATCTAAAAGAAGAAACAAAAAATAAACCAGAAATAATATCAATAAAAAAACCCCACTCCGAAAATTTATTAAGCTACTTTGAAAACCGAGGAATTGAAAGGGAAATACTTAGAAAATACACAAAGGAATTAAAATATAAAATAAAAGATAAAACATATTATGGTTTAGCTATAAAAAATCAAAGTAATGGATATGAAATAAGAAATCCATTTATTAAAACTAAAATAGGTCCTTCAAATTATTCAATAATACAAAATAAAAAAAAAGACGATATTATTCTTGTGGAGGGAATGACAGATGCTTTTTCTTTTCTGCAATTGATTAAAGAAAATGGAAAGCAGAACAATAGAACGCTAATAGCGCTCAACTCTATAGTAAACTCCAAAAAATTCATAAATGATTATTCGGAATACAAAGGCAAAATTTATTTGCTTTTAGATGCAGATAAAGGCGGAAATAAGACTACTTTAGAACTTATTAAAGCATTTCCACAGGCCAAAGATATTAGAGCGTTATATGACATTGAAGTAGATAAAAATAATGACCTAAATGATTATCTTTGTAATAAGCTAAAATTAAATAGTAAAAATGAAAATAGAACTAAACCCACAGCAATTTCCGATACTTTCAAAGTGGGAGAAAGAACATCTAATCAAAACAATAACGCAATTAGCAAATCAAGCCAATCCGAAGAAAAAGATAACGGAGAAAGACTTGATTTGGGCAGCCACAATGTTAGAAATGGATTTAAAAATGAATCAGAATACAATTCCGGACACAGAGGAATTTCCAATCAATCCATTCACGGAAATAAACAAAAAACACAGGGAGGAAAGTCAAAAAAGGAACATAGAAATCTGGAAAGGGTACCACGATTAAAAAGCCTTATTTCTGAAATTTCTTTAACGCCAACCAATGACAATATAAAGAAGTTTATTTCCCTTACTACAAAAATAGATAGTGACAATAAAATTCAAATTATAGATCCTCAATTTGAATTCAATCAAGCTTTACTTCAATATAAACCTGGTGGAATCACCAAAAGAGGTCATGGAATTCTAAATGAATACTATACCAACACAGAATTAGTTAAAACTATTGGAGAACTCATATCAAATCATTTTAATTTAAATGATAATTCCAAAATATTAGAACCTTCTGTTGGTACTGGAAATTTCATTCATGCGATACCTGAAAAGTTTCATAAAAATATAAATTCATTTGAAATTAATTATGTTACTGCTGCAATAGCTAAACTTCGTTTTCCTCAAGTCACTGTAAATCTTAGAAATTTCGAATCCGAGTTTATGGGAGAAAATGGAAAAAAAATACAACTCCCTAGTGAAGAAAACAAATATGATATAGTAATTGGCAACCCACCTTATGGAAAACACAGAGGCTTCTATAAAGGCCTAGGTGAAGAATCGAAAATTTCTCGCTATGAAGATTATTTTATAAAAAGATCATTGGATGTCACAAAAGAAAATGGTTTAATAGCAATGGTTCTTCCATCTAGTTGGATAAAAAGACAAAAAGAACTAGATAACGCTGAATTAATAGAAGCTTATAGACTCCCATCAGGTGTTTTTAAAGGTACTGAAGTCGGCACGGATATAATATTATTAAAAAAAAACAGTCAAATTCTTAAAAATAACATTTCAAACTATTTTGAAGGAAACTATGAGAATGTTTTAGGAACATACAAAACAAGAACTAATCAATTCGGAAAACTTGAGGATTTTGTTTATGGCAATCTGGAAACAGCATTAAAGATTTTAGAAAGTATACAAGAAAAAAAACAAGAGAAACAACCTCAACTATCTTTATTCGATTCTTTCGAAAATCAACCTTCACGAGAAAATACGGCAGAAAGAAAAACTCAGAATCTGAATAGCTCTAGAAATGAATTGGCTGGTGATATTACAAGTCAGACGGATCAAGCTGTTACAAATCCAGTTGAAAATAATGAAAAAAAAGAAACTCTAGAAAAAGAAGAGTATTTGATTCAATCCGAACCAAAAATCAACAAAAAAAACTTAAAATATCAATTTAAAAAGAATGATAGTATTGTTTCACTTTCTAATACGAATGAACTTTCTGACAGAGAACTAGAATCTTTTAAAAACACTCAATATAATGGAGAGTTAAAAAACCCTGATGATTTTAAAGAGTATGCAAATTACCATAACGGAAAGTGGATTCATAATTTTTATTACCAAGAAGGAAATATCGTTAATAAGCTTAAGCAACTAGAAATAGATTTTAGCTTGAAATCAAGTCCGATATCTCCCGAACAATATGAAAAACAAAAAGAATTACTTAAATCTGTTCTTCCTGTTAGAAAAAAAATAGAAGAAATAATTATGTCACCTAATCACGAGTTGGTTCATAATCTGATTTTAGGCTCAAAAGAAATTGAATATGGTCATTATGGAGAAAATAAAACTGAAATCGTCGAGTTTTCTTTAGCTGATAAGTTTAAAGATTTTATTCGAACATTAAGCTATGAAACTTTTGAAGGTTCATCCATGTATGAAGTAATTGGTTATGTAAATAATGAATCAGTTACAGGAAGAGATAAAGAAAGAAATGCATTGATCAGAGAAAGAAGAAAAGAGGTCGCGAATAAACTTTTCTCAAAATTCCTTTTGGAAGAATTGGATAATCAAACAAAAGAATTGTTTGTTAAAGAATTCAATGAGAAATACAACAACACCCATATACCGGATTATACTAAATTTCCTTCTTTTTCTACAATATATGAAAACTTCAAAGGCAATCCTCTTCAGCTAACATCCGTACAAAAAGCAGGTATAGGTCAACTGACCACAAAGGGAGTAGGTTTATTGGCACATGAGGTTGGTTTTGGAAAGACGCTTTCTGGAATTTTAACGCTGCACGAAGCTATGCACAGAGGAAATGCTAAGAAACCGCTTATTGTGGTTCCGAATGAAAACATTTTAACTCAGTGGGTTGATACAATCTACCAAACAATACCAGACGCTAAGGTTAATGTTTTAGGTAATTTGGGGAAAGATTATGATTTATCAAATTTTAAAGTGAAAGATGGTGAAATTACATTAGTTACTTATGCTGGCTTCAATAATATTGGTTTTGATCATGAAACAACAGAAAGATTAGCTTCTAGGTATACCTATATCTCTAAAAATGAAACTAAGATGTTAAAAAACTCAGAGAGAGAAAATGAGATTGATAAATCCAAAGAAGAAGAACTGAAAGGAACCATGTTAAAAGGGAAAATATATGATTGGAAAGATTTTGATTTTGACCATTTAACTTTCGATGAAGTTCATAATGCAAATCATATTATAGCTAAGGTAAATATTGAGGACAGAAGATTTTCATCGGATTTTAGAAATCAATCTCAAAGAACTTCTCAATTAGGTATTAACACTTGGATGGCTTCACAATATATACAAGAACGTAAAAATGGAAGAAATGTAACTTTATTATCGGCAACTCCATTTACAAATAAACCGCTTGAATATTATTCAATTTTATCTCTTGTTGCAAACAATACGCTCCGTGAAAAAGGCTTTTTTAATGTGAATACGTTTTTCGAAACTTTTATGGAAGCTGACAATGAAATGGAAATAGATGCCACTGGCGATGTGAAGTTTAAATCAAATGTCAAAAGGTTTAAAAACAATACTTTATTTCAGAGCTTATTAGCTGAATACATCGATATTAAAGGAGCAGACGACAATCCTAATCTAAAAAGACCTGAAAGATATAACAAGGAGTTTAGTGTAAATCAAAACCAATTGACAAAAGACCAATATGCTTTACTAAGTAATAATCTGGACACAACGGAAGATGGCGCTATTCTAACACACATTTTAAATGCCAGGTTAACTGCTATATCACCTTACCTCTCTCCGTTTAATGCAGATAAAGAATTTACAATCGATGAGTTTATTGAAAATTCTCCTAAATTAGATTTAACAATAAAATTAATTGCTCAAAATCTTGCGGATAAACCCGAGGCTGGACAGATCATTTATTCTGAATTAGCAGTTAATGAATTTCCAAAAATAAAAGAATATTTAACCAATCATAGCATTTTAAAAGATAGCCAAATTGGTATTATTACAGGTAAAACAACGAAAGCAAAACGAATTCAAATTCAGGATGATTATAATGCGGGAAAAATTAAACTTATAATTGGTTCGTCAGCAATTCAAGAAGGAATGAATCTTCAAAAAAATTCAACAGATTTATATCTTCTTACTTTACCTTATAATTTTACTTCTCTGAGACAAGTTGAAGGTAGAATTTGGAGACAAGGGAATGAATTTCCTAATGTTCGAATAAACTACATGTTAACTAATGATTCTATCGATGTTTTCATGTTGCAGAAATTGCAATTCAAACAGGCCAGATATATGGAAGCAATGCAAAAAGGAGCTGATGTTATTGATATTTCGGATATTGATACAAATGAGTTAAAGACAGCTTTAATTACAGACCCAGTGACAAGAGCAAAAATAGAAACAAAACTCATAGGTAACAGACTAGAAAAAGAGAAACAAAAATATATAGCAGATAATGCCTTTGTAATGCGTAAAAATGAAGATCTGGTTAAAGCACAAGAAAATTATAATAAAGTAAAGTCAAATCATGAAAGATATTTAAAATACGCAGAAGAGGGCGGAGTAAACGGGAGCTATTGGCAAAAAGAAGCGGATAAGCATCTTAAATTAGTTGAGAGCGCACAAGTAAGTTTAGATGACACTATAAACACTCTTGAAAAAAATGGAGTCGATGTATCAGCGATTAAAGAAAAAATGGAGTTCACAAATCGCAAAGTAATTGAAATAGAAAATAAATTATCAAACTTAATCGAGCTGCAAGACCAGTTAACAGAAAAATTCAAAAAAGAAAAGGTAGAAGACGCTTTTGAAAATTCAGTTAATTATTATTTAAAACAGAGAATGGCAGAAAATAAAACATTTTTCACTTCGAATTTTAATCCGAATGTCATTATAAATAAACCGAAAGAAATTGCAGAAAAGAAAATTAAAAGTTTTAGAAGATAAAATTTAATTTTAAAATTTATGTTTAAAGGTTTCCATGGTTTTTCGCATTATTTCTCGATCTGTATCTAGATTATATTCATTTTTAGATTTTGATGATAATCCATTTAATAAAATCTCGTTTGTATTTAATGCTTGTTCAAGATATAGCATATACTTATTATTGTTAATAAACCCAGATAGCAACAATCCTTCGGGTGTAACTTCCCATCCGGAGACTATAAAATTTCTACCAGCGATTTCCTTGGCTGTTGATGAAATATCTAATTTATTGATGTCTTGTAATGCATCCGGGGGGTACTTTGTAGATGCTTTTGAAAGTTCAAATTTATCAAGATCAGTAATAATTCCTGGTCCATCCGGTTGTACGTACTTCATGACGAATTTAAAATTTTTACCATTCGAGGGTAAAAATATTTGAATTTCACTATTGATAGATAATTCTACTGAATTGTTTAAGATTAAATGTGTCTGATGATTTTCAATTGAATTTACCTTCTGAGCATATATTGTTGCAGAAAGAAAAAAAAGTGTTGCAAAAATTAAATTTTTCATGATTTTAAAATTTGTGTTTGTTGTATAATAGCTTCTCTTAATTTTATAGGAGATTTTATTTTATATGATTTAGTTATGTGACCAGTTGTTACTGTTAATTTGCCATAATTAAGAAGTTTACCGATTAAACTTTGCGATAATTGCATTGCTTCATATTTTCTAAGAGATATATCTGTAATTTTTTTATTTAGTAGTCCTGATGCAATCGTTAGTTCGTTGTCTGTAACTAATATTTTTATACTTTTTAGTATAAGTAATTTTTTGACTTGAAATATGAATAATAATAAAAATAGACTTCCGGTTATGTATACTTTAAATGTGAAATTAGCCATCATCATTATTAGTCCAAAAATTGATAAGATTAATGGTAATATATATGATATGTAGTGTATTTTTCCTTCATATCTTATATTTTTTACTGATTGTGATGTTAATAAATTTCTCATAATGATTGATTTATAATGTAAATTTAAATCTTTATTTTGACATCTACAAATATGTAGCTTCCTTTAACATAATGTACTTATTAATATCTCGAATTTGTAATATTTTACACCATTTGAGAAATGTTGGAAATGACATTGCGTGTAGGTTATTTTCGTAACGCCAGATATCATTCTTGTTAGCTCCTACTTTTTTTGCTAACTCTTTTTGTGTTAATTGGAATTCATGCCGAATTTCCTTAATTATTTCCCCTTGGTTTCTGATTTGCATATCTATTCATTATAAATGTCAAATTTAAATATATTATATTTAACGTAGTGGTCTAGCCCCCTATTAATCGGACTATTTACTTTTCTTATTTGCTAATATACACTTTTTCATTTTTTTCTTCAATTTCTCTATTTCTATTAAATCTTTTCCTGTTATCATCATTTATATTAGGTGTTACTGCTCCCGATAATCATATTCTACTGAAACAACTGTTGCCTTGTTTATATTTTCGCAAACAACTTTAATTTCTCGCTTGTCTTGTATCCACCCGACCAAGTACATCTTGTCTGTTCATCGGTTCGTCCATAGCTTTGGATAAAAATATAATAAATTATGGAAAAGCGCAAAGAAATGTTTGGGCTTGTTTCGCAATGGCAGGAAAGTGGA
>Ga0265293_10003746_pt1 | contig 27827 bp, 28 predicted proteins | sample Munlanlewell138R_FD_192505 | JGI IMG/M metagenome (GOLD analysis project Ga0265293, IMG submission 192505) | Leachate microbial communities from a municipal landfill in Southern Ontario, Canada - Leachate well 138R | ecosystem: Engineered > Solid waste > Landfill > Unclassified | place: Canada...
TCTTGAGCATGACGAAGGATACGAGCGGCGCAATTATTGTCATGCTGAGTTCGTGATGGTCGAACGAAGCATCTTGGGTGGTGTACAAATATTCCGACTTCTTCATCCGATACTATTAGTTTTAATGATGCATAACTATTATATATAGGCAATTGAACAGTTTATGAGCTATTATAAATAATATTCCTTTTGCAGTGTATAATTAACCAATAACATCAAGGATAAAAGTAAATGTTTTTACCGACCACACGTGATGAACTGAATACCTTAAAATGGGCTCAACCGGATATCATATTGGTAACCGGTGACAGCTATATCGACAGCCCGTTTATCGGTATTTCTGTTATCGGAAAAGTACTGGCAGACGCAGGTTATCGTGTCGCTATCATAGCCCAGCCGGATATACACTCCGAAAAAGACATCATCAGGCTAGGGGAACCGCGCCTGTTCTGGGGAGTTTCCGGCGGCAGTATAGACTCGATGGTTGCGAACTACACTTCATTAAAAAAGAAAAGGAAAAGCGACGACTACACCCCGGGCGGAATCAATAACCGACGACCCGACCGGGCAGCCATTATCTATACCAACCTTATCAAGAAGTATTTTAAAAGCAGCAAACCGATTCTGCTGGGTGGAATCGAAGCCAGCCTGCGCCGCATTGCCCACTATGACTTCTGGTCAGACAGCATACGTTCTTCTATTCTATTCGATTCCAAGGCTGACTATCTGCTCTACGGAATGGCTGATAAATCCGTTCTGCAGTTTGCCGATGCGATGAAAAACGCCGAAGACCCCAGAAAAATCAGGGGGTTATGTTATATTGAAGGAAATGCGGAAGAAATATCTGAAGACTATATTGAGCTGCCCGCTTACGATATGGTCAAGACAGATAATAAAGCTCTCATAGAAATGTTTCATACTTTTTACCGTAACAATGACGCCTTGAATGCAAAAGGACTTTATCAAAAACACGGAACACGCTACCTGGTTCATAATCCGCCCGCATTACCGCTTACACAAAAAGAACTGGACGGCGTATACTCTCTCTATTTTGAACGCGCCCAGCATCCTTTTTATGAAAAGCAGGGAAAGGTAAAGGCGCTGGAAACCATCAAGTTTTCCGTTTCGACGCATCGCGGCTGTTACGGTGAATGCAATTTCTGCGCCATTACGGTTCATGAAGGACGAACTGTGCAATGGAGGAGCCAGAAATCTGTGCTGTCCGAAGTCGAGAAAATCGCATCACTTCCCGACTTCAAAGGATATATTGTTGATGTCGGCGGACCGACTGCCAATATGTACGGCTATGAATGCGCTAAAAAACTAAAAACCGGCAGCTGTAAAGACAAACGCTGCCTTTATCCCGAAATTTGTACGTCAATGAAAGTAAATCACAATCCCCAGATTGAATTACTAAAGGCAATAAGACGTATAAAAGGGGTTAAGAAGGTTTTTGTAGCTTCCGGTATCCGGTATGACCTTCTGCTAAACGATAAAAAATACGGCAAAGAGTATCTGGATGAACTGGTAAAATACCACATTTCCGGACAGATGAAAATCGCCCCGGAACATACCGAGGACAGCGTACTACAAAGAATGGGGAAACCCGGCAAGGCGCTTCTGCTACAATTTAAGGGATTGTTTGAGAATACCAATCGCAGGTTAAAAAAACAACAATTCCTGACATATTATTTAATTGCAGCCCACCCCGGCTGCACGCTTAACGATATGAAAAGCTTGAAAAGATTTGCCGGACGGGAGCTTAAAATGAATCCCGAACAGATACAGATATTCTGCCCGGCTCCATCAACCTATTCGGCATTGATGTTTTATGCCGAAACCGACCCCTTTACCGGCAAAAAGATTTTTGTCGAAAAAGACCCGCGCAGGAAAGAGCTGCAGAAGGATATCGTGGTAAAAAAGTCTTCCGAGGGGCACAAATGACCAAGACAATTTTATTCGTCTGTATCCATAATTCCGGCAGGAGCCAGATGGCGGAGGCTTTCTTTAACCGGATGGCTCAAGGCAAAGCAAAAGCTCTCTCCGCCGGAACCAGACCGTCTGAGGGCATAAACCCCATTGCCGTGGAAGCGATGAAAGAACTGGGAATAGATATCAGCAACAAAAAGCCTAAAATACTTACGATGGATATGATTAAGTCTGCAGACAAGATGATAACTATGGGCTGCGGCGCAGATACCGAGGATGTGTGCCCTGCCAGATTTATAAAGACCGAAGACTGGGCATTGGAAGACCCGCAAGGAAAATCAATTGAAGACGTGAGAAAGATTCGTGACGAGATAAAGAGAAGAGTTTCCAGTTTAATCTCGCAACTCTCAAGCGAAGAAGTAATAAAATAATTAATTTTTTCTTTGCATTATCGATATATACAGTGATATAATAGCTTTCAGTTAAATAACACCTTTAACGCTAGTCCAGAGAGGCTGGCAAGGGTAATGTGGATATACGCGAGGTTACCTCTTGCTGGCGAAGTTACAGTAAGAGGTTTTTTTATGGCAAAAAAAGTGATAATGACCGAAGCCGACATCAAGCGTACAATAGCCCGCATTTCCCATGAAATTGTTGAACGCAACAAATCCACAAAAAATATTATTCTGGTCGGTATGCGTACGCGCGGTGTTCCGCTTGCCAAACGTCTGGCATCAAATATCGAATCATTCGAAGAAATGAAAATACCGGTCGGCATCCTCGATTTCAGCCTGTACCGTGATGATATTTCATCTCAGGATATACCGCTTGTAATTAAAAGCACCGATATCCCCTCCAGTGTAGACGGAAAAGTTATCGTCCTTGTTGACGATGTTTTATATACCGGGCGCAGCGCACGTGCAGCTCTGGACGCCATTATCGACCTCGGTCGGCCTCTCTCAATCCAACTTGCAGTACTGGTCGACCGCGGGCACAGGGAATTGCCGATACGTGCTGACTATGTCGGCAAGAATATTCCCAGTTCCAAAGATGAAGAGATAGAGGTTCGTCTTACTGAAACAGACGAAATGGATGAAGTGGCAATTATTCCCAAACCCGGAAGGGAGGGTTAAAAATGGAAGCAGTAGAACAGATTAACCTAATCGGTTTAAAAGATGAAAAGCCGCAACCGGCACAAAAAATATGGAAGCATAAGCATATCCTCGACCTTGACGACTTTACATCGGAGGAAATTGACCTTGTGATGCAAACGACCGAGGCTATGCATGAAATTCTATCGAGGCCGATTAAGAAAGTGCCCACACTACGCGGAAAAACAGTGGTTACCCTGTTTTATGAGGCAAGTACGCGCACACGCTCCTCTTTCGAGTTGGCTGCAAAAAATTTGAGCGCTGATATCAGCAATCTGACCGTGTCTTCCTCAAGCGTTACCAAAGGCGAAAGCCTGATAGATACGCTGGAAACAATGGAGGCGCTCGGCGCCGATATCGTGGTAATGAGACACCCATATTCGGGCGCACCAAATCTGGCATCAAAACATGTTAAAGCAAGTATTATAAACGCCGGCGACGGCTGGCATGCCCATCCGACACAGGCACTGCTCGATATGTACACAATGCTAAAACACAAAAATAGTATTAAAAATCTGAAAGTGACGATTATCGGTGATATCATCCACAGCCGTGTCGCCCATTCCAATATCTGGAGCCTTACTAAAATGGGAGCCGATGTCACCATCTGCGGTCCTTCCACATTGTTACCCAAAGGAATGGACAATCCGCAGCCATATTTTCCTAAAGTAAATGTTACAACTGATATTGATAAGGCAATAAAAGATGCCGATGTTGTAATGGGGCTCAGATTGCAGCTCGAGAGACAGCAAAGCGGTCTGCTACCCAGCATTCGGGAATACTCAAGATTATACCAGATTACCGAAGAACGTTTATCAAAAGCTGATAAAGGCGTAATCGTAATGCATCCCGGCCCTGTAAACGAGGATGTTGAAATAGCATCGACAGTTGCACACGGAGACAAATCGGTTATTAATGAACAGGTAACCAACGGAGTCGCCGTACGCATGGCATTGTTTTATCTGTTAGCAGGAGGCAGCCGCAATGAATAAATCAATGCTTATAAAAAACGGTCGTATTTTAGACCCGGCACAGGACTTGGCTATCACCGGCGACTTATTGATAACAGATGGCAAAATAAAAGAAATTGCGCCTGATGTCAAGAACATTCCCGCCGATTGTACTACACTGGATGCAAAGGGTATGGTAGTCTGCCCCGGATTTGTAGATTTCCACTGCCACTTAAGACAACCGGGTTTTGAAGAAAAGGAAACCATCGCCACCGGAAGCAAAGCGGCTGCAAAAGGCGGTTTCACTACAATTTGTTGTATGCCTAATACCGAACCGGCACTTGATAATAAAGCAACCATAGATTTCATCAAGGCTACGTCCGCTTCAGAAGCCTGTATCCGTGTTCTGCCAATCGGATGTATTACCAAAGGCCGTAAAGGCTTGGAACTGGCCGATATGGGAGAACTGGCAGAAACAGGGGTTGTTGCCTTAAGCGATGACGGCTCTACCATTGCCGATTCGCGTATAATGAAACAGGCTCTTGAATACAGTTTAATATTCGGATTGCCGATTAGCGACCACTGTGAAGATGCCATGCTTTCCAACGGCGGACAGATAAACGAGGGCATCATTGCCACCAGGCTGGGGTTAAGGGGTATTCCGAACGCGGCAGAAGAAAACGTTATTGCAAGGGACATCGCTCTGGCAAAACTTACGGGAGCCAGGATACATATCTGTCATATCAGCACAGAAGGCTCTGTTGAACTCATTCGTAATGCCAAAAAGGACGGCGTAAGGATTACTGCCGAGGTAACTCCCCATCATCTTACTATGGACGAGGAAATGGTGCTCGATTACGATACCAATGCCAAAGTAAATCCTCCGCTACGCACCAAAAAAGATATTGCAGCTCTTATTTCGGGGCTTAAAGACGGCACTATAGACATCATTGCCACTGACCACGCTCCTCACACGGAAAATGATAAACTGTGCGAATTTGCTGTCGCTCCATTCGGTATAAGCGGATTTGAAACTGCGCTGGGAAGCCTGATGAAACTGGTTCATAACGGAGATATCGAAATCCACCTTCTGCTATCTAAATTGACGGTTGTACCGTCAAAAATTATCGGCAGTAAATTTGGCAAATTGGGAACTCTCAATCAGGGAGCGACAGCGGATATCACGATATTCGACCCCGATGTGGAATGGACTGTAGATACAAAGGAATTTTATTCAAAGGGTAAAAATACTCCCCTTAACGGCCATAAGTTAAAGGGTAAAGTTATGGCAACTATATTTAACGGTAAAATAGTTTACAAAGACAATTCGGTAAAACTAGGAGTTTAAGCGTGAATAAGAAAGCTATTCTGGTACTGGAGGACGGTTCTATTTTCGAAGGTTATTCTTTCGGAGCCGATACTGAAACATACGGAGAAGTTGTATTCAATACCAGTATGTCGGGTTATCAGGAAATATTGACCGACCCATCGTATGCCGGACAAATCGTTGTACCGACATATCCAATGATTGGCAACTACGGCATCAATGATAACGACTTTGAATCCAAAAGAATTCAGGTCAGCGGTTTCGTTGTCAGGGAAGAATGCGAAGAACCCAGTCACTATCAGAGTAGAATGACTGTTAGTGAATATCTCTCCGAAAATGGCATAGGCGGAATACACGGTATCGATACACGGGCAATCACACGATTGTTGCGTTCATGCGGTGTTATGCGCGGCATTATAACTACCCAAAAAACACCCCAACAGGCTTTAGCAGAAATTAAAATGAAGCCTGATTACAGCAATACAGACTTTGTACAAAAAGTATCTTCTCCGGTTAGTTACGATTGGCAGGCTGAAAAATGCAATGATATTATGTACAACATCGCTGTTTTAGATTGCGGTTTGAAATTCAGCATACTGAGAAAATTAAGCGCTCTTAACTGTAGCTTAAAGGTTTTTCCGTGTGACACACCGGCAGCCGAAATACTGAAAATGAATCCGGACGGCGTACTGCTTTCTCCCGGACCGGGTAATCCGGAACTTCTGGATTATATTGTTGACAATGTTAAAATACTGGCCGAAAAGAAACCGATTATGGGTATTTGCCTCGGTAACCAGTTGATAGGCAGAGCCTTCGGAGCAAAAACGTTCAAGTTAAAGTTCGGGCATCGCGGTGGCAATCATCCGGTTAAAGAGCTGGCTAACGGGAGAATTCACATTACGGCTCAAAATCATGGTTTTGCTTTAGATCCGGATACGGTGTCAAACGGGCTTGAAGTCAGTTTTATTAACCTTAATGACAATACCGTTGAAGGAGTAAAACACAAGGAACTTCCGATTTTCGGTATCCAGTATCACTCGGAGGCATCTCCCGGCCCGCTCGATACAACCTACCTGTTTAAGCAGTTTTTGGGGATGATTGATAAGAGCAAGTAATGGAGAATATATGCTATCTTACAGAGAAAACCTTAAAAAACCTTCAAGGAAATTAAGACATAAAATGACCAATACTGAAAGATATCTATGGTCGAAGTTGAAAATGAAACAACTTAACGGATACCAGTTTTACAGGCAAAAACCTATCGGCAATTATATAGTCGATTTTTATTGCCCCTCAGCAAAGATGGTTATAGAAATCGATGGCAGTCAGCATTTCTATGACGATGGATTGGAACACGATAAAGAAAGAGATGCGTATATCAACAACCTTGGCTTAAAAGCGCTAAGGTTCACTAGTGTTGATGTGTTAAAGAATTTAGAGGGAGTTATCGATAAGATTCTAGAAAATATGAATGAAATCCCCCTTGTTCCCCCTTTTCCAAAGTGGGAGAATAAGTCCTTTATTTAATGCAAATAGACACTAAATATCCGCAAGGAGTTTTGTTTATATAGTAAAGAGTAAGCTAAAAAGCAATAGTCATTCTCCAATCTGTGCACAGGGATACAATATAGTCACTTCTCCCTTTGACAAAGGGAGATTGAGAGGGATTTATAAAGGATTGCATATATCGGAATAACAATGGCAGTAAATAACTTGAAAGGGAAATAAATGACAGACAAACCTAAAAAAGTATTGATTATCGGTTCGGGTCCTATTATTATCGGGCAGGCTGCAGAGTTCGACTATGCCGGCACTCAGGCATGCAAAGCTATGCGTGAAGAGGGTATTATTTCGGTGCTTGTTAACTCTAATCCGGCAACCATTATGACCGACGAGGACATTGCCGATATTGTATACATAGAGCCGCTTACTGTCGATGTTATTACACGGATAATCGAGAGAGAACGACCCGACGGGTTACTGCCAACTCTGGGAGGCCAAACCGGACTGAATATGGCTGTTGACCTGGATGATGCAGGTGTGCTTAAAAAATATAATGTCAAATCACTTGGCACTCCGATCGATTCCATCCGCAAGGGGGAAGACCGCGAACTTTTTAAGGAAATGCTGGCAGAAATAGGCGAACCGGCCCCGCCCAGCGCTACCGTAAAGAATATTAAAGAAGCCCGTGAAATAGCGCAAAGGCTGGAATTACCGCTCGTTGTCCGCCCCGCTTATACACTTGGCGGTACCGGCGGCGGATTTGCCAATACATGGGAACAGTTTGACGAGGTTGTTACAACCGGTTTAAATGCCAGCCCTATTCATCAGGTACTTCTGGAAAAATCACTGGTCGGCTGGAAAGAAATCGAGTATGAGGTTATGCGGGACGGCGCCAACAATTGTATTACAATCTGTAATATGGAAAATATCGACCCGATGGGTGTTCATACGGGTGACAGTATTGTTGTTGCACCCACACAGACTTTGACCAACAAAGAATGCCAGATGTTAAGAACTGCCAGCCTTAAGATAATACGTGCGCTGGGTGTAGAAGGGGGTTGCAATGTGCAATTCGCCCTTGACCCGAAAAGCAATCAATACTATGTAATTGAAGTCAACCCGCGTGTCAGCCGCAGTTCTGCCCTTGCCAGTAAAGCCACCGGATACCCGATTGCACGTGTTGCCTCCAAGATAGCCATCGGTAAGAGGCTGGATGAAATCCCCAACGCTGTAACAGGAAAAACGATGGCTTCATTCGAGCCGTCTATCGATTATATCGTAGCTAAAATTCCCCGCTGGCCTTTTGATAAGTTCGATTCCGGAGACAGAGTTATCGGTACTCAGATGAAAGCTACCGGAGAGGTTATGGCAATCGACAGATGTTTCGAAGCTGCCATTCAGAAAGCTATCCGGTCACTGGAATTCGGAAAGCGCTCCCTCTTGTGGGAAGACCCCAAATGGGCACTTTCCGATGATATAAAATCATACCCGCTTTATCCCAGCGACCTGAGGTTATGGGCGGTTATGGCTGCGCTTCGCCGCGGCAAATCAGTCGAAGAAATTGCCGGCCATACAGGATATGACCTGTGGTTTCTGAATAAATTAAAGAATATCATCAATATGGAAAAAAGGCTTCTATCCGAACAACTGACCCCTGAACTATTATTGCAGTCAAAAAGACTCGGTTTTTCCGACATTCAAATAGGCACTCTGGCAGACAGATTACCGGAACAGGTCAGACAGTTGCGCCATGACTGGGGCATGCAACCGGTTTTTAAGATGGTAGATACATGTGCGGCGGAATTCGATGCCGCTACCCCCTATTTCTACAGCACTTATGAAAAAGAAAATGAATCCCTTGCCGAAAACCGCAATAAAGCGATTGTTATCGGCAGCGGACCCATCCGTATAGGTCAGGGGATTGAATTCGATTACTGCAGTGTACATTCGGCGTGGGCGCTGCAGAAATCCGGTTATCAAAGCATTATGATAAACTCCAATCCGGAAACAGTATCCACGGATTTTGATACCAGCGACAGATTATATTTCGAAGCTCTCGACGAAGAAAGCGTCAGGGACATAATAGAAAATGAGGGTTCAGACATAGATGATGGAGATGCCGATATCCTGGAGCCTCCCTGCATTCTTCAATTCGGCGGGCAAACCGCTATAAATCTGGCTACCCCACTGACAAGAGCGGGGCTCCCCATAATCGGCTCCAGTTCGGAAACAATCGACCTGGCAGAGGACAGAAAATGTTTTGAACATTTCCTAAATGAATTAGGGATTCCTCAGGCGCCCGGCGCTACTGTAACAACAGTTGAAGAAGCTGTTAAGGTAGCTGAGCTTATCGGTTATCCGGTTCTGGTACGACCAAGCTATGTTCTGGGAGGCAGAGCCATGGAAATAGTGCACAATGTCAACGAACTTGCGCGCTATGTTAAACTGGCAGCAGACCTTGATACAGGCCACCCTGTTTTAATCGATAAATATCTGCTGGGGAAAGAAGTTGAAATAGACGCTATCGGTGACGGAGAAAGGGTTTTTATCCCGGGTATAATGGAGCATATCGAGAGAGCCGGCGTTCACAGTGGTGATTCTATGGCTGTTTATCCGGCAATCAACCTGACAAAAACAGAAATAGATACAATCGTAGATTACTCAGTTCGTATCGGGCTTGCACTCGATATTAGAGGGCTGATGAATATTCAGTTCGATGTGGTAAGAGATAGTAAAGGCAAATCAAAAATCTATGTACTGGAAGTCAATCCGCGTGCCAGCCGCACAGTACCTTTCATATCCAAGGTGACCGGAATACCGATAGTAGATGTTGCAACAAAAGTTATGCTCGGGAAAAGTCTCAAGGAACAGGGATTCAAAAGCGGATTATTCCCCAACAGGAAATTAATCGCTATCAAAGCTCCGGTATTTTCCATGTCAAAACTGCTTGGAGTTGATACCTATTTAGGTCCTGAAATGAAATCGACCGGCGAAGTTATGGGGATAGATACATCATTTAATGGCGCAATTACAAAAGCTCTTTTAGCTGCCGGTTTGATGCTTCCCGAGAAAGGCAGCATTTTATTCAGCATAGCAGACCGCGATAAAGCCGAAGCACTACCGATAATAAAAAATTTCCATGATGCCGGATTCAAACTGTACGCTACGGAAGGGACTTCCGAACTTTTACAAAATGCCGGATTATCCGTATCTATGATAACTAAAAAGCTGGACGAAGGCCATCCCAATGTAATCGATATTATCCATGACGGAACCGTAAACGGCGTGGTCAATACTATAACAGGAGGCAGGATTTCACTGAGAGACGGTTTCCATATCCGCCGTGCCGCCGCTGAGCAGCGAATCCCCTGTTTTACTTCGTTAGATACCGCCAGGGCGGTTTCCGAAGTGCTTACCGGCGGACAATACAACTACGAAGTATTATCAATGCCGGAATACCGAAACCACAAATAAATATAACAACAGGAGATTGATATAGACAGCAATATATTGATTAATGCCAGACATTCGATATGCAATATAATCTCAAACAAAGAGATAATGCCGGGTGTTTCCTTAATGTGGATTGAAGCACCCGACATCGCAGCCTCCGCAAAGCCCGGGCAATTTATAATGATACAATGCGGCGATGATACATTGCTTCGCAGACCGATAAGTATCCATCGAATTGATGGGAGTAAATTAGCTGTTTTATACGCAAAATTGGGGCGGGGCACTCTATGGCTTTCAAAGCAGAAAGAGAATGCCCTGATTGACGTTCTGGGACCTCTGGGGAATGGTTATGTGATTGGTGACGATACCGAGAACCTGCTGCTGGTTGCCGGGGGAATGGGTATTGCCCCGCTTATGTTTTTAGCTGAAACGGCTACTGCTATAGGGAAGAATGTTAAACTGCTTATGGGAGCGCAGAAAGCTGAAATGGTATTACCCGGCAGCATGCTTCCTACCGGTATCCAATGCATGGTAACAACTGACGACGGCTCGATGGGGATAAAAGGCAGAACTACCGATATTCTGCCTGATTATATAGGTGAAGCCGACCGGATTTTTGCCTGCGGACCGGCGCCAATGTATCGAACAATGCATAAATATAATCTTTTACAGAATAAACCCTGCCAGATTTCACTGGAAATACGTATGGCATGCGGAATGGGAGTCTGTTACGGGTGTGCTATTAAGACTAAGCAAGGATTGAAGCAGGTTTGCCATGACGGACCCGTCTTTGATTTCGACGATGTGATATGGGATGAACTGGTAGATATTTAGTTTTATTTTCTAATATTTTGCAGGAGGCTAATCTATGTCAAATCTTTTCAAAGGCTTAGCGACAACGGTCATATGGGTTTTATTTATTTTCGGCATTATAAGACTGATAATCGGACTGGCTATGGCTTTTTCAACCGGACCCGATGAGGCAGCCATTGCAACATATTTAGACTTTTTTGTAGCTATCTGCAGCCTGACCTTATCAATAGTGGTTATGAAATTACGCCAATCAATGCTTTAGTTATAGTACGTAGAAATCTTTTTAACCAACATTATTAAAAAGTCTTTTTACAATCTGTCAGATATAAATTGAACTATCTTTTCAACATATTCCCTGGGATAGGTCATATAGGATTGGCTATGCCCTGCTCCGTCAGCTATCCATATATCGTCTGACGGGTTATTCGATGCATCAAGCAGACTATAGGCATCAGAAGGCGGGACAGATGTATCCTCCGAACCGTTGATAAAAAATATGGGGCATTTTATATGAGGAACTTTGTCGATAGCGCTCTCTCTATCCAGCCCGAAAAAGAGCCTGCCCATCAAAACCGACCCCGGCTTAAAAATAACAAAAGGTTTAAATGCATTTGCCAACACTCTTTTTGTCATTTCGGGTATGCTTGTAAAACAACTGTCGCAAATAACTGCCTCGATATCATCATTTTCTCTGGCAGATGAGATAGCCGCAGAAGCTCCGATGGATACTCCGAGTAAAATGATATTCTCTTCCTGTCCCTTACGTTTTTTGATATAGTCTATCGCACCGCTGAAATCCCTGCCCAAGACAGAACGGCAACTGAACTTTGCCGCCTGCGATTCCCCGCATCCCCTCCTTTCAAAAACAAGCACGTTGTAACCCTGTTTTGCCAAATCCACACACAATTCCAGCATTTTCGTCGAGCGGTCTTCTCTTGTCTGTTTCCCGCCCGGCATCGCTATAATTGTCCTTTTAGTGCCTGCCGATATGTACCAGCCTTTTAAAAGCACATTATCGATACGGCTGTAAAAACTGACATTTTCATAAGACAGCCCGAACATAGCCGGAGTCATTGCCAATGACCTTCTTAAGCTCATAGCTATACCGTTTGCTATTAGAAACGAAGTCAGCAGATATAAAAATACCAAACCTATAACTATCCATAAGACTATATGCATATTAATACTCGATTGTTTTTGTATGTAAATTATCTTATATAAAAATCAATTGTTCAAGGATTACTATCTGATAATCAATTTAAGAATGGTATTTCTTTAGCTTGACAGAAAATTGCTTTACCCCATCATTTGCGTTCTTCATTAAAGGTAACCCGTGTCCAAAACAGACTATATTAAATTTCATATCTGCTATTTTATTTATCGATTGTATTTCCTCTTTAATATCAACGGTAAATTCTCGGGATGGCAGGCTTAGCTTAAATGTGTTTGCCAGCAAATCACCGATTATCAGAGCATCTTCCTGCGGTATATGAAGAGAAATACTGCCCAAAGTATGCCCCGGAGTATGTATTATTTTTATTCCCCCCAGAATAGGCAATATATCACCGTCTTTAACTTTAACATCCACATCTACCGGGTCGGGATTCCAGAAGCGTTCCATAAACTTGAGATGCTTCAATGCTTTTGGACAGGGATGGGGCAATCTGCCTTCTATGTACGGGACGTCATCTATATGGGCAATTATATTAGCCCCTGTTATCTGCTTTAATTTTAACAGGTTGCCTGTGTGGTCGATATGATAATGCGTCAGGACTATATTTTCCACATCTGAAAGCGAGTAGCCGAGTTTTTTTATGTCACGGCTTATTTGCGATAATTTTCCTTTATAACCGGTATCGATGATTGTCAACTTAGTATCGGTTATATAATAAACATTTGTGCTGAGTATGCCCGTACCCCGCAAACCATTCGTCATATAGATATGAGAAGTGATTTTATTCATTGTAAAAACTTATCCTTATCTATACTATTATACTTTATTAAGATAACGCCTTACTTATTATCAGCTAGTCATAGATTTTCTGTTAACCTTTGCCATTATCTAAAACGGCGGTTATAATCATTTTGTACAGGAGGTAATAATGTGATTGACACAGTAAAAATTGCTGCCGTTCAGATGGAACCGAAGTTAATGCAAAACAAATATAATCTCGATAACATCATATCTAAAATTATAACCGCCTCAGAACGAGGCGCACAACTTATCGTTTTCCCAGAGTGCTCCCTTTCCGGATATTTATTTACCTCCCTTGATGAAGCTCTGCCTTATATGGAAACTGTACCCGGACCTTCTACTGATGAAATAACAAAATATGCCAAGCAACTGAATGTGTACATAATTTTCGGCCTCTTGGAAAAAGAGGGGAATAAGCATTTTAATACAGCCGCATTAATCGGTCCCGACGGGCTTATCGGAAAGTACCGCAAGATTCATCTGCCCTTTTTGGGAATCGACAGATTTATCGACAAGGGAGACAAAGAGTTTAAGGTATATAACACTCCAATCGGCAATATCGGCATTCACATCTGTTACGACTGCAATTTCCCGGAATGCGCAAGGGTTATGGCGCTACTCGGAGCAGATATCCTGGCACTGCCCACAAACTGGCCTGCGGGAAGGCAAAAAATAGCCGAACATGTAGTCTTATGCCGGGCTTATGAAAACAAAGTTAATTTTGTAGCCGCAAACCGCACCGGTATTGAGCGAGATGTAAAATTCATCGGTTTAAGCAGAATTGTAGATACAAGCGGAGAAATCATTGCCGGCACGACTGATGATAGTGAGCAAATAGTATACGCTAACATCAGCCTTAAAGAAGCACGGCAGAAACATATCACTTTCAAAGCACGTGAATTTGAAATAAACTTTTTCGCAGATAGAAGGCCGGAATTCTACGACGAAATCACAGATAAACGTAAATAGCTATACGCAATTATAGTACAGTTAAACACGCCTGAATCTGCTCACGGTACTAAAAAGCTGTACCATCCTACAATGGGAGACTACGCTATTTCGTATCCCGCAACTCTTTTGCAGCATTATATTAAATTTCGATATCTATTGCTATAACTTAATATTTAGTTTACGGTCTGTTCAACAAGCTCGGCAAGTTTTTCCATCTCGATCGATGGGTGCATTTCTTGAGACAAAACTTCATACCCGCACAAAAAACAATGCTCCGAAATAATTCCCTCATCGTTTTCCAGATACAGACTCTTACTGCCGCACTTGGGGCAGTATTTTGCTTTGTTCTTACGCATATATTTATTGCTCCTGCAAATATTTTCTTATCATGCCTTACGACATTTTTTACAAGATGATATTTTACTCTATGCCAAGGATTTTGCCAAGTATGTTCTTAAACACGATTATAAGAGAAAATTCACTTAGTATAAATATTCCCTTATAATGGTAGCATGACAAAAAATGCGACTTTTCATATGGTTTCACTTGGTTGTGATAAAAATGCCGTCGATGCAGATTCAATTTCACAACTTTTAATTGATTCGGGATACGAGCCTGTTGCCGAGCCTAAAAAAGCGGCAATAATAATCGTAAATACCTGCGGTTTTATCGACTCTGCTAAAGAGGAATCCTATGAGGCTTTGGAAAAGCTGGCTGCCGGAAAAAAGAAGGGACAAATTCTTGTTGCCGCCGGTTGTTTGACACAGCGCTACGGCGCAAAGGTGGCAGACCGAGTTCCGAATATAGACGGCATAATCGGCACACGCCGCTGGATGGATATTTTAGAAGTTGTAAATAAAATATCAGAAGATAACCGGATTAGACCATACTGCCATTTACCGGAATCCGCAACAACTGTAGGCACCGATGAGGGTGATACTGTTCGTGTTTCCATTCAGGGTGCCAGCGCTTTTATAAAGATTTCCGACGGCTGCCGCTGTTCCTGTTCTTATTGCGCTATCCCCAAGATTAAAGGAACGTTAATCAGCCGCCCGCCTGAAAAGATTTTAGCTGAAGCGCGCCTTTTGCAGGATGAAGGTATTCGTGAAATCATACTTATCGCCCAAAATACCACCGATTACGGCTATGACCTTGGTATGAAAAACGGGTTGGCTGATTTGCTAAGACAAATGTCGAATAATGTTCCCGATGTAAACTGGATACGACTCCTTTATGCCTACCCCGGTTATGTTACCGATGAATTGATTGAACTGATGGCAAACAATAAACAAATTGTACCCTATCTGGACCTGCCTCTTCAGCACGCTCATCCTGCAGTGCTTAAGAGTATGCATCGGCCTGCTAATATTGAATGGGTTTATAAAACACTCGAAAAAATGCGCAAGGCGATACCGGCACTGGCATTGCGTACCACTTTCATTGTGGGCTACCCGGGGGAAACCGAAGCGCAGTTCCAAACACTGCTCGATTTTATAGATGAGGTACGTTTTGACAAATTAGGCGCATTCAAATATTCGTTTGAAGCAGGAACTCCCGCCGAAAAATTGGGAGACCCGATTCCTGAAGAGGTAAAGGAAGAACGTTTTAACAGATTAATGGAGAAACAGCAGCAGATTTCCCTTGAATGCAATCAGTCACTTATCGGGCGAAATCTGGATGTTTTAATTGAAGGCACCGGAAAGGATATTTCCATCGGGCGAAGCTACCGCGACGCTCCAAAAATTGACGGTTTTGTTTTTGTTAAGGGAAAATTGGCAATCGGTGAGATGGTTTCGGTCCATATAGACAATGCTATGGAATACGACCTCTCAGGGACAGTTAATGTTTAGTTTAAGAGAGGTACATCTCTTAATAAAAAATCCCAGAAAAGCGTCATTACACTGTTCTGGGATATAACTCTCAAAATATTAAGCCTCAGTTAAATATACTAGGCGCTTTACTCTACCAGGTCGCCGATTGTAATCTCATGTTTTTTTACGCTGTCACCGCTAAGAGGTTTAAAGGTTAATTTAAACTGACGGGTAGTATTGGCTTCCATATCTTTTACAGGAATAACTTTGGTTCCGACCGTCTCCCCGTTATCGTTGACAAAATTAATAATTACAGCCACATCGGCCTTTTCCGTACTGATATTTTTACAGGTCAAAGTTACCTCTTTTTCACCACCGACTGTTTTCATTTCACTTTTTATGACCTGCACTTTCTCTATATCTGCCGTTATAACACGCAAAACTCTGATATTATAACTTTGTATCATGAAACCCGGTACTGTTAACGGCGGTTGAATCATAACACCCCGGCTTTTGCCCGGTAATAAATCTGTCTCCTTATGTTGTGTAGTACCTAAAACATTGCCTTCACTGTTAAAGAACGTGCATTCTATTATCAGCGTAGCAATTATCTTTTCCGAAATATTTTTTATACCGCATTCTACGCCTTCTAACATAGCATTATCCATGTATTTAAGATTATGCTTTGTCATTAAAACCATATCATTCCCGGTGGCAACAGGGTCGGGCACCATTACAATATCTCTTACCTTGACACTATAGTTTACAACCGGTTTATTTACATCTTCTTTATGAACCAAGCGCACGGTACGCTCACCATTTGAGCCTATAGATGATGACTTTTGTTCCACAACATCAACAACATTGCCGTCCCTATCGGAAAACTCCGCCTCGAAGACAACACTTCCCACTGTCTTATCTATTACATTTTTAATATTCAGTTCAACAACAATATTGCTGCCCCCGCTTTTATCATCTTCTTTAAAAATATTATGCCCCAGAATAGCTATTTTATTCTCTTCGGGGACATCCTGCTCAGGTTTCTTAACGGTTTCTTTGCTTTCATCTTTTGCTTTTTTATCCATTTATGCTTTCCGCCCCCTTGTAAGTAATATATTTTTGACGTTGAGTTTAATGTATTATAATACCTGTGTCAAAGTTTTTAAAGACTTATTTCTGCTGTATTGCCTAATTCCATATGATAAAATAGCTTGCCCTTTGTCCTCTATTGAACATCACCAAATAAGAGTTATATGAATTGCACAGCTGGATTAACAGTTCAGATTGCTTTTTATCACAAAAGTACGATTACCTAAATGAGGAGCAGATTGTAAAGTAAATAGGGGATAGAAGTTAAGGATACATGTTGACAAAACAAGCTACTCCCAGCGATATGCAGGCTCGTTAATAGATTTGATTCCTTAAAGAATCAGAGGGAAAGGCTTACGGATTCTGTTTCTTTTCTTCCGCTTTCTTGGGTTTCTTTACGTTCTTTCTTCCTTTACTTCCCATTAGTTAACCTCCTGCCGAGATGATGGCGGTTTTACGGCACATTTTTAAGCATACAACTCAATTACACTGATACTGTCAATAGTATTAGTTTATCAAGGACTTATTACCACGCTGTTTCGATCGCAAATATATATGACCACGCTTAAAAAGTATATAAGCAGATATTCCTTTTATCACTTATACAGGCTTGCAGATAAAACCTGCTGATAAACTCACTATTTCGAAAAGGATTTAATCAAGCCTGATTAAGGAATCTACAGTAGTCCACATCTAAGCCGCCTCTTTTGTAAAATCCTTATCCCTGATGTTTTTCCAGCCTCCACCGCTGGATAACCAGAGCGGTTGCTTACAGGAGCAACATATTATCTGCGTAGCCCCCGATACTTGCTGCTCACTGCCCCTGACCAGTTTCTTACAATTACCGCAATACAGTTTCTTGATACACATTTTCATAATTTCACCGCTCTTAAATATTTACAGATTGTTTTATTTAAAAAATATACCTCTATATGGCATTGCCGGAGTTCATTTTTGACTGAAGATATAGGTCGTTGATTAATTTTTCCTGTTCTTTCGGGTCGCTGACAGTCCTGCGGATACGCGCTTTTTCATTACGTATATGTATTCGGGTCGATTTTGAAAAGTTTTTATTTATCATTTATTTTTTGGTACTCCTCTATATATACCAGTATACTCCTATTGAAACTTAATTATATTTATGTAAATTATTTTCTGTGACTACGGGATTGCTTTGGCGAATATTTATTTATTTTGGAGGTCTTCATAACGCATTTTATATTATTCCCCCGTCTAAATGGCCTATAATATTCTTATCCAATTAAATAATAGTATTGATTTCCACATATTACGGTCATATACTATGTATGCCACTCTCGAATAATCAACAAGGAGTATAATATGGCTAAGAATACCGGTGATAATACTAGAAAGGGCGCTGTATCTAAAAGAGAACAAATTCTAAATCCTAAAACAGAAAAATGGACAAAGAGGGATAAAGAGACAGGACAATTCATTGACGTAAAAAGCAATGGAGAACCATTTAAAGGAGTTACTAAAAAATAGTTAATAATAAATGATTATAACCGAAAACATCAGCCTTAAAACCAACGGCGAGTGCGATGTCGTAAACATCACACATCATGTCGAGACGGAATTAGCCAAATCCAACCTCAAAAACGGAATTGTGACTGTATTTGTTACCGGCTCAACAGCCGGAGTGACAACTATCGAATATGAAGCGGGGCTTGTGACGGATATCAAAGAGGCATTCGAGCGGATTGCTCCTAAAGGCTTCTCCTATGCCCATAACGAAACATGGGGAGACGGCAACGGCTATTCTCATATACGTGCGTCCCTGCTTGGGGCATCACTTGTCATTCCATTCGAAAACTTTAAAATGGTTCTTGGAATGTGGCAGCAAATCGTGCTTATAGATTTCGACAACCGCCCGCGCAACAGGGAAGTGGTGGTGCAGGTTATGGGGGAATAAAAAATCCGTTCGTCCTGAGCTTGTCGAAGGATGTACTTTATAAAATATCCCTCTTAATCACCCAGCCGTTATGGTTCGACAGTCATTACCGTGAACGGATTTTTTATAATCTCGAAATGACAATAAGGAATATTACTTGCCGTGAATCAAAGAGAAGAACTCGGCACGGCTGTCAGAGCGGCTGCGGAAAGTGCCGCGTAGCGCGGATGTTAAAACACTGGCGCCCGGCTTCTTGATGCCCCTCATCGTCATACACATATGCTCAGCCTGAATAACAACCCCGACACCATCAGGGGCTAATCCCTTAACGATTGTATCAGCAATATCGGTTGCCATTCTCTCCTGAATTTGCGGACGCTTTGCGATTATTTCCACTACTCTTGCCAGTTTGCTGATGCCTACCACCCTGCCTTCTTTGTTGGGAATATAGCCGATATGAACTATACCGTAAAAAGGCAGAAGATGGTGTTCACACATCGAGTAAAAGGGTATATCCTTTAAAATTACCATCTCACGATGTCCCAATTCGTAACCGACTTTTAACTCCTCAACAGGATCCATATTCATCCCCATAAAAAGCTCGGTATACATCTCAGCAAAACGCCTCGGAGTTTCCAATAAACCCTCGCGGTTCTTATCTTCGCCGATAGCGTCAATGATTTCTTCAACAGCCCTTCTTATTTTCTCTTCGTCGAACAATTTTCTATCCTCTTTGTTATTATTTAGATACTACCAGATTATCACTACGAGAGTAATTCGACAAGCCTTTTACATACTTTCACTTAAAGATTCATTCCTAGATTGTCGTTCTAATTTCTTAAGGCTAAATATCAGAGAACCGTTCGTGTCGCTTGTGATGAGGCTCCCGAAGGAAGCCTGTCGAACCAAAACGACTGGATTACAAGGCACATCCTTCGACAACCTCAGGATGAACGGATTATTGGGCCGGTACTTCTCATAATAACACCCTCAATTACAACTTCAATTCTTTGGCATAGACTTCCCGTTTTAAAGTGTGTATACCGGCTTGCTTGATATTCAGATACTGTTCACAGCCCAAATATAATACGGGATTAACCTTTTCCATGTTGAGAGTACCATCATCGTAGAAATATTCTTCCTGAATATGAGTAGCCACCACCTCGCCGATTACCATACTGTGACCTTCATATAACTTCTCCTCCACTACCTTACATTCAAAAGCGGCGTAGGCATCAGCCAGTATTGGAGCAGAAGTTTTTACGGATTTTTCCTTTGAGATGCCGTAAGTAGCGAATTTATCGCATTCTTCACCCTTACTACCACCGATTGCTGCCACCAGTTCGGCATGAGTTTCAGGCAGGAGGTTTACGGCAAATTCACCGCTTTCTTTAATAAGCCTGTAAGTAAAGTGGGAAGTGCCGGTTACAAAGGCAATCAAAGGAGGGTTTTTTGACATTGGCATATGCCAGGCGACCGCCATTCCATTATCCCTGCCCTGATGGCTTGCCGTAACAATGAGTGGGATACGCGGATAATGCTGATAGAACGACCCGACACTGTTAATTAGTTTCTTTGCCATTTTTCTCTCCGATTGTGTTATTTTTATTAAGATTATGGTTTAACTATCAATAAGAAAACGTCATTCCGGAGGGAGCGAAACGACTGAAGAATCTGGAGGCCTACTTTTATTATCCCTCATTCCCAACAGTTGGGACTTCCCCATTGGGAAGCCATTTCTCCAGATAATTTGTCCCGATAAGTCAGGGCTCCAAGTATGACAAACAGTCTTTTTTAAAACCCAATAGCCTTTTCAATTGCAGACAGGTCTGCCGGGAGTTGTAAGAACGGCTCAGAATTCCTGATAGCGGTATCAGCATCCTTAAGTCCGTTCCCGGTTACAATACAGACAATTTTTTTACCGGAGAAGTCCATCCCATTTTTTACCATCTTTAAAAGCCCGGCATAAGGCGCAGCCGAAGCCGGCTCACCGAATATACCTTCTCTGGCTGCCATAATTTTCTGCGCCGCCAGTATTTCTTCGTCGCTAACCATATCAATCAGTCCACTCGACTCATCACGCGCTCGCGTCGCCTTCTCCCAACTGGCAGGATTGCCGATACGAATGGCTGTCGCAACCGTTTCCGGTTTTTCAACAGGGTAACCGTGAACAATAGGAGCGGCGCCTTCTGCCTGGAAACCCATCATTCGCGGCTTTTTGGTTGACTTCCTGATATCGTAATACTCTTTAAATCCCTTCCAGTATGCCGTTATATTACCGGCGTTACCGACAGGTATAAAGAGATAATCAGGGGCATCCCCCATTTCATCGATGATTTCAAAAGAAGAGGTTTTTTGACCTTCAATACGGTTGGGATTTATTGAATTCACCAGAGCAATGGGATGCGTTTCGGTTATGGTGCGCACGATTTTTAGCGCCTGGTCAAAATTGCCGTCGATTGCCACGATTTGTGCGCCGTGAACAATAGCCTGCGCCAGTTTTCCCTTTGCAATTTTCCCTTCCGGTATGACTATGACGCACTTTAATCCCATCGCCGCCGCATAAGCCGCTGCTGATGCACTGGTATTACCGGTTGATGCACAGATGACCGCTTTGCTGCCATCCTCGATAGCCTTAGCCATAGCTACCACCATACCCCTATCCTTAAAAGAACCGGTAGGGTTGCATCCCTCCAGCTTAAAGTATAACTCGTCGCAACCTATGTCCTTATACAGATTTTTCGACCTTACCAGAGGAGTATCACCTTCACCGATACTAAACATCGGGGTTTTTTGATTTATCGGTAAATAATCTTTATATCTAAACAGTACACCTGATTTTGCCATCTTATTCCTCAACACGTATAAAATTATTGATTTCTTTAACAACTTCTAAGTTATTTAATTCATCGAGCGCGGCACGCATCGCTTCTTCAACAGCCGGATGTGTCATTATTACAACTTCCGCCGACTTCTCCTCGATATTATCTTCCTTCTGCAAAGCTGTTGATATGCTTATTCCGCAATCACCGAAAACTCCCGCTATACTTGCCAAAGCGCCCGGTTTATCGTTAATCGTCATCCTGATATAGTATCTGTTTATGATTTCCGGCATAGGTTTTATTCTTTTACCTGGCTTAATCTTCCAGTAATTATATGATGTATCACCGCAGGCAATTTTTTTGGCCGCCTGAATGACATTAGCCACAACAGCGCTTGATGTCGGCTTGGCGCCGGCTCCTTCACCCCAAAAAGTTACTTTACCGACCAAGTCACCCTCAACCAGAACTGCATTATAGACACCATCTACCTTTGCCAGGAAGCTGTCACCGGGAACAAATGCCGGATAAACGTGAACTTCTACAAACCCGTTACTGTGCCTGGCAATCGCCAGCAACTTAATGGCATAGCCCAATTCGCTGGCATAACGAAAATCACGACTTTCCAGTTTAGAAATGCCCTCACAGAATATATCGTCCGGGCTAATTTTGATTTCCATGGTAAGGGATGCCATAATAGCCAGTTTATAAGCAGCATCGATACCTTCGATGTCTTTTGTCGGGTTAGCTTCCGCATAGCCCAGGTTCTGTGCCTCGGATAGCGCTTCCGGATAATCGATATCTTCAGAAGACATTCGGGTAATTATATAATTCGTTGTCCCGTTTATAATGGCATATATTCCATCTATATTATTGGCAACAAGATCTTTTTGCAGCGGAGCTATAAGAGGAATTCCCCCCCCCACAGCCGCCTCATAATTGATACTGACGTTATGAAGTTTTGCCAGCTCCATCAGTTGGGAACCATGCTTGGCGATTAGTTCTTTATTGGCGGTAACTATATGTTTGCCCAATTTAATAGCACGTTCATGATACGAAAGCGCCGGATTTACTCCGCCAATCAGCTCGATTACGATATCCATATCCAGGGTATTAAAGAATTCGTCCTCATCGGTAGTGAATAATTCCGAATCAACAGCTTTCGCTTTAGGAGTACCCAAATCAGGTTCAATAACCTTTATTTTACGCAAAACAACCGGGCAACCGGCCTGTTCTGAAATATGTTCTTGCCTGTCAAGTAAAACACGCGCAACCTGACTTCCGATTACCCCGAAACCCATCAACCCGACACCGATACTTTTCTTTTCCATTACGACTAACCCTTATCTTTTAATAATTTTTGATGATTATGAACCCGAGACCTTAGCAGCTGCCATTTTTTTCATATCTTCGATATTTTCGGCTAACACTACGCCATCTTCGCCAAAATCTGCTATCCACTCATCAAGAGCATCCCCGATTAATAAATCCATATGCTCCTCCGAAATCTCACGGGTATCTCTATCGGTTACCATATATAACCAGTAACCGCCTTTGGTGCTTTGTTCGCTATCCTTAATAGCATCACTCACCGTGTTTAACTCAACATCGGAATTAAACACAAACTCTTCGAAAACAACGGAATATGTCCCCTCTTCGACTTCTAAAACAGCGCCGTTTTCCTCGTCCCATATGGTAGAGTACTGCTCGGCTAATTCATCGAAATCTCCGCCACCATCCAGCAAAGACAATATTTCTTCAGCCTTCTCCTGGCTTCCCACTAATATCGCTTTTATTGTAGCGACTTCCACTTCTTCCTCTGCACCGTTATACAACTTCGTTGTCCGTTCCGTAACCTTCAGTATCCAATACCCTACAGCCTTTGTTTTTTCAGCATCTTCAATATATTCAAAAGTGTTAAGCTCGGCATTTGTAATAAGTTCATCCGATAAAACGTCGTTATCCAGAATATTGTCGATAACGCCTTGCGGTAACCAGCCGAGGTCTCCATCAGCCTTGTTGGTAACATTATCCAACGAAAGTTCTGCCGCAATATCTTCAAATGATTCACCGTTGGCAATCCGGGTTTTTACCTCTTCAACCTGTGCTTCGCTTTCCAAAAACATCGCCTGCACATAACTGTGAGCAGCGGTTGCATCTATTTTTGAGCCGAAATGTTCCTCCAGCAAGGGAACAAGAAGACTGGCTCTTATCATATCTCTGGCAACCGGCGTATTATTGTAATCATTTTCTTTTATTATGGAGGTGATTTCTTTTTCCGAAACAGTTATTCCCAATTCCTCCGCACCCTGTTTTATCATTTCATAATATTCTATGTACCGCAGGGCGAAGTCGGTAAAATATTCCGCATATTGATAGTTCTCACCCGATACATATCTGAGCATTTCAATAAAGTATTCCATATTGAACTCTGTACCTTTTACCTCGATAACAGTTTCATGCATCGGTTTATACTCATCTTCATACCACTGATGTACCCCAACCCCCACCAGACCGACTACTATGGCAATTACCGAATAAACGGCAAATTTAATTATATCGTTAAAATTTTTTCTTCTTTTTTCCCGGGATACGGGTGATATTTTTCTTTTTGTCGGTGTTTTATTCAATGCTATTAACTCTCCCTGTTGTTTTAAAAATACGAACCGGTTATCTATATTACAAAAAAACAGCTATAGGCGTTTTGTTTCTAACAATATTGCAGTAATTATAAGCCTTAAAGCCGATACAGTGCAATTTAAATTCTTTTAAAACAGCGCTCAATATTATATACTATTGTCATTCGGCCAAGGAATATAACTCATCTTTTTCAAGGAGGGGATATTAGAAAATGAAAGCAGTAATTTTAAGTGGCGGTTTCGGTACCAGATTAAGGCCATTAACTGTAAATACTCCAAAATCAATGGTTCCGGTTTTGAACATCCCTTTCCTTGAATACTTTATTAAACGTTTAAAATCGCATAAAGTTAGTGATATAACTCTTGCCGTAAGTTATCTGGCAGAACCTATTAAGGATTACTTTGAAGACGGCAGCCGTTTTGACGTAAATCTGTCCTACACTATTGAAGATATACCATTGGGGACTGCCGGCGCCGTCAAGAACGCCGGAAATTTTATAGATGAGCCTACGCTCGTTTTCAACGGCGATATCTTCACCGACCTGGATTTAACCGCGATGATGGATGAGCACCAGAAAAACAATGCCATGCTTACCATTGCTTTAACACCGGTTGATGACCCGACCAGTTACGGGCTGGTAGAAACTGACAGTCAAAACAGGATTTTACGTTTTTTGGAAAAACCCAATCCTGATGATATTACTACCAATATGATTAATGCCGGCACATATATTATTGAACCCGAAGTTATGTCGCTTATACCTTCTCAAACCAATTGCAGTTTTGAAAGAGACATCTTCCCTTTGCTTCTGCGGGAAAAGAAGGATGTCTTTGCCTACACTGCGGATTGTTACTGGATGGACATCGGCAAACCGGAAAACTACTTTCAATTGCACTACGACCTGCTTAACGGTAAAAGCAACCAGTACAGTTTTAATAACAACCGCAAAAAAATAACAACCGGTTCAAATTGTATCATACATCCGTCGGCACAGATTACAGGTCCGGTTGTAATAGGTAATAACTGTACTATAGGAGAATACGTTCAAATTAACGGTCCGGTTGTTATCGGTCCCAACTGCCAGGTTTCAAACTCTTCAATCGTAGATGATTGTATCCTATGGAAATCCGTTCATGTCGAACCTTTCGCAAAAATGAAGCATACGATTATAGCCAGCAACAGCCATATAGGTTCCGGCAGTATTATAGAAGGTGCCGTACTTGGCAGCAACACAATTATCGGCTACGGCCAACGTATTAAAACCGGAAGACTCATTTCCCCGAATACTATAGTCAGTTATAATAATTCGATGCTGTAAATAGTCTAAAACATACTCGGTTAAATCAACGCAATGCTGTAATCGGGCATTGCGTTTGCTTATGTTATAATAATCAAGAATAATTTAGAGGGATATAATTAATAAATGTTAGAACGTCTTGCTAAAATCGAACAACAGTATATCGAGCTTGAGTCTGAAATGACAACCGAGGAGGCTATTTCAAATCCCAAAAAAATGCAGGAGTTGGCACAGGAAAGAGCCCGGTTGGAGGAACTGGTAACGCTTTACCGTCGATATCGGCAATCCGTTAAAACGCTCCGGGAAACAAAAGCCATGCTTAATGACAACCTTGATGAGGAAATGTTGTCTATGGTAAAACAGGAAATAGATAGCCTTGAATCAGATATTGAACAACAACACCAGGATTTAAAACTATTTCTTCTCCCCAAAGACCCCAATGACGAAAAAGACATTATTATGGAGATAAGGGCAGGAACGGGTGGAGAAGAAGCCGGACTTTTTGCCGCTGACCTGTTTCGTATGTACACCCGATATGCACAAATTAAAGGATGGGCTACGGATATTATCAATATTAACGAAATAGGGACCGGCGGTATACGCGAAGTAATATTTGAAATCCGCGGCAGGGGTGCCTTCAGCCGTTTAAAATACGAAAGAGGAGTACATCGCGTACAGAGAGTACCTACCACCGAAGCATCCGGACGTATTCATACATCTACCGCTACCGTAGCGGTATTGCCTGTCGCCGATGAGGTTGAAATAGATATCAACCAGAACGACTTGAGAATCGATGTATTTCACAGCGGCGGTGCCGGCGGTCAAAATGTAAACAAAGTGGCCACTGCAATACGTATTACTCACATTCCAACCGGCATAGTTGTTATCTGCCAGGATGAACGTTCGCAGCTAAAGAATAAGACTAAAGCGATGTCCGTTTTAAGAGCAAGGCTTTTGGATATGGAGCAAAGTAAGCAGGAAGGTGATATCGTTGAAGAAAGACGTTCCCAGGTCGGTACCGCAGAACGCGTGGAAAAAATCCGCACCTATAACTTCCCTCAGGATAGGATTACCGATCACCGAGGAGGAATCACTTTACGCAACCTTCCCGGTTTTATGGAAGGCAACCTCGACGATTTGTTGGATTCGCTTGCCGCAGATGAACAGGCAAAATTATTAGAGTCGCACCAGGAATGATTATCAGGGATTGCCTGAATAAAACCTTTCATATTCTCACCGAAAACAGTATCGACGACGCTTGGCTGGAAAGCGAAGTGCTTGTGAGGCACATATTAAACTACGACCGCGTTATGCTTTATCAAAACATAGAGCAGAAATTCCCATCCGATAAGTTAAGCACGCTTGAATCAGTAATTAATCGCAGGATTAAGGGTGAACCCTCCGCCTATATAACAAACCATAAAGAGTTTTACGGGCTCGAATTTTATGTAAACAGTGATGTTTTAATACCCCGCCCCGAGACAGAGCATCTGGTTGAAAAAGCCCTGTCTGTGACGCAGCAATATGAACACCCGGTTATAGCAGATATCGGAACGGGAAGCGGAGCCATCGCTATTAGTTTGGCAACCAGCCTGCCATCCGCCAAGTTTTTTGCTGTAGATATTTCCTTTGACACTTTAAAAATAGCCGACATCAACTGTCACCGCCACAAAGTGCATGAGAGAATATCCCTGCTATGCGGAAATCTTCTTGAACCGTTGCCGGTAAAAGCGGATATCATTGCCGCCAATCTGCCATATGTTAAAAAAGAGGATATCCATGCCGATTCGTGCGAGCCGAGACCTGCACTCGACGGAGGAGAAGACGGACTGGATGTAATAAGACTTCTGTGTCAACAGGTCGAAGCTAAAATAAATATTGGCGGTCATTTGTTGCTTGAAATAGGACTTGGGCAGAAAGATTCTGTTGTTGGCATGCTTAAAGAAATCGATTCCGTTAAAGATATAGAGGTCATCCCCGATTTAAGCGGTATAGACCGCATAATCTGCGCTTCCTTCATATAGCCTGTTATTTTTCTTCCGTGATTATAAAATACCAAATAAATGTTTAAAACTTTCCTCCACTTGTTTTTATAAAATAAGACCGGCAGAATGATTCCTCGCTCCGCCGGTCTTTTAAATTATCTATCAGCAGGATTTATTAAGCTTTTCCCTCAGCCAGCTTTTGCTTTTCCGCCTCATTTTCGG
>Ga0265293_10003747_pt1 | contig 27822 bp, 25 predicted proteins | sample Munlanlewell138R_FD_192505 | JGI IMG/M metagenome (GOLD analysis project Ga0265293, IMG submission 192505) | Leachate microbial communities from a municipal landfill in Southern Ontario, Canada - Leachate well 138R | ecosystem: Engineered > Solid waste > Landfill > Unclassified | place: Canada...
ACAGTCTCTGAAATAGGAAGAGAGGGGCGATCTTTCCATATATGATCAAAGTAGTCTTTGGTTGCTACTACTTCTATATTTTTCGCATATAAAGCACTTTTTAAGGCATTGTAAGAGAGTTCTGTTGTACAAGAACCTTCAAAGCCTACTCGGCTGTGAGGTGGTAATACACGAGCTACATAAGCGGGAAAGTCTTCTACTGAAGCCTCTCCTTGCTTCATTAACTTAAAGGGGGTCTCTTTAAGTTCTTTCGCTGCTTGAATGAAGTAGCGTGAGTCTGTCCATAACAGAGCTTCTTCATGAGTTATGACTATTGTCCCAGCAGAGCCGCTAAACTGTGAAACATACTCTCGAGTAAGATACCGCTTTGGGGGATATTCACTTGCATGTGGATCACTGCCGTAGATAATCCAAGCATCAATATGATCTTCTTTCATGTAAGATCTTATCTGTTCTACCATGTGAAAGCTATCACCCATGTAAAGCTCCTTTGTGTTTTTTCTTCCCTAACAGAAGTCCTACCACACCAGCGATGATCATAAGAAGGCACAACACTTGTCCCATCGAAATATTGAACAAAGAGTGAAATAGTGCAATGGGTTCACTCTCTTTTCCCCATGAGATGATAAACCCAAGTTGTGAGTCGGGCTCTCTGAGGTACTCGATAAGAAAGCGGACGCCCCCGTAGCCGATAAGATACCAACTTAAATTATAACCAGGAAACTTCTTTCGAGGTTTTATGATAAACCACATAAACAACCACAACACAATCCCCTCAAATAGTGCCTCATATAATTGACTGGGGTGGCGAGGAAGGTTGAGTAACTGTCCTGATTGAAACTCCATGCCAATAGTATTGGCAATATCTCTTACCCATCCATAGTTTGTCGAAAAACGGGGAGCATCGGGAAATACGATAGCCCACTTTACCGTTGAGACTCTCCCCCACAATTCACCGTTGATGAAGTTTCCCAATCTTCCAAAGGTATAACCCAATGGAACAGCAGCTACCATCACATCGGCTATATCTAAGAAGTTTTGTTTGTATTGTTTAGAGAATATAAGAGCTCCTATTACAGCTCCCACCAAGCCCCCGTGGTAACTCATACCAGGAAGACCTACAAAGTGGCCCCCTCTAAAGGGCCAAAAAATCATATGGGGATGAGTCCAGTAGTACATACTTCCGTCGTAAAAGAGCGTGGAGAATAATCGCGCTCCTACAATCAGACCAACAATCGCATACAAAAAAAGAGAATACATGGACTCATCGTCTATTGCGATGAGTCCTTTGTTTCTTTGGTAACGAAAGAGGATATATGCGAAGGCGAATGCTACAAGGTACATCAAGCTGTACCATCTAATTGGCAAATTAGAGAACACCTCAGGCTGTATCCAAGAAGGAAATGTTATATACATCGACATGGCGAAAGTGTACGTCTAGATTGTTGCATACGTCAACACACTTCCCTTTTTGCCTGTTGCCTTATCCTCTTTATTTTCGATTTAGCATGTCATCTTTTTAACAACAACTTCAGCTGCTTTAATCAAAGGATATGCTGCTGGAGAGCCGGTAAGAAGAGGCTGAGTTCCAATTTGCATGGTGAGTAGCTGTTTTACCATCACCCTGTTTTGAATAAGGAATCCGATGGCATTTGTTAATTCTCCCACACTATACCCACCATATACTTCTCCACCTAAGATCATTCCACAATCTGCAGCGACTATGAGTTTTACCATTTGAGCATGTGAGTGACTTAAGTTTCCTGGGTGTGTATCCATTCCCGTAAAGCTTCCACTGACAATGTCGAAATCTTCACTAATGGCTCTCGATTCGGTAATGCCAGCAGTTCCAAATGCATGATCTCCAATAGCTGTTGAGTAGATGGCAATAGTCCCGGTAAATGGTTTACAAGGAGAGAGGGTATATAAGTTTAATCCAGCGGTACGTGCTTCAGCACATGCTGTTGAGGCTAACATGGTTCGATCAAGTTTTCGTGTGACAAAATCTCGTTTCTCAGCACAATCACCAACTGCAACAATATCATATTCACATGGAAGGACTCTCATGTATTCACATGTTTTAATAAACCCAAACTCATTGAGTTCTAAACCTGCTTTTTTTGCTACCCCGGTATTTGGGACATATCCCATCGACAAAATAACAGCATCAGCTTCGATACTACTTCCAGAGGAGAGGAGGATCTTCTCTACCTTCCCATCTTTCCCAACAATCTCACTTACTCCCTCTCCGGTGACAACGTTCACTCCCCGTTCTAAGAGGTGTCCTTGAGCCAAAGTCCCAAACTCTTCATCAAATGCTTTATTTAAGATTGTCTTTTCAACTTCTACTAAAGTAACTTCATACCCTTTTTTGTTTAATTCATCAGAGACTTCTACTCCGATAAATCCTGCTCCAACAACGACAATCTTTTTGAGCTTCTTAATCTGAGAGAGCATCTCATCGAGATAGACCTTGTTTTTAGGAATCGTATAGACGTGCTCTAATTCAGAACCTTTTAACCACGCTGGGCGTGAGGGAATTGAACCAAGTGCCAAAATGAGTTTTTCATACCCATATGTCTTACCACTTGCTGTAATACATTGATGTTCTTCAATTTTGATATCGACAAGTTCATCAATAACAATCTCTACACCCGCAGAAATAAGGGCAGTATCGGCTAAGATATTTTTATCACTTGTTCCAAGAGTTCCAAAAATGTAGGGAATTCCACATGGGATGAGCACCTGCTCCTCTTTTCGTAATAATACGACCTCTTTGTCAGGATAGGATGATTTAGTTGTTATCGCTGCCTGAAGTCCAGAAGCGCCTCCTCCTACCACCAGTACATCTACTTTACGCATACATTATATCTCCTTACTAATTGTTAGTTGCTACAGTGTTCGCACGTGTGAGGGGCTTTTGGATTACATTGAAGTTCAATACGTTCCACGGTTATGAGATTGAGCAAAGAGAGTGCGAGGTTCTCTAAGACTGCTCGTTGGACGTAGTAGTGGGTGAAATATCCTTGTCTTATACTTTCGACAAGGCCTGCTTCGCGTAATTGCTTAATATGTTGTGAAATTGCTGCTTCTGTAACATTCAAAGATCTAGCAAGTCCTCCAACGCAATAGTTTCTCATAAGTAATAATTTAATAATGTTGTATCTCGTTTTATCGGAAAGAGATTTCATCACTGCTTCGTCGTTCACATTCTACCTCTTTTATTTAAGTATTCACTTAATTAAATTACCACAGTATCATACTCTGCACAACAAAAGAGTTTTTCATTCGTTGTAACATGTGTTCATCGTAGTCTTTCTCTTTGTCTAATGAAGATTGCCTAAAGTGAGGATCCCCGAGTGTGTTGTCTTTGCTAAAACATAGTGGTACATTAAGATACAAGAACGAAATGAGGAAGTTATCATGGAAAAAACAAGTACTTTTAGCGAAGTAAAGAAGCAACATTTTAAGACCTTACAGCAATTTGTACCAATCGTTGCTCGGGTCCACGGAGGGACCCATCCAGAGTTTCTCAAAGTCCACGATACATTCATATCTTTGGAAAAGAAAATTCAAAAAGCGGGCTCCCTTCTCCCTGATTTGGAAGAAGAGTTTCGCTCCTTACGCTCAATAACCTCCGATTACACAATCCCCGATGATGTGTGTGAGAGTTACGAGGCCGTGTATGTTATGCTCAGTGAACTCGATCGTGCTTATCGGAGCTAACTAGATGCAAAGATGGCTTTTTAGAAAGAAAAACTCCATTGCTGCTATAGGGGCGCTCCTTATTGTCACAGCATTTGTCAGTACCCTTGTATTCAAACAAGAGCTCATTGGAACAATTGCCCTCATTATTGCCTCTGTTATAGGAATTGCCCCCATTGCTTTACAAGCGTATCAGGCACTGAGAGTAAAAGTTGTTAGTATCGATGTATTGGTCACTATTGCCGTTGGTGGAGCTTTTGTGATTCGTAACTTTGAAGAATCGGCTATTGTCACCTTCTTATTCCTCTTTGGCTCCTATCTTGAACAGCGGACGCTGAATAAGACTCGATCTGCTATTAAAGAACTTACCGAGATGGCACCACAAAGTGCTCTGAGAGTAGATGAGCATGGTGAAATTGAAGAGATTGATATTGACGATGTCGAAGTTGGAGATCTCTTATTAGTGAAAACTGGGGCGATGATTCCTGTCGATGGCGTTGTTCAAAGTGGAGATGGGTACATCAACGAAGCAAGTATCACCGGAGAAGCTGTTGCGGTAGGCAAAGAGAAAGGATCTTTAGTCTATGCCAGTACTATCTTAGATAATGGAACCTTGCAGATTGTGGCCAATCGAGTTGGAGAAGATACTACCTTTGGAAAAATAATTGAATTAGTTGAAGAGGCTCAAGACTCTAAAAGTGATGCTGAACGTTTTATTGACCGTTTCAGTAAATACTACACCCCTGCCGTTTTGGTGCTTGGAGCTGTAGTGTGGCTGATCTCTAAAGATATTGAACTCGCTATCACCATTTTGGTCCTTGGGTGTCCTGGAGCTTTAGTTATTGGTGTTCCAGTCTCTAATGTTGCAGGTATTGGAAATGGGGCTCGTCACGGAGTCTTACTGAAAGGAAGTGAAGTAATTCACGACTTTCGTCGTGTCGATACTATGGTATTTGATAAAACAGGGACTCTCACTGTCGGAAACCCTCTTGTCGCTGATGTACGTTACTACACAAAAGATGAGACTCAAGTATCTGCCTATCTCTGTTCAGTAGAGAAAGAGAGTGATCATCCTCTTGCTCAAGCCATTGTTTCCTACTTAGGAGATCTTCCTACTTTCCAAGTGAGTGATACAGATGTGATTAAAGGTGGAGGAGTTGTAGCAACTGTTGATGAAAAGCGGATCGTTGTAGGTAATGTTGCTCTTCTTGCTTCTCATAACATTGAAATCCCCCCTCAAGCAGAAAAAGATATTGCCCTTTTTGAGCAACAAGGTAACTCACTTGTTTTAGCTGCGGTAGATGGTTCTCTTGTAGCCTTATTTGGTATTCGAGATCAGATTCGTGAAGGGGTGAAAAAGAATTTAGCACGATTGAAGCGACTGGGGGTAAAAAATCTCGTTGTCCTCTCGGGTGATAACCAAGGGACTGTAGATTTGGTGGCTTTAGAACTTGGTCTTACTGAAGCTCATGGGAATATGCTTCCTGAAGATAAAGCTCATTACATTAAGCAACTTCAACACGATGGACACATTGTCGCTTTTGTTGGAGATGGGGTAAATGATAGTCCCTCTTTAGCATTAGCTCATATTGGAATTGCGATGGGTAGTGGAACTGATGTGGCGATAGAAACCAGTAGTGTTGTTCTTATGAACGATGATTTTAACCGTCTTCCACACGCCTTGGGACTCGCTAAAGCAACTGCAGCGAACATGGTACAAAACATTTTTATTGCCGTTGGAGTAGTAATCTTTCTTCTTTTGGGACTCTTTTTTAGCTCTTGGATGAATATGTCTATTGGCATGTTGGTTCACGAAGGGAGTATTTTAGTAGTAATATTAAATGGGATGCGTCTGTTACGTTACCGATTAAGAAATTGATATAAAGGAGCAGAATATATGGCAAAAGCAACAATACAATTAGAAGGACTTGCATGTCCTTCATGCATGCAAAAAATTGAAGGTGCTACCAAAGCCCTCAGTGGAGTAGAGAAAGAGAGCGTTAAAGTACTTTTTAACTCAAGTAAAGTAAAACTAGATTTCGATCCCTCTCTGATTTCAATCGAAGATATCGAAAAAGCGATCACCACTGTTGGCTACGATGTGAAAAAATCTCAGGTTAAGGCATAAGAGATTCACAAACTATAAATCACGGCACGTTACACACGTGCCGTTTTTTATTACTCTTTTGGTTTTCTTTTCTGTTTTCTAGCCGAGTGAGATGATTTTGATTATAATAATCGTATGAGAAAGTATAAGGATGTATTGTTTGTAATCGCCTTTGTGTTCCTCCTTGCCCCTATTGCAGCAGCACTAGGAACCCCAGAGAGCTCTATGCCCTCTTTTTTCACTGCCTCTCCTAGTTTTAATGTTAATCAAGAACAAGATGAGATCACTTCAAATATGCAAAAACTGGAGGTCTTGTACCGTCTTGTACAACGAGACTTCCTTTTTGACATAGACCATAAAGCTCTTTATGAGAGTATGGCTAAAGGGTTGTTTAGTGCTTTAGATGATAAGTACTCGGCTTACATTGTGAGCCAAGAAGCCGACGATTTTAGTGAAGGGACGACAGGCTCTTACGCTGGAATTGGAGCATATATCTCAAAACACTACCTTGAGTATCGTGATTTTAGTAAACCCAATACCTATATGGTAAATATTACAAGTGTCTTTCCTGGCTCTCCTGCCGAAAGTGCAGGTCTACGATCTGGAGATATGATAAGTCATATCGACGGAGAAGCAGTCGATGAGTGGGAGGCCAATGAGGCTTCAAAAGCATTGAAAGGGGATCCTAATACCCCTGTTGTTCTCACTGTCGTTCGTGGTGGTTCCTCATTCGATGTGACCGTCATCCGTAAAATTGTGAATGTACCAACAGTGAGTACCGACCGACTCCCTCATGATATTGCCTATTTGAGAATTTCTCAGTTTACCTCTTCAACAGCAAAGCAGGTGCGTGAAGCATTCGATACATTCTTACAAGAGGGCCTCAGTGGCCTTGTGTTAGACTTACGAGAGAACCCTGGTGGTATTGTCGATGGGACTTTAAGTATTGCAGACATGCTTCTTTCCAATGCCCCTATAGTCCATGTAAGTAGTAAAAATCCTTCTCAAAATCAAACCATTCGCTCCACAAGAGGGGTCACAATCCCTTCCAATATCCCTATTGTTGTGTTGATTAATAAAGGATCTGCCTCTTCTAGTGAAATATTGGCAGGGGCATTAAAAGATAACAACCGAGCTACTCTTATTGGCTCAACCTCTTTTGGTAAAGGCCTTATTCAAGTTGTTTCACCATTTGGTGATGGGTATTACACCCTCACTACAAGCCAATACAGAACCCCTTCTGGATCAGACATCCACGAAGTGGGCATTGGTGTCGACATTGAAGTAAAAGAGGCTCATGTAGAAGAAGAGGATATGCAAGAGTATCTCGACTTTCTTAACAGTGGTGTCATTACGACGTTTGTCGAAGAGTATCCTGATTATTCATTAGAGCATATGGATCTCTTTATAAAAGAGTACGTCGATCCCGACTCTCATATCGGCCAAGAGGTATTTCGCCTCCTCTTACGTCGAGAGTATCTACTTCAAATACCCTTTGAGGAGCGTCCCGTGGCCGATGTAGAGTACGATGAATCCATTAAAAGAGCCATATTGTTTCTCACAACAGGTGAGTAACTGTTTCGTTTATGTGACATTCCATTCACAGAGAGACAATAGTACACTAGGAGTGAAGCCGGTACTTGTTACTAGAACGTGAGTGTTGGAGGGGGTGGAGTGTCTCTCTTTCTTGTCTCAAAAGATAGGAAGGTGAAAGAGGCTCTAGATCGGCAGTTACACAAAGAGACCTATTTCATCGATTCATTACAACGCCTCAGAGAGGCAAAACAACTCATACATACAGATGAGTGTCCGGTGATTCTCATTGATGATTCACTCAGTAGCTTAGGATACATTCCCCCTTTAGAAACTATTTTAAGTCACAACATGAGAGGCTTAAGAATCCTGTTGTCACGACAGCTTACGAAACCTTTTGTAGAAGGGGAGGCCTTTGCACTTCTACGCAAACCCATAGTGATTCGACACTTAGTTGAACTGATCAATCTTTGTTCATATGAAGATGCATTACACGGGTATCTTGATACCGATCAACAGTGTGCATCAAAACAAAGAAATAAAGTACCTCCATTTATTGGAGAGACTGACTCTATGAAGCGTATACGCTCTATCATACAAAAAATAGGACCCCTGTTTCGGTGTGTCCATATCAGTGGAGAGTCGGGAACAGGCAAAGAGGTTGTAGCACATCTTCTTCGCCATCAAGCTGGGGTAGATCTCCCTTATGTAGTGATGAATTGCTCAAACATTCCTCCCACCTTAGCCGATACAACCCTCTTTGGGCATGTGAAGGGAGCTTATACCAATGCAGTGGAAGAGAAAGATGGAATTGTAAAAGCAGCTGATGGGGGAATCTTGTTTTTAGATGAGTTAGAAGATCTTCATCCTGAGGTGCAAGGCAAGTTATTACGCTTGTTAGAGACTGGGCAATACCGAAGGGTGGGCTCTTCTGAAATTCTCCACTCCCACTTTAAAATCATTACTGCCTCAAATGTCCCACTTATCACATTAGTAGAACAAAAAAAGTTCAGATTTGATTTATATAACCGCTTACACCACTTAGTGATTTCTCTTCCTCCCTTACGAGAGAGAAAGGAAGATATTCCGCTTTTAATCGATTATCATCTCAAACAGATTGGTGAACACCGAGTGATCGAAAACACCACTATGCAAAGGATCATGAACTACCACTGGCCAGGGAATGTGAGAGAACTTTTTAAAGAAGTAGAACTTCTTTCAGTTTTTGCCTCAAATGACCTCAAACCCCTCTCCTACAGGGAAATACTTACCGATTCTGTGTTGAATTCATACGTTGCTGACACTGAAATTCCTTACAGCATCTAACATAACTTAGCTAAAAAATGTAAGAAGTTTACTTGTGGATAACTTGTGGATTAGTGTTGGAAAACTCGTAAAAAAGAGCATCCTTGCACTCCTATAATTCTTATATAACTATGTTATAAAAACGCAATGCCTAAAGCCACCTATTTCTTTATATAGTATAGAGTTGACACTTCTTTACCTCGTGAAATATTTACTAGGGGTAAAGAGGTACTATACATCTGTATAACACCTTGAGGTGGACTGTAGTGTATAACCTGTGGATAACTTATTTAAAAGGGTCATTACAACCAAGGCAAATCCATAACAAAGCACAGTGAATTCATTTATGAATATGACTTTACGCCTTAGAGGTAATCTTCGCCCCAAGGTTGGTTAATTTCTTTGGAAGTTCTTCATATCCCCGTTCAATTTGGTAAATTTGGTGGAGTGTAGACTCCCCTTCAGCACACAGCGCAGCAATCACTAACGCCATACCAGCACGAATATCAGGGCTGGTCACTTCAGCCGGTTTTAAGGAAGATGGCCCTTGAATAAGGGCTCTGTGAGGATCACATAAAATAATATCGGCTCCCATTCGAATGAGCCAATCGATGAAGAACATTCTCGATTCATACATCTTTTCATGGATTAAAATAGATCCACTCATTTGAGTTGCTACAACGATTAAGATACTCAGTAAATCGGCAGGGAAGCCTGGCCATGGCGCATCATCTAAAGTGAGTGTTTGTCCCCCCACACTCTTTTTAATGATACGACTCTGTGTTCTTGGTAGGACAATTCCTTGCTCTCCGCTGATATGCCACTTCAGTCCTAGGCGGTCAAACCCTTTTTCAATCATAGGAAGTTGATCGTGATTAATTCCTACCAGTTCAACTTCCCCTCCAGTAGCACCTACCAATCCTAAAAAGGAGCCTGCTTCCATGTAATCAAAGCCGATAGTAAATTCGGCCCCATGAAGTTTTTTAGTTCCCTCTATTTCAAGAAGATTTGAACCAATTCCCCCTATGGAAGCTCCCATTTTCACTAACAAATTACATAGATCTTGAACGTGGGGTTCACTTGCTGCATTTTGAATGCGTGTTCTCCCCTCGGCAACAACAGCTGCCATAATCGTATTTTCAGTAGCGGTAACTGAAGCTTCATCTAAAAAGACTTTTGATCCCATAAGCTTGTCTGTGGTAATGGAGATAATGCCCCCTTTGTCGATCTTACACTCAGCACCTAAAGCTTCAAATGCATGAAAGTGGGTATCTAATCGACGTAGGCCAATAACATCTCCTCCAGGAGGTGGAAGTATAACAGTGTGAAAGCGCCCTACAAGAGGACCGGCTAATAAAATAGAGGCACGAATCAGATCGACCAATACGGGATCAAGGGGGGTGTGATGAAGATCATAGGTGAGTGATGAGGTTATTTGAACACTGTTTGAAGCAACCCAATCGACTTGGGAGCCTAACATTCTCAACAAATCTACCATCACATGAACATCTTCAATGGCAGGGATGTTATGTAAGATGACTTTCTCATCGGTAAGTAATGTGGCAGCGAGACAACATAGAGCAGCATTTTTATTGCCGCTAATGTGGACTGTCCCCTCTAACTCAAAACCACCAGTAATAACGTATGAACTCATATTCTTATCGTACAAGCTAATAGAGCCTTTGACAATCTTTGTTGAATGAGATGAGAAAGACGAGTAGGATATCCTCATGGGTAAAAAAGTCTACGGGATTGGGAATCCTCTGATGGATATTGTTGTAGAGGTGGATGAAAAAGATATCGCTTCACTGGGGATCCATAAAGGGGCAATGAATCTCATTGATGATGAACGCTTAGAAGAGTTACTGGCATTTGTGAAAGAAAAAGAGCCTACATATGGATGTGGAGGATCTTGTCCTAATACTATTATTACATTGGCCTCTTTAGGGCTAAAGACCACCCTTGCAGGAAAAGTGGGACACGATGAGTACGGCTTGTTATATAAAAAGCGCTTACAAGAGTTACATGTCACAGACCACATTGCCTTACACGAGATGAATACCGGCTCTTCCATTATCCTTATCACACGTGATAAAGAGCGAACTATGAACACCTATTTAGGTGCAAATAGGTATTACTCTGAAGAAGATCTCCACCTTGATGAATTACTTGAGAGTGATTTTTTTCATTTCACTGGATATATGTGGGATACACGATCTCAACAACAAGCAATGATGAGAGCTCTTAATCATATCGATCCAAAAAAAACGACAGTGAGTTTTGATATAGCAGACCCTTTAGCTGTCTCTCGCAATCGTGATGCTTTTTTACACCTCATTAGTAACTACGCCGATGTCGTATATGCTAATAGTGAAGAGGCTCGTATCCTGTTTAATAACTATGATCCGTATGAGTGTTGTAAATCGATGGGAAAGTTGTGTACTACTGCCGTGGTAAAAAACGGAAAATTAGGATCGTACATCTCTCACAATAAAGAGATGTTTACTGTTCCTGTTCAAGGACCTGTCCCTCCTGTTGATACCACTGGTGCTGGAGATGTCTATGCTGCTGGGTTTATCTATGCCTTAGCTCACGATAAGCCAATTCAAGAAGTGGGGACAATCGCCTCATTTTTAGCAGGCCATATTGTACAACAGTGGGGAGCTCAATTTTCAAAAGAGAAAGCCGCTTCGTTGGCGGCTTCACTGGTTAAAGGGGAGTATCAATTATAAAAGGGGAGCATCTAAGAGTTCTTCCCACGAGACGCCCTCTTTCCCAAAATGCCCGTAGTTCATATGTGCCTGATAGATAGGACGCTTGAGATCTAATCGCTCAATAATCCCTGAAGGACTTAAATCAAACTCTCGGTTAATGATGTTGATAATCTGTTGTTCATCAATGGTGGCTGTACCATAGGTTTCAACGTATAAGGCAACAGGATCAGCAACCCCAATAGCGTATGAGATTTGCACCTCACATCGAGTGCACAATCCCCAACCAACAAGGTTCTTTGCCACAAGACGAGCCATATAAGCTCCTGAACGGTCTACTTTAGAGGGGTCTTTCCCACTAAAAGCACCGCCTCCGTGGCGACCCATACCTCCGTAGGTATCTACGATGATCTTTCTTCCTGTGAGACCTGTATCTCCAGTTGGCCCTCCAACGACGAATCGTCCTGTTGGGTTAATGAAGTATTTCGTTTCGGAAGTAAGGAGGCCAGTTGAACGTAAAGCAGGAGTGATAACACGCTCTTTAATATATTGTTGTAAGGTACCAAGACTCACATGTTCGGTGTGTTGGTGACTTACAACAATGGTGTCGATATGTATCGGTTTGCCATGATCGTATGCTAAGGTAACTTGAGCTTTAGCATCGGGAAGGAGAAAATCGACATCACCTTGTTTTCGTAAATGTGCTGCTTGTTGTAAGAGTTTATGGGCATATGTAATAGGAGCTGGCATGAGTGATGGTGTTTCGCTACACGCATAACCAAACATCATCCCCTGGTCACCTGCTCCTTGTTTTCCACTGATATTTTTTGTTGCATCGACCCCTTTGTCGATATCGAGTGATTGTTCATCAACAAAAACCATCACTTTAAGATTCTTGTAGTCAAAGCCTCGCCCCTCTTCGGTATATCCGATCTCTTTGACAACACTACGAACAATATGTTCGTAATCAATCTGAGCTTTTGTGGTGATTTCTCCGGCAATAACAACTTTATTTGTCGTCGCCATCACTTCACATGCAACTTTTGATGAAGGGTCTTGAGATAAAGCACTATCTAATACAGCATCGGCTATCTGATCACAGACTTTATCTGGATGCCCTTCGCTGACTGATTCGCTGGTAAACAGCTGAAGTGTACTCATGCTTAATACTCTTTTCGTAGTGGTGGTAACTCGGGATCGATTGATACTCTTACTTGTTTAAACAATCCAGAGCCTTCACTTTTAGTTGTTACTCCTTCGATATCATTTAATGCTGTATGAATGAGTCTTCGCTCAAAAGGATTCATCGGTTCAAGTAATTTAGATCGTCCGCTACGTCGTACTTGCTCAGCTGTTCTGAAGGCAAGTTTCACTAAGTTCTCTTCGTGTCGTAGGCGATAGTGTTCACTATCGACAATCACTTTGATCTGAGGTTGTATTTGACCTACGTAGACATTTACAAGTAGTTGTAATGCATCGAGGTTCTTCCCTTTCTTTCCGATAATAATGGCCGAGTGATCACTTGTAATATCTAGTCCAAGTTTTCCCTCTTTTCTAAAGGCAACGCTCACTTCGCCACTGTATCCCATCTTATCGATGACAGTCGATAAAAACTCAATAGCAGCCGATTCAAACTCTTCTCCAAAAGAGAATTCTTGTTCTTCTTGCTCTTCATGTTCCATGTAGACTCGAATTCGAACATTCTCTTTTTTAAATAGGCCTCTTTTGCCTTCACTAATAATCTCAATGTCGAGTTCTTCACGTTGAGCTTGTAGTTGTGTCATGGCGATTTCAATCGCTTCTTGTTCAGTTTTTCCTTCAAATTCTAGTACCATGATGGTCTCCACCAGAGGTGTTATCTCTTTTTACCTCGTTGAGGGACAACAGGCTTAGCTGCTACTGTTGTAACTCCTCTCTCTCTTTTTTTGTTCATATAGATTTGTTGGCCAACAGAGATGACGTTCATCACCATCCAGTACAACAGCAAACCACTTGGTGCGTTATACAGGATAAAGAAGAACATGACGGGCATTCCGTACATCATAAACTTCCCAGTTGCTCCACCTTGCTGTCCTCCAGTTTGACTAATCTTAAATGAGAAAATCATAGAGGCTCCATATAAGATAGGAAGGAGGCGGATATCACTGCCGATAAAAGGAAGTGCTACTGGTGAGAAGTTGATGATCGACTCAGGCACAGAGAGGTCGGTAATCCATCCGGGGATAAACATAGCACCTCTCAGTTCAAAGTGTTTATTCAACAATCCATATAATGCGATAAAGATCGGGAACTGAAATAACATCGGTAAACATCCTCCAAGAGGATTGATTCCTTCGTTTTTGTATAGTTCTCCCATCTCTTGATTTAATTTAGTTGGGTTATCTTTATATTTAGCACGGAGCTCTTCCATCTTTGGATTAAGAGCTTGCATTTTAGAAGTCGACTCCATGCTTTTTTTACTAAAGGGTTGTAAGACTATTTTAATTAAAATAGTGAGTAAGATAATGGCAACTCCGTAGTTAGGAATTAAACGATAAAAGAGTTGTAAGAGCCATTTCAAAGCTGCCTCTAACCACCCTAACCACGAACTACTATCGAGAGCTTTCTCTAAGTGTAAGTCGGATAATCCAAAACTATTCTCATTTGAGTTGTTATACATCGCCATGTGGTTCTTTAGCTGCGGTCCAACATAGAATCTAAAGACATCTTTTGTTGAAGCCGTTTTTACAGCGGGCCGTGAGAGATACATACGTGATTCTAATGGTATGTTTTGAGACTTACTCTCCTCTAAAGTGAGGGTGTATCGAGTTTGATCAGGAATTGCGATAAGGGAGAAGTATTTACTTGCTAATGCACTCCAGGTGATAAACTCACTTGTTGTGTAATATCCATCTTTCAGTTTTGGTTGAGATTTTTTCCCACTTTGTTCTACATAAAATCGACGATACGTATATCGTCCATCGGGAGCTTCGTGAAACGCTGGACCAATTTGGGGCTCAAAAGCCAACGTATAGGCCACTTGGTTGTAATTTAATGGAACAGCTTTGTTTTCACTGTTGATCAGTTCAACACTTAGTTCAAATAGATACTCTTTAGGTCCAAATCGGTAAGTCTTCACAATAGTAAATTGTTCTTCCCCAACGTTTCCATCATTTCCAATGATACCAAATTGTTGAGTGAAAGAGACACTATTGTCACTCACACTATAATCGAAGATGGCATCAATCGGATGAGAAGTATCATCTCCTGGATATAAACTAAATGCGGGTGGGGCTGAACCATCATTAAAGATAATCTCTACAGGCTCGTTATGATCGAGGTGATCTTTTAGCTTTAATGAAGATATTGAACCACCCTTTGGTTCAAATTGAATGATAAAGACATCAGTTTCAAAGGTAAAAGGAGAAGATGAGTCCCCCTGTCCTAATGCAGTGAATGATCCCGCAACTCCACTGTTATACGCTAAGGAAGTTTCGCTTAGCGAAAGAGAAGGAGCTTCTATACTCTCAGGTTCAACAACAGCCACCTCTTGTGCGGGGGGAGCTTCAACTTCGTCAGGTGCGAAGAAGGTTGCTTGCACGGTTAAACCAACTGATATCACAATTACTGAGAGTATAATTGCTAATATTGTATTCCTATCCATATCCTCTCCTCATCGGGGAACAGGAAAGATTGTACACTAGTTGCTAAGGTAGACTTGTGCTTCAGAAAACATCCGCGTTAATTGATCTTTGCGCGCATGATAATCAATATCCTTTCCTGGGTATACGACGAATGCAAAATCGAATCCGATATGAAAACCGGGTTTTTCAATTCTCCAAATTTCTTTGATGTGCCTTTTTATTCGATTGCGCTTCACCGCATTACCGTAGTTTCTTACACAAATAACTACGATACGATTTACAGTGAGGTTATTAGGTGCAACGATGAGTCGAATGCCAGAGGCATAGAATTTCTTACCGCGATTAAATATTTCATCAATATCGGGCTTCTTCTTTACAATCTCTTTTTTAGTAAGGTTTTTTCTCATCGCTTACAGAAAGCTTTTTTCTTCCCTTGGCTCTTCTTCTAGCAAGAATAAGACGTCCAGCTTTTGTGGACATGCGAGCTCTAAAACCAAGTCTTCTATTTCTTTTAGTTCTACTGGGTTGATACGTTCTTTTCATGGAAAATCTCCAACTATATATGGCTTTACGCCGATTTTATCTTCTTTCATGGGAACATGTTCCCGAAAGGGCAGTATATAATTGACCCTCGTAAAGTGTCAAGTAATCCACTTTAGCCCGAATCCCAAAAAACGAGATATTTTTTCTCTTTTTTTGTGGTTGAGCAATACGAGTAAGAATCCTTTCTCCTTTTCATCATTATATCCAATAACAGTTGACCATGTTGTATCCGATGTAATCTTTTTATATCCCCCTTTGGGATATGATTAAAGAGTTTGTCTGATTGAAATTATGTATAAAATACCTTGTTACATTATTTCAATACTCTTTTAAAAACTCTCTTCGTATTGGGTGTTTATCACACAGTTCGCTGTAGCCGTTAAACCAAGCATAGGAACATTGTAAAGCAAAATTTTCATCATAGATGGGAAAAAGAGATGCATCTCCTAATACCGCATCGATTCCACATGTAGGACAATACGCTGTTGTCTTCTCATAGCGAGTGTGCTCATAATCGATCTCACTTGGATCAAACAGATTCCCACAGAAAAAGCAGCGACACTGTAAGCTTTGTGAGACTTCATAAGCATTATGGATTGTTCGTTTGTGAGCGAGTTTAATATACTCTTTTGAATAATGAGTGTTCATAGTTTCCTCCTGTACACCTACACACAAAAAGGAGGACGCTCTTTACCATAAAGAGCAACTCTTCATAAGTCAATCCGGTATGTTAGAAGCGCTTTGTTGCAGTGTTGCGTATCTGTATTTGGGTAATCTGAAGTTCAGGAAATTGAGCTTTTAGTCGTGCAAGAATTTGTTTTTTTCTCATCAGTACTAATGAACCCCATGTTGGGTGATCTGTTTGAATAATCAATACTCTTCCTTTGAGATCTAACAATCGTGCATGTGTTGCAAGATCATAACCAACTATTTCACTCCATGTGGTAACAAGTGAATACAGTGGATTATCTTCTCCTATAGTAAGTCGTTGTAAGAGTTGAGTGAGTACCTCATCTGTATTTTTGTTACTTGAATTCAACAATATTCCCCTGCTTTACTTGGTAGGTGAGTGTATCATGGGTTTCATCAGATGAGAAGTAAGATTCATCTGGTAAGAAGGTAAAAAACGCTTGGCTATAACCACTTACGTGGGATAAAAAGAGCCCTCGTTTTACGATATCTAGCTCTAAAAGCACATCATCTATCAATAATACGGGCTTTTTTGATGTATGATTCTTGTAATTCATCATTTGAGCAATTCTAAAAAGAAGAGATGCAAGTCTCATTTGGCCAGTCGATCCCACCAAAGAAAATTGAAGGTTATCTTGAGTTACTACAAACTGATCTCGATGAGGTCCACTTGTCGTTGTTTGCATTCTCATATCACTTTCAACTTGTTGTTCTAACTTAGTTACAACCTCATCAATTGAGTTACAACTCCCCCATGACGCTTTATAATTCACGTGTATATTGACATCACTTTGGGAAACCTCTTTGTACAAAGGGGTAAAAAGTGTATTAAATGTGGCACACTCCGAAGCTCTTTTTTGCTGTAGTTGTAAACCAACTTCGGCAAGTTGCTCGTTGTACAAAGGGAGTAATGAATAATACTCTTCTTTAATAGCTGCGTTACGTTGACGTAGCAAGGCCCTATAGCGCCTCAAATCGTCAAAGTAGAGTGGGTCATACATCGACATCGTTTGATCAAAGAAACGCCGCCTCTGTTCAGGTTCTCCTCGGATGAACTCGATATCATCATGGGTAAAGACAATACAAGGGACGTGGTACAATAACTCTTTACGATCGGTTATCTCTTTTCCGTCAATTCTAATTTCTCGAGCTCCATCTTTAAAGCGAAATGTCATCTGCTGGAGAAGTTCTTCATCAGTTCTCATAATTGCCGATAAAGCAAACTCTCTTTCACCGTGACGAACAAGGTGCTTTGTTTGAGGTGTCCTAAAAGAAGAGCCGTAACAGAGCGTGTAAATAGCCTCTAAGAAGTTACTTTTTCCCTGTCCGTTTTCTCCTACCAACACAACATGTTTTGCATCGGTAGAAATCAGTGTATCGGTGAGGTTTCTAAAATGTTGAAAACCGATTGACGTGAATCGCATTAATCTATTTGCATTGGCATGATAATATGGAAATAGTCTTTTTCGGGATCAGGTCGTACAGTAATAGCTTTGTTTGGCTCGGTAAAGCATAAAGAGAACATCTTCCCTTCCATAACTCGTAAAGGACTCACCATATAAAGGTAGTTCATTGCAAATGATGTTGCTGGTCCGTCGTATGTACAAGCAATGACTTCTTTTGCCTGACCAAACTCACTCTCTTCACTACTGATAATCATCTGGTTTTGATTAAGTTCTACAAAGATCCGTTTTGCTTTGTTTTCAACTAACAAAGAGACTCTTTTTAATGCCTCATTCATATCATCAATTGAAGCAACACATGATAGAGTCTGTTTTTCAGGAATAACTCGTTTGTAATTTGGGAATGTTCCATGAATCAATGTGGTGTACATAGTTTGGTGCCCAAAGGAGGCAAAAAGTAAGTTCTCTTTAATGCCAAGAACTACCTCTCCTTCTCCAGTTCCCGATTTTTTCATGAGATGTAAAAATCGTGTTGGAATGGTAATGGGGACAAACGAAGGGATATCTTGTTCTATATTCCTTTTGATATACGATAAGCGTCGCCCATCAGTAGCAACCATCACTAATGCATTAGGTTGTTGTTCGATATAAGCCCCATTCATGAAATGACGAGTTTCATCATCGCTAATTGAGAAGATTGTTTGATCAATCATCTCAAAGAGATCTTTTTGAGCTAAAGAGAATTCAACAACTTGAGATGCTTCCTCTAACGAGGGGAACTTATCGACTTCAATAGTTCTTAAATCAAAATCGATTGTTTTTGTCTCTGGTTGAATAAAGAGCCGTTGCCCTTTCTCTTCAAACACAACGTTCTCATCTGGTAGGGAGCGTAAAATACTAAAAAACTTCTCACAATAGACTGTAGTTGAACCCTCTTGGTGGACTTCAACATCAATCGTAGAAGTAAAACCTACTTTTTGATCAGTAGCTTTAATCGTTAGTTTATTATTTTTAGCTTCCAGTAAGACATAAGAAACAACTGATAATGTGTTTCTTTGACTCGTAAAATCTAATGCTAAAGCAATCTCTTTTTGTAGTGCATTCTTATGACAAACAAACTTCATCACTCTACTCCTATTAACTCTTTAATATATAGTAGTCGTAGTAATAGTACCATGTATACTGTGGATAAAGGTACTAAATCTTTACCTGTTCGACTCCTACATAATCAAAAATTGTGGAAAAAAGGGTGGAGTTATCCACAATTCATCCACACTAATCCACAAGCATTTGAAGTTATCCACATCAATTCACAATCTATCCACAACCAATACACACCTTATACAATCACTTAGAACGATTATATTCTTGTGCTTGGCGAATTAAATGTTGCACTGAACCGTGCACAGCACTGTCAGTTTGAATCATCCCTTCTACTCGACCAACTGAGTGCATAACAGTTGTATGATCACGACCACCAAACTCATAGCCAATCTCTGTTGTAGAGAAATCGGTTATGGTACGAGCAATATACATGGCTATTTGGCGAGGGAGGACCACACTCTTTGTCCTCTTTTTCCCTTTTAAATCGTATAAAGAGACATTAAAATAATCGGCTACAACACGAATAATTGAATCAATTGAAAGGGATTGATCTTTTACTAAAGAGAACACCCCTTTTAATTGTTCTTGGGCAATCTCTAATGTGATCTCTTTGTGAAGTAAGTTACTATACGCAATAAGCTTTGTGAGGCTCGCTTCCAAATCACGAACGTTGGTGTGAACACTTCTACTGATATACTCCAACACCTCTTGAGAGATATGGCACCCTTGTTCTTCACACTTTCGTGTTAAGATAGCTAAACGTGTCTCAAAATCAGGTGGTTGTAAATCGACGTTAATACCACGGGTAAATCTATTTTTAAGACGATCGGCTATATCTTGTAACTCTTGGATAGGGCGGTCACACGTAAAGACAAGTTGCTTGTTAGCTTCAAAAAGATTATTGAAGACATGAAACAACTCTTCTTGTGTTGATGATTTTTTTTGAAGGAAGTGAATGTCATCAATTAAGAGAACATCGGCTTTACGATACTTGTTTCTAAATTGAGGTGTTTTTTCTCCTCCGATAGCCTGAATGAACTCATTGGTGAACATTTCAGCGGTCACATAGACAATTTGGAGCTCTGGAGTGTTGTCTTGGATATAGTTTCCAATCGATTGAATGAGGTGTGTTTTTCCTAATCCAACCCCTCCATAAATCAAACATGGGTTATAACTCACCCCTGGGTTACGGGCAATTGCCATACTTACGCTGTAAGCAAAAGAGGAGTTATCTCCAACTATAAAGGAGTCAAACTGGTAGCTCTGATTGATGTTTGGATCTCGTGGTTTTCGTTGTGCCTTTGGTAGAGGAGCACTTTTAGGTTTTACTACCTTCACAGTAGCAGGATCCTCTGTTGTCGGATTTGCGTGTACTGAGATCTCTATATCGACACTCTCTCCTGTGATTTCTTCTAAGATCGAGAGAATGGTTGCCCTATATTGGGCAGTCACGTAATCTCTGATGAAAAGAGACGGAGCAGATAAGAGGATTTTTTGCTGTTCTGAACCGTGATAGGAAATCCTGTTGAGCCACGTGATGAATTCTTGCTCATTAAGCGTAGATTGCATACGTGAGACGACCTCATCCCAGAACGGTTTGTAATTCCACTTTTGGTGCGGCATGATAGCTATATTATAACAGGGACCAACGATAAGCAAGTGTTGTTCAAAAAGTCAGGAAAAATCATATCTAAACATAGCTAATTATTTATCTTGTAAAAAATTAGTGATACATATATCCAGGGTGAAACCCTTTACACAACTTTCTAAAAATGGTACCATACAAGGTAAGTTCAATTTTATATCTAGCAAGGACATAATCTATGAGTATGAACGTTTCTAATGAGGTACCCAAAGAGATGGCTGCCGACCTTTCTGCGACTAAAAGCAGAAACGGGTCGCACGATTACAGCGCCGCTAATATTCAAGTTCTGAAAGGACTTGAGGCTGTTCGTAAGCGTCCCGGAATGTATATCGGATCTACAGGTCCCGATGGGCTCCATCACCTCGTGTATGAAGTTATTGATAACAGTATCGACGAAGCTATGGCTGGTTATTGTGACACTATAAGCATCGTTATTGAAAAAGAGAATATCATGCGTATTGAAGACAACGGACGAGGAATCCCCGTTGAGCTTCACCCTGGTGAAAATAAAAGTACCCTTGAGGTTGTTTTAACACAACTCCACGCTGGTGGAAAGTTCGATAACGAGTCGTATAAGGTCTCTGGGGGGCTCCACGGCGTTGGAGTCTCTGTTGTGAACGCTTTATCCGAATGGTTGGAAGTAAGCGTCTACAGAGACGGTAAGGTCTATTTCCAGCGATATCTCAAAAGCTTTCCCCAAGAGCCTGTCAAAGAGATCGGAGAGAGTGATAAAACAGGAACTCTTGTCCGTTTTAAAGTTGATACATCTATCTTGGAAACTGATGATTTTAGCTTTGGAGTACTCGCTGAACGATTTAGGGAGCTTGCCTTCCTTAATAAGGGAATTGTCATAACGATAGTCGATGAACGACTTGAAGAGCCTAAAAAGCAACAGTTTCACTTTGAAGGGGGCATCAAAAGCTTCATTCAACACTTAAATAGCACCAAGAAAACTGTTCATGAAGAGCCGATTTTCTTCGAAGGCCAAAAAGATGATGTGAAAGTCGATGTTGCCTTACAGTACAACGATCGTTATGACGAAGTCTTATTTACCTTTGTAAACAACATCAACACCCGTGAGGGTGGAACTCACTTAGCTGGGTATCGTAGTGGTTTGACACGGGTGATGAATGAACAACTCAAAAAATCAAAGTTATCGAGAAAGTTTGAAGAGTCTCTCACTGGTGACGATTTAAAAGAGGGAATGACCGCAGTTATCTCTGTTAAAATCCCCGATCCTCAGTTTGAGGGGCAAACAAAGATGAAACTTGGAAACCCTCGAGTACAAGGAATCGTCGCATCGATGGTGTATGAGAAATTTAACGACTACTTTGATGAACACCCTCAAGTTATTGACCAAATCCTCGAAAAAGCAATCTTAGCAGCTAAAGCTCGCTTTGCTGCTCGAGATGCCCGAATGAGAATTCGTAAAAACAGTGAAGGTGTTGGCCTTCCTGGTAAGTTAGCCGACTGTAGTGAAAAAGATCCCGCTAAATGTGAAATCTTTATCGTTGAGGGAGATAGTGCAGGTGGAAGTGCCAAACAAGGAAGAGATCGTGCCATTCAAGCAATCCTTCCTTTGTGGGGTAAAATGCTTAACGTAGAGAAAGCTCGTGAAGAGCGAGTTCTAGGCAATGAGAAACTTCAACCAGTTATTGCTTCATTAGGAGCAGGGTTAGGAGCACACTTCGATGTTGAGAAAGTTCGCTACCATAAAGTCATTATTATGGCCGACGCAGATGTCGACGGATCTCATATTAGAACCTTGCTTCTCACTTTCTTCTTTAGGTATATGAGGCCCTTAATTGAGGCTGGGTATGTCTATTTTGCTATGCCCCCTCTTTATAAGGTCACTATTGGAAAGAAAATCTTTTATGCCTACGACGAAGGAGCTCGTGAGGAAATCTTTAAAGAACACGTGAAAGAGGGAGATACAACAAAAATCCCAGTTCAGCGTTATAAGGGTCTTGGAGAGATGAATCCCGATCAATTATGGGAGACAACGATGAATCCAGAGACTCGTAGTCTCACTCAAGTTACCTTAGAGGATGCCATTGAGGCAGATGAAGTATTCACTACGTTAATGGGTGAAGAAGTCGAACCGAGAAAGAATTTTATCGAACAAAATGCATTGTATGTTTCGAACTTGGATGTATAAGGATCGTTGGTAATACAGTATGGAACAGCAACAAACCGGAAGAATAATCAAAGCGAGTATTAGTGATGAGATGAGAGAGTCGTATCTCAATTACGCAATGAGCGTAATTGTGAGTCGTGCTCTTCCTGATGTGCGTGACGGCCTTAAGCCAGTTCACCGCCGTATCTTATATGATATGTATGAGATGGGGTTACGATATAATACCCCTTTTAGAAAAAGTGCCCGTATCGTCGGAGATGTGTTAGGTAAATACCACCCACACGGAGATCAAAGTGTCTATGATGCTTTAGTGCGATTAGCTCAAGATTTCTCTTTGCGCTATCCAGTGGTATTCCCACAAGGGAACTTTGGCTCCATTGATGGAGACCCTGCAGCAGCGATGCGGTATACCGAAGCAAAAATGAGTCGTCTTGGCGAAGAGATGCTCAACGATATTCAAAAAGAGACTGTCGACTTTGGCCCAAACTACGACGACTCTCTACAAGAGCCTAAAGTCCTTCCCGCCGCAATCCCCTTTTTGTTAGTAAATGGAAGTAGCGGTATTGCTGTTGGCATGGCCACAAATATGGCCCCTCACAACCTTCGTGAAGTCTCATCAGGAATAGCTGCCTATATCGACAATCCAGATATCACTCTCGTTGAGATGATGGAAATTGTCCAAGGACCCGATTTCCCCACCAGTGGAATTATCATGGGGCGAAGTGGTATCTACCAAGCATTCCAAACAGGACGAGGAAAAATAGTCGTTCGTGGTCGATACGAAATCGAAGAAGTTGGTGGAAAAGACCAACTGGTAATCACCGAACTCCCCTATCAAGTCAATAAAGCCGATTTAGTAAAAAGAATAAGTGATTTACGTAAAACACATATTCAAGGAATTAGTGAAGTACGTGATGAGTCGGACCGTGATGGTATTAGATTAGTTGTTGAACTTAAAAGAGGTGCTGTCGCTCAAGTGGTGATGAACCTTCTGTTTGTCCACACTCCATTGCAGTCGAATTTCAATGTAAATAACCTTGCTTTAGTTGATGGAAGACCACAACAGCTTGGGTTAATGGATATGATCCGTTATTACGTTGATCACCGTCAAGAAGTAGTCGAAAGACGAACACGCTTTGATCTAAGAAAAGCTGAAGAACGAGCTCATGTCTTATTAGGACTTAAAATTGGACTAGAGAATATTGATGAAGTCATTGAGATTATTAAAAAAGCTTCCGATAACAGTGAAGCTATGCAACGTCTTATGGAGAAATTTAGTCTCTCACAGATACAAGCTCAAGCAATAATCGATATGAGGCTCGGACGATTAAGCCAATTAGAGACTGAAAAGATCATAAGCGAACTCGAAGAATTAAACCTTAAAATCATATACTACAATGAATTACTTAGTGATAGTGATAAGTTATTACAAGTAGTGAAAGAAGAGTTACTCGAAAGTGCCTCAAAGCATGGAGATGAGCGAAGAACAGAAATCTCACTTGAGGAAGTCGATGGAATGAATATCGAAGACCTCATTAAAGAAGAAGATGTTGTTGTGGTGATGACTAACAAAGGTTTTGTAAAACGAGTTCCAACTGAAGAGTACCGCTCTCAAGGAAGAGGGGGAAAAGGAGTCATTGGAGCAGCTTTACGAGATGAAGACTTTGTTGAACATCTCTTTATTGCATCAACTCACAACTACGTCATGGTAGTAACTACCATGGGTAAAGCATATTGGCTCAAAGTCCACCAGTTCCCTGTCGGTTCAAGAACCAGTAAAGGGGAGAGTATTAAAAAACTTCTTCCATTTGAAGCAGAGGAAGAGGTCACATCAATTATTAACTTTAAAGACTTTGATGAAGATCTGTTCCTCCTCATGGTTACTCGAGCAGGAGTAGCGAAAAAGGTTAACCTGCCACTCTTTGTAAATGCACGAACAAGGGGAATAATTGCACTCTTCTTAGACGAGGGCGATGTTTTAGTCAAATCTGAACTTGTTAGAGAAGATGACGAAGCTGTTATTATCACAAAGAAAGGTAAAGCATTGCGCTTTAGATCTTCTGATGTACGTGCCATGGGAAGAGCTTCTAGAGGAGTGAGAGGAATTCGTCGAGGGAAAAACGATGAAGTTGTTGGACTGCTCAAAGTTGACCAATCCAAACGAATGTTACTCATCACCGAGAAGGGGCAAGGTAAGCAAGTAGAGTTTGATGAATTTAAGGTTCATGGTAGAGGCACCATGGGTCAAATAATTTATACCTTTAGAGATAAGACAGGCTATATTGTTTCAACCTTGGCTGTTACTGATGATCATGATGTGATGTGTATCACAAGCATGGGTAAATCCATCCGAACTCCCGTAAGGACAATTGCAATTCAAAAAGCTTATGCTTCTGGAGTAAGTGTATCACGCTTGCAAGAGGGAGATAGTATTGTTGCTATTGCTAAAACTGAATCAGGATTAGAAGAAGAGGATGAAATCACTTCCGAAGAAAACGAAGCAGATACCTCAGAAGAATAATAACACATAACCAAAAGAGATAAAAAGAACCACCAAATGTGGTGGTTCTTTCTTTGTGATGTTTCACGTGAAACATCACGTATAGCTATCAATATGTTTCACGTGAAACATTATTAGTTTTCACTGATGATATTGATGTTAGGATCAACAACGCTTCTGATGTATCGCTCTACCCCATTCTTTAGTGTCATTTGACTCATAGGGCAACCAACACAAGCTCCTTGGAGCTGGACAGTCACATCGTGTCCTTCCATTTTAATGAATGCAATATCTCCACCGTCACTTTGTAAGTCAGGACGGATATTCTCGATAGCTGCTCTTACTTTATCAATCATGCGATTGGCCTCCTCGTAATAGGTACATAAAAGATACAGTGTACTTAAATGATGGTCAATCCCTCAATTGGTAATGACATCTTGCAAAGCATTATGTATAGTAGCGTTATGAGTGCAAAAAGGATTATCTGTACGAACCAAAAAGGTGGGGTTGGCAAGACAACCACTGTAGTAAACTTGGGTGCTTATCTCGCAGAGATGGGGCACAAGGTCCTTATTATTGATCTCGACTCACAAGGGAACCTAAGCAGTGCTGTTGGAATCGATACACATCAAAAGGGGATGTATGACGTCGTTGTTGGCTCTTGTACACCCCAAGAGGCGTATCAGGCAACTCCTGTTGAAAATCTTACAGCCATTGCTGGTGGACTTGATCTCGCTGGTTTAAGTGTAGAGTTGGTGAATGAGTTAGCTCGAGAGTTCTTTGTAAAAAATGCATTAGAGCCAATAGATAACGATTGGGACTACATTATTATTGATTGTCCACCCTCTTTGGGTCTTCTTACAATCAACGCTATGTGTTGGGCTCAATACACTATTATTCCTATGCAATGTGAGTATTTCGCTATGGAGGGACTCAATCAGCTGATGAGAACAGTCTCCAATGTGAAAAAACAACTCAATCCTCACTTAGAAATTCTTGGGATACTCTTTACTATGTATATTAAAAGGACACGACTTTCAAAAGAAGTTGTTGCCGATGTAACGAGCTATTTTAAAGATTTGGTCTTTAAAACAAAAATTCTTCGTAATGTGCGTCTTAGTGAAGCTCCTTCATATGGTCTCCCTATTAATAAGTATGATGCCTCTAGTACAGGTGCATCAGGATACAAAGCATTGGCGAAGGAGGTAGCTCAACGTGTCAGGTAAAATAAAGAAAAAAGGATTAGGAAAAGGGATTAGTTCTTTAATGGAAGATTACTCCTACGATGCATTTATCCAAGCTGAAACAGCTTTAGGTGAGAAAAGTGATGCCCTTATTTTGTTAGAGATAAACAAGATAAGACCAAACATGGAGCAACCAAGAAAAAAATTTGACCAAGAGACATTAGCTGAACTAGCAGCCTCTATTCGCCACCAAGGTATTTTACAACCCTTATTAGTAGAGAAGCTTTCTGATGATGAATTTATGATTGTCGCTGGAGAGCGTCGCTACCGAGCTGCTTTAGAAGTAGGTCTTGAGAAAGTTCCAGTGATCGTAAAGACCTTTAATGCCGTACAGCGATTAGAAGTATCTTTGATTGAAAACATTCAACGAGAAAACCTCAATCCCATTGATGAAGCTAAAGCGTATCTCTTTTTATTAGAGCAAGCGAATATACGGCAAGAAGATTTAGCTGATCGAGTTGGCAAAAAAAGATCCACTATTAGTAACAGCATAAGGTTGCTACAACTTCCGGATGTGATGCAAGACTCTCTTTTACGTGGTGAGTTTAGTGCAGGACATGCACGAGCGCTACTGTCGGTTGTCAATCCAGCTGATCAGCAGTATCTTTACCAGAAAATTGTGTCAGAGCAACTCAGTGTCCGCTCCTCAGAGCATTTAGCTCAAGAGTTGAATCATGGTAAAAGAGCTGTCAGAGCAAAAGGAGAAAAACCAATACGGGAGAGATCAGTCGATATGGTAGCTCTTGAACAAAAGTTTATAGAAAAGATAGGTACAAAAGTACAACTGAAAGGGACATTGAAAAAAGGAAAGATTGAAATATCATATTATTCAATGGATGACTTAGATCGAATATATCGGCTTCTTTTACAAGAAGAAGAGACGGTAGAATTATAATACATAGAAGGAATTTTCATGAAAAGTGAACTTAAAGATGGTTTATACGCAAAAATAAACACAAACAAAGGAGACATACTCCTTTCTCTCACCTACGATAAAACACCAATGACTGTGTCAAACTTTGTAGGTCTCGCCGAAGGTAGTTTGAATTTAAAAGAGCCAGGAACTCCCTTTTACGATAACTTATTATTTCATAGAGTGATTGATAACTTTATGATCCAAACCGGATGCCCTGAAGGAAAAGGGACTGGTGGACCTGGATATACATTCCCAGATGAGTTTAGTGATGAGTTAATTCATAACGGACCTGGAGTGCTTTCAATGGCTAATGCGGGACCAGGAACAAACGGGAGTCAATTCTTTATTACTCACGTCTCCACTCCGTGGTTAGACGGAAAACACTCAGTCTTTGGGCACGTTGTTGAAGGATTAGATATCGTGAACTCAATAGCCCAAGGAGATAACATCAACACTATTGAGATTATTCGAGTTGGAGATGATGCAAAAGCGTTTCAAGTGACTAAAGACTCCTTCTTAGCCGATGTATTAGCTGTTCAAAAGAGAGAAGAAGAGTCTCTCAAAGAGGCAACAGCCGAATTAGAGAAAGAATTAGCTAACAGATGGCCCAATGCAACTAAAACAGCCAGTGGCTTACGTTATGTGATTACTCAAGA
>Ga0265293_10003750_pt1 | contig 27804 bp, 28 predicted proteins | sample Munlanlewell138R_FD_192505 | JGI IMG/M metagenome (GOLD analysis project Ga0265293, IMG submission 192505) | Leachate microbial communities from a municipal landfill in Southern Ontario, Canada - Leachate well 138R | ecosystem: Engineered > Solid waste > Landfill > Unclassified | place: Canada...
TGCTCTTCGATTAACGCATCCATTTCTTCCTTGCTAAGTTCTACTGGCGGTTGATTATTCTCGCCTTGGAGGAATCCACCTATTAAACCGATAGTACCCACGGAACCTAATAATAATGCAAGTACAATAGGTATTACTATAATTGCTTTCTTATTAAATAGTTTTGCTTTTTTCATAATATCACGCTCCATTACTTATTATAAATATTTTAACATATTTTGCTTAATGCTCAATCATATAATTGTACTACATTCCCTCTATTATTATAGTATAATAAGACATAAAAGGACAAATTTTATTTATTAATTAAGGAGGGGGAGTAGTAGTGGTAGATTTAAAGTATGATATTATTGAAGAGATAGTTGTGCTTTCTGAATCAGCAAAAGGTTGGACCAAAGAATTAAACCTAATCAGCTGGAATGGAAGAGATGCAAAGTATGATATCAGAGATTGGTCATCAGATAAGGAAAAGATGGGAAAGGGAGTGACATTAACAAAAGAGGAACTACTCTGCTTAAGAGATGCTTTGAACAAAGTAAAACTATAAATCATTAGGATGGGATAGGATGGAGAATAAAATTATTATTTATACTGATGGAGCGTGCTCAGGAAATCAGCATGATGAAAATATAGGGGGATATGGTGCAATACTCATATATAAAGATAAGAAAAAAGAGATATATGGCGGGGAAATTAATACCACCAACAACAGAATGGAGCTAATGGCTTGTATCAAAGCGCTTGAGGCGCTTAAAAAGAAAGAAATGCCAGTAGAAATATATACAGACTCTGCATATCTATGTAACTGTTTTAATCAAAAATGGTATGTTAAGTGGCAAAAAAATGGTTGGATTAACTCAAAAAAAGATCCTGTTGAGAATAAGGATTTATGGATTGAGTTAATTGATTTAGTTAGTAGTTTTAATAGCATTAGCTTTATTAAAGTAAAGGGGCATAGTGGAATAGAGCTTAATGAATTTGCAGATGCCTTAGCAAATAAAGGTATGTTAGAAATTAATAAATAAGAAGAATGAATGTAATGTTAATGTAATAACTTTGTAACAGAATAGAATATAAAATGAAGTAAAATATACTCAGTAGACTTTTTAATATAGAATTAGACAATAAACAAATAATTATATGGAGGTTATTGTAGCATATGAGAAAATATCCAGTCTTATTAATATTATTAATACTAGTTTTAGCTTTATCCTTATTAATTACAAGTTGTCAAAATACACAAAACTCTTCAGAAGGCAAAGTTGTACAAGCAGACACTGTAGATACGGATAATAATGGAGAAAAAGAAGATAATAAAGAAGATAGTAAAGAAGATGATAATGAAGATAGCAAAGAACCATCAGAAGAAGATATAAAAGCTGAATATGAAAAGAGAGTTGAAGAAAGGAATGCCCTAGAGGAGCAAAGAAAAAAAGATCTTGGAGATTTTTATGTACCTTTACTACCATTAGATGATGAGAGAGATAAAGAGAAAGTAGAGGCTAAAGGGCTTTTTGTTACAGGTAACGTAGCAGGCATGACTGTAGACAAGGCAAATGTAGAGATGTATGCAGAATATACTACAGCACTACATGAAAAAAATAATGTAAAAATTTCTGAGTTAAGCTCAAAAGTAGATAAGTTTAATAAGTTTGAGAAAATACTCGGTATTGCAGTAGCAACTGAAGTTAACTCTTTAGTAATTGACGTAAAAGATGATAATGGACTAATGACATATAAAAGCAATTTACCAATAGTTAAACAGGTTGAGGCTGATAATTATTCTAGGATTAAAGATGTAAAAGTATTGATGGAGTTACTTGATGAATATGATATTTATCCTATAGCTAGAATTGTAACATTTAAAGATAAGAATTTCGCTAGTAATAGATTTGACCATGCAATACAGCTAAAAAATGGTGGTGTATGGAGAGACAATAAAGGTGTGGCATGGGTAAATCCATTTGATAGGTTTGTATGGGATTATAATATAGCTATTGCAAAGGAAGCAGTACTAAATGGATTTAAGGAGATTCAATTTGACTATATTCGTTTTCCTGATAATGCAAAGAGCTATAACCTGACAACACATTTTCCGGGTAGAGAAGATAGGACTAAGGATGAAGCCATAGAAGATTTTCTGGAGCATGCTAAAAATGAGCTAGAGCCTTATAGAGTAAACATTGCAGCTGACGTTTTTGGAGTTATAACAAGATCCTGGGATGACAGACCAGAAGATATAGGACAAACCTGGAGAAAAATGGCTAAGAGCATAGATTATATGTGTCCTATGATATATCCAAGTCACTATGGTACAGGCTGGTATGGATATTCAGTACCAGACCAACATCCTTATGGAGTATTAGCTGGATCATTAAGAGAAGCTATTGAAAGAAATGCTTCTTTAGAGAACCCTCCAGTAATTAGACCTTGGATACAGGGCTTTACTGCAGATTGGGTGTCTGGATATATAAAATATGGGCCTAATGAATTAAGAGAGCAAATTTTAGCAGGAAAAGAACTAGGAATCAATGATTATCTAGTATGGAATTCAAGTAATGTATATAACCCGCTTGCATATTTCCCTAGTGAAGCGGAAAATAATGTTGTTGTTCCAGATAGAATACAGGATAAAGAGAAAGACCTTTTAGGAAGAACACCAGACAGTGTATTAAAGGACTATTTAGGTGCAGAGAAAAATAAAAAATACTCAAAGATGTATCTTTTGACACCAGTAGAAGATAGGGTTTATGATTATGAGGAATTTAAATCTAGTATAGATGGCCTAAACTTGAAGTTAGTCAAATTCAATGTAAAAGAATACACATTAATAGACGAAAATAATGCAGAGGTTAAGTTGTCTTATGAGTATAGTACAAAGGTTGAAGAAAAAGAACTAAAAGCATTAAATGAAGACGACACATGGAAACTTAAAAAAGAAAATAGTATATGGAAAGTTATCAGACCAGAAATAAAGACAATAGAAGTAGAACAGGCACAGTAGAGTGTAAGGGAGACATTTTCTTTGCATCATAAAAATAAGGTGTAAAAAAGTATAGTAGAGATCCTTTGTTACACCTAGATGACAATATTTCGTGTCATTCAGAGACCTAGCGATGGGTCTCTTATTTTCTTATAACCTTAACTACAAGAGATTGAAGGATTCATATTATATAGATTAATATTTATTGATATATGTGAGTTAATAAACTAAAATAGATATATGTATAAAATAATTCTGAAAGAGTGAATCAAAATGTTTGGATATGTGTTGCCTTATAAAAGTGAATTAAAGGTAAAAGAATATGATATATTTAGAGCATATTACTGCGGTCTATGTAAAACTCTTGGGAAAGAGTTTAACCATATTGTAAGATTTGGGTTAAATTACGATTTAACCTTTCTTGCTTTGTTATTATCTTCAATTGAAGATGAAAAAGAAACTATGACAAGAGAAGGCTGTATGGCTAATCCAATAAAAAAGAAATTCATTGTTAATACAAATCGGTCCCTAGTTTACACATCAAATATTAGCATCATCCTCATATATTTCAAGTTATTAGATGATTGGAAAGACGAAGGCTCTATTAAGTCTTTACTAGGAACCATTCCCTTCCTTTTACCACTTAGAAAGGCCAATAGAACATATAATAATAAGGCTCAGGCAATAAAAGGACACTTAAGTAAGCTAACAGAATTAGAAAAAAGCAGATGTAACAGAATAGATGAAGCAGCAGATGTTTTTGGAAAGCTCATGGAGGAGATTTCAACTCCAGACTATATTAAAGACCAAAAGAAAGAGAGAGTAATTAAGTGGATAGGATATAATCTTGGTAGATGGATTTATATATTAGATGCCTTTAATGACTTAGAAGAAGACATAAAAAATAATAGCTATAATCCGATTCTTCTTCAATTTAAATATAGCAAGGATGAAGAAATAATTGAGTTTAAGAATAGGGTAGTAGACTCAATAGAATTTTCGCTTACTATGTCTTTAGAGGCCATCTCAAAAAGCTTTGAAATTCTTGAAATTAGAAAAAATCGTGGAATAATTGAAAATATTGTATACATGGGGACTAGACATAAAATGGATTTAATACTAAATAATAAGGGAGGTTTAATAACATGAGAAATCCTTATGATATTCTAGAAGTCAGAGAAGGTGCTAGTGAAGAGGAGATAAGAGTAGCATATAAACAATTGGTAAAAAAATATCATCCTGACCAATATTCTAACAATCCTCTATCAGACCTAGCAGAGGAAAAATTAAAGGAAATTAATGAAGCATATGATTTTTTAATGAAAAATATAGGCAATAATACAAGAAGTCAAGGAAGTAATAATTGGAGCAATCAGCAATATAATAGTAATAGTTCAGGTCTTTATGCGCAGATTAGGACCTATATTGAAAGAGGAGAGATTAATCAAGCAGATCAAATGTTAGAGAGTATGTCAAACAGGGATGCAGAATGGAACTATCTAAAAGGGATAGTATCATTAAGACGAGGCTGGTATGACATGGCATATCAGCATGTACAATTAGCAGTACATCTTGACCCGAATAATTTGGAGTATAGAACAGCATTAAATAACTTAATGACTAGAGCAAATACTTATAGAGATGTAGGAGCAAGTAGGGGATATAGAAGTGATACGTCCTTATGTGATGTGTGCCAATGCTTAATTTGCAGCGACTGTCTTTGCGAATGTTTAGGAGGAGATTTAATAGGCTGTTGCGTATTTTAGGAGGTTAAAATATGAGAAAGTATAATAAAAAATCACAGAAGATTGCTCTAGGCGGCATAGTGACTCTTTTATCGGTTGTATCACTATATATATCTTCAATACTTCCGACAAATAGGCTATTTTTCTTTGCTTTGAGTACTTTTTTCCTTGCTGTAATTATTATCGAAAGCAATATAAAACATGCAATTTTAGTTTATGCATCATCATCAATTCTTGGTTTTATCATAATACCAAGTAAAGCAGTAATACTTCCCTACCTTGTTTTTTTTGGTTATTATGCAATAATTAAATCGGTAATTGAAAAAATAAATATTTTAGCAATTGAGTTATTATTAAAGCTAGCGTTTTTTAATCTTTCTATTTATATTACATATGCCATTTTTATAAATGTTTTACTTGGAGATATTATAATAGAGCTTCCAGTTTGGGCTATATTTTTACTAATGCAACTAGTATTTATTATATATGATTATACATTTAGCCTAGGGGTATATTACTACAGAAACAAGATTAGACCTAAATTAAGATAATAAGCAATGTTGAAGGGAGCATCATTATTTGAAAAAGCATATAATAACCTTATTACTTATAATAACAATATTATTATTAATAACAGGCTGTGAAAACCTAATAGCATTAGAAGGAGAAAGAGTAGCAGATGTAAACTATGAAGGTAAATTAGTAGTACACTTTCTAGATGTGGGTCAGGCAGATTCTATACTTATACAGATGCCAAATGGAACTATTTCTCTCATAGATGGAGGGAATAGAGGAGATGCTAAATTAATCATAGACTATATTAAAGAACTTAATATACAAAGGATTGATTATCTTATAGCAACCCATCCACATGAAGATCACATTGGTGGACTTCCGGAGATTATTAAGAGCTTTGATATAATAAATATTTACATGCCTAAAGTAACTGCTTCCACCAAGATTTTTGAAAGTTTATTAACAGAAATCCAGAATGAAGGACTTAAGATTAAAGAAGGAAAGAGCGGTGTAGATATAATTGCTGAGGATGGATTAGCGTATAGCATTATTGCTCCAAATTCTTTTGAATATAAGGAGACCAATGATTTTTCAATAGTTACAAGACTAAACTATAAAGAATCATCGTTTATATTTACAGGAGATGCAGAAAAGCCATCTGAGGATGAAATGATAGTTAAAGGCTACGATTTGACAGCAAAGGTGTTAAAAGTAGGCCACCATGGTGGAAGGACCTCTACCTCTAAAGAATTTTTAGACAAGATAAATCCAGACTATGCTGTTATTTCTGTAGAAAAAGGCAATGACTATGGCCATCCTCATAAAGAAACAATTAAAAGATTGCAGGAAAAAGGGATAGACATATTGAGAACAGATGAAATGGGGACAATAGTATTAGTCTCAGAGGGAAATAGTATTGCTGTAGAAGGAATTGATAAAAATAAGAATGATTCAGTGCAGAATTCAACAGAAAACCTAAATACATATATTGGAAACAAAAATACAAAAGTATATCATTCAGATAAGTGTAGCAGTCTACCTAATAAAGAAAATCAAATTGAGTTTAATTCAATCAATGAAGCAGAGAACGCCGGCTATAAGCCACATCAATCATGTATTGATAAATAGAAATAGTCACTCATAAGAGTGGCTATTTATTTATGGCCTAGCCGTATTCCTAGAGTGCCTTTATCGTGAAATCTATGGCAGATCAAACGCATCAAGTACCAAATCTAAGCGACTAAAGGAAGTTAAAAAAACTTGTATTAATCGATTTCATATTAAGAGGACAAAAAAGTGTTTTTATCTTTTTTGTAGTATTTTTAATTTTAATAGCTTATTTTTCAATTAATGTATAAATAATCATTATACAATAAGTATTCATTTCTCATTACAGGTGTAAATGTTCAATTGGTCAATATAAAAAAGTTTCCTAGTTAAATGAATACATAGCAATATAATTATATTTATACTAAACACAAGAAATTAAGAAAAATTTATATTTTTAAATAAAAAAATCTATTGCAAACATATTCAAAACAATGTATGATTATAAGATATTATGATAAAATGAAGGAGGAGTTCAAATGATAAAAGCATGGAAGAAAATTATTGCAGTATCTTTAGTTTTATCGGCAACAACATTTCTATTTACTGGATGCGGAAGCAAAACTGACAAAATAGTGGTAGGTACAAGTGCAGATTATCCACCCTATGAATTTCATATGGAAATCAATGGAAAGGATGCTATTGTTGGCTTTGATATAGATATAGCCAAAGAAATAGCTAAGGATTTAGGTCTAGAGCTAGAAATAAAAGATATGGAATTTGGCGGACTATTAGCTGATTTGAAAACAGATAAGGTTGATTTTGTATTAGCTGGTATGACACCTGATGGAGAGAGAGCAAAAGAAGTAGATTTTTCAACTATATACTATAATGCAGAGCATGGACTAGTTATAAACAAAAAAGATGCTGATAAATACAATACGATTTCTGATTTAAAGGGGAAAGTCATAGGAGTTCAAAAAGGTTCAATCCAAGAGGATATTGCAGTTGAACAAATAGAATCTGCACAAATCAAAGCTCTAGGGAAGGTATCTAATTTAATGCTTGAGCTTAAAACTAGTAAAATTGATGCAGTTGTAGTAGAACAACCTGTGGCAAATGCATATGTAAAAAATAATGATGCATTGCATATGACTGATATTACTTTTAAAGATGAAGAAGGCGGATCTGCAGTAGCGGTCAAAAAAGGAAATAAAGAATTATTAGAATCAATCAATAAAACCATAGACAGATTAATTAAAGAAAACAAGATAGAAGAATTTGTATTCAAAGCAAATGAAATGATGGATAATGAATAGGGCTAATGCTTAATGCATTAGTTCTATGTAAGGAGGTGTAGTTATGCTTGATTTTAGCTTTGTGAATAAATACTATATGTTTTTTCTAATTGGTGCAAAAAACACTGTTGTTATAGCAGCATTTTCAGTAGTATTTGGGGTAGTATTAGGTACTCTATTAGGATTAATGAAGCATTCAAAAATAAAAGTATTAAAATTTTTTGCAACAGTCTATATAGAATTTGTTAGGGGAACACCTCTATTAGTACAATTATTTATTATCTATTATGGTCTCCCTATAAATCTTTCTGCAGTACCTGCAGGAATTGTTGCATTAACGCTTAATAGCGGAGCCTATGTAGCTGAAATAATAAGAGCTGGTATTGAGGCTATAGATAAAGGACAAATGGAGGCAGCCAGATCTCTTGGTATGACTCACGTTAATGCTATGAGGCATATCATACTACCTCAGGCAATAAAAAATATATTGCCTGTATTAGGAAATGAGTTTATTACAATTATTAAGGAATCCTCAATTGTTTCAGTAATAGGTGTACCAGAAATAATGTATAATGCTGAAACTGTAAGAGGTAATACATTTAAACCTTTTGAACCTCTAGTAGTAGCTGCTGTTATATATTTTGTATTGACTTATTCATTATCTAAGTTGGTTAATAAGGTGGAGAGGAGATTGAAAGAAAGTGATTAAGATTAATAATTTGAATAAAAAATTTGGAGATTTAGAAGTGCTAAATAATATAACAACTAATATTAGTAAAGGCGAAGTTTTGGTCATTATAGGACCAAGTGGTTCGGGCAAAAGTACTTTTCTGAGATGTCTTAATCTACTTGAAGAACCTACATCTGGAGAAATAATCTTTGAAGGCAAATCTATCACAAGTATAGACAATGATATTAACCTACAAAGGCAAAAGATGGGTATGGTATTCCAACAGTTTAATCTGTTTCCTCATTTAACCGTTTTAGAAAATATAACCATAGCTCCGGTAAAGGTTAAGGGCATGTCCCAGGATGAAGCAGAAACTATAGCAGTAGAATTACTTAGGAGAATAGGATTAGAAGATAAGATTAATGTTTATCCACAAAAGCTTTCAGGGGGACAGAAACAAAGAATAGCCATAGCTAGAGCTTTAGCCATGTCTCCTGAGGTATTATTATTTGATGAGCCTACATCTGCTTTAGACCCTGAAATGGTTGGTGAGGTTCTTGATGTTATGAAGGGTCTGGCTAGAGAAGGAATGACAATGGTAGTAGTCACACATGAAATGGGTTTTGCTAAGGAAGTAGCAGATAGAGTGTTCTTTATGGATAAAGGCTCTATAATAGAGGAAGGCACTGCCATGGAAATATTTAAAAGTCCTAAAAATCAAAGAACAAAAGATTTTCTGGCAAAGTTATTAACTTAACATTTTAAAGGCTATTAATTAATTCTATATTAAATTTAATTATTAATACTTAGCATTTATTGATATGAAAGTAAAGATTAAACGTAAAAATAAAGAAATGAATAATGATGAAATTATAAATAATTGACAATTTAGAATAGTAGTATTATAATTGTTTAAACATCAAATCAAAGAGATTTAAAACTATTTTGAGTTTCTGACTGAAATTTATTGGAACTAGGCCTAGACGGAGCCAATCCGTATACATTGGACAGTATAGTATATTCTGTGCTGAAAAAGAGAGCTTATTATAAGCTGAATCAGGTGGTACAGCGGAAATATATGCTTTTCGTCCTTATTAATTGGATGAAAGGCATTTTTGTTTTTTGGTATTTATTATTACAGAAGGGAAGAGATTAATATGGTAAAAGGGTTAATAGTACCTAAAAATTACAAACCATCACTAAACATCATTGATACAGAAATAGCCATAAAAGAACTAAAGGATTATTTTGAAAAGGAGCTAGCTAAAGAATTAAACTTAATTAGAGTGTCTGCACCCTTGTTTGTTAAGCCAGAAACGGGCTTGAATGATAATCTAAGTGGTATGGAAAAGCCTGTATCTTTTGATATGAAGTATGATAATTATGGAAAGCTAGAAATAGTTCATTCTCTTGCAAAATGGAAAAGGATGGCTCTTGAAAAATACGGCTTTATATCAGGGCGAGGTCTATATACAGATATGAATGCCATTAGGGCAGAGGAGGATATAGATAATATACATTCAATATACGTGGATCAGTGGGATTGGGAATTAGTTATTGAAAATGATCAAAGGACAGAAGATTATTTGAAGAACATTGTTAATAGAATATATAATGTATTTTTAAGAGTAGAAGAGTATATAACTAGTATTTACCCTCAATTAAAAAAACACTTGCCAAAAAACATTTCATTTATTACAGCACAAGAGCTAGAGGATATGTATCCAAACTTGACATCAAAAGAGAGAGAATTTGTAATTGCAAAAGAGAAGAAGGCAGTTTTCATTATGGAAATTGGCGATGTGATGACTTCAGGAAACAGGCATGATGGTAGGGCACCTGACTATGATGATTGGAAATTAAATGGTGATATTATCTTTTGGAATCCTATACTTGAACAAGAAGTTGAGCTATCTTCAATGGGTATTAGGGTAGATAAAAATGCCTTGTTAAAACAGCTTAAGAAGTCAAATTGTGAAGAAAAGTTAAATTTGGATTATCATAAAATGCTTTTACAGGAAAAGCTCCCACAAACAATAGGAGGTGGAATAGGACAATCCAGGATATGTATGTTTTTTCTTCAAAAAGCACATATTGGTGAAGTTCAAGCATCCGCTTGGCCTGAGGATGTAATTAAGAATTGTAGTGTATCAAGCATTTTTTTACTCTAGGTAATCCTGCTAAGTTACTAGATTTCTATTTGAGATAGATGTAAATTTGCTAATAGACTTTCTAGAGTGGCTATACATCTTTTTCTTTTCATGATATTATATATTTGAAGATAGTAGATAAAACTCAAGAGGTGATGCCTATGAAAACAAATAAAATGCATAAGTTATTTATGATATTAGGTATAGGTATAGGCGTTGTCATTACCAGTTTACTAAATATGGCATACCCTAAAATACAGTATGAAGATTACACAGAATCTCAAATAATTGAAAAAGCTAGAGAATTAGGTATGGTATCTTTAAAGGAAGTAATTACAAAAAATGATGAAGAAATTGTAGAAACTGGCCTGCCAGATTCAGATATGGATGCAAATATAGATTTAGATATAGGTACAAACACAGGTACTAATATAGATTCAGATAATGAAATAGATGAAGAACCTACTACTAATGAAATAGATGAAGATACCACTAATGAAAAAACTGATAAGCAGATTGTAGAGTTTATTATTAATAAAGGTGATAATAGTGAGCTGATAATAAAAAGGCTTTTTGACTCAAACATTATAAAAAATAAAAAGGAATTCTCGGATAAAGTAATTGAAAAAGATGTTCAGAGAAAATTCAAATATGGAGTTTACGAGCTAGAGTTAGATATGGATTATGAAACTCTAATTAAAGCTTTAACGGTAAGATAAAATTAAATATAGATATATTTTATGTATCAAATTAACATCATATAAAGTTTATTTTTCTGTTTGCTCCCATTATTATACTTTACAATAAGATTAATTTACTATGGAAATATCATTTAGTATGTATAATGCAAAAATACAAATACTATAAGAATATTTTAAAGTGAATTTATTAATACTATTAATGAGATTAAGCTTAAAATAGTCTTATAAAAGGAGCGATAATATGCAGAAGGATGTTAATTTTGAGGAGATTAAACAAAGATTTGAAAATGCAGATTTAGATGGGAAGATACAGATATACACAACGACTCAGGGACTTTCTGTAGAACAATTTAAAGACTTGTTAAGGATGTTCCCCATACAACATTTAGACAAATTAGAAAAGGCAATGTCATAAAAAAACCCGATGTATCGGGTTTTTTTATTAAGAAAAAATAATAGTGAATAAAGTAATTAATGATATAATAATATTGAAAAAAGTATTTTTATAGTGTATATTTTGGAGTGATTATTATTTTAATATATTTATAGTTTGGGGGAAATATGTTGGAGAAAATTATTGTTGATTTTGCACAAAATATTGTTATGGAAAATGTAATATTATCTTACTTATTCTTTTTTGTTTCTCAATCACTCCAAGTATTATTTCCACCTTATCCTGGAGATATGATTATAGTATTAGAAGGATATTTATCTGAGCTTGCGCATTTAAACATTTATTTAGTTATTGTAAATGCAGTGGCTTCAACATCGCTTTCTTCAATACTACTATTTAATCTTGGGATGAAAAAACAGGAAAAAATTCTGCAATCAAAGATTGTAGCATTACTATTTGGTACTAGTAAAATTACTAAACTAAGAAAGCTTTTTGACAAGCTTGGAGTTCTTGTTATAATTTTTAGTAAGTTTATACCAGGAATATATTCATTAACTGTATTATCTGCTGGTATTTTTAAAGTTAGAAAAAGGGCTGCATATTTATCTATAGTATTGATTTCATCTTTTCATCATATAGTGCTTATTACATTAGGCAAATTATTAGGAGAAAACTGGATTATCATATTAAGAAGAATGGATATATATAACAGATATATTATAATCATTGCAGTAATTGCATTTATAATCTATTTAATAATGCTACAATTGAAAAAGAGATTACTAGATTAATTGGAGGACTGTATATGAAAAAGGGCATTATATTTATTATACTCTTATCATTATCACTACCACTTGTATTTTTATTGACGGACTTAGATCTCATAACTTTTGATCATGACTTCTATGAAAAGAAGTATGAAGAGTATAGTATTCCAGAAGTAACTGGGATAGAAATGAAAAACCTCAGGAATATTACTAGTGAAATGTTAGATTATCTAAAGGGAAAAAGAGAAGATTTAATAATGTTTACTGAAGTAAATGGTAAGACTGAGCAGGTGTTTGAGGAAAGAGAAATATTACACATGGTAGATGTTAGAGACTTGTTTTCAAAGGGATATTTTGCAAGAAATATAATGTTTATTATCATGATAGTATCCTTAGGTTGGTTAATTGGATTTCAAAGAAAATCAATTGGAAAAGCTTTAATTATTTCATCAATATGGCCCATAGTTTTGATGGCTATTCTAGGGGTATTAATGTATATAGATTTTCATAAATATTTTACTTATTTTCATCATATATTCTTTACAAACGATTTATGGTTATTGGACCCTAACACGGATATACTTATTCAAATGCTTCCATTAGAGTTTTTTAACAGTATAGCCTATAAAATTTTATTATATTTCTGTATAGAGTTATTCCTAATATTATTAGTTGGAATTATTCTTAATAGAAAGACTCAAAATAAGACTCAATAATTTTATACTCATTAGTTATTTTTCTTCTAAAAGTGGGGATAATCCAGTATAAGGGAGGGAAATAACATGAATATTTACCTTATAAAGAATAAATTAGCAAAGAAAATTTTAGTAGTGTTTAATAATTTGAGATTAAAGAGATATTATAATGAAAAGTTAGGAAAAGGGAAAATATACATAGCAATTATCTTAGATAAATTACTTTTTAGATTAATTGTACTTATTGCTTTTGTTTTATTTTTTTACTTCATAAGCGAAAGTTTCTCGTTTTCTATAGTAATTTCACTTCAGTTTTTTGCTCTTTATGTGTTAATAATGCATAAGATAAACAAGGACAGGTTTAAAAAGAGGACCGCTTTAGTAAATCAACAGGTAGTACTTAAGAAAACTTTTAAAGAACTTTTAAATCAAGCACCAGATGACTTTTTAGATTACATAGTAGATATATTAAACAAGTATGGATTTAATAAAGTTATAAAAGTTGATGGAAGAGATCTTGACATGATTGGCTCTATAGCAGACAGAAAGATTGGTATTAAGTGCTTGCAGTATGATAAAGACTATAAAGTAGGGTCTGATTTAGTTAGAGATTTTTTTGTAGGTCTTAGAAAAAACCAACTAAATGAAGGAGTTATAATAACTACATCAACTTTTACCCAGGAAGCAAATAATTTATTGGTTAAACTTAAGAAATACGCATTTATTCAATTAGTTGATATAGTAGGTTTACTCGAAATAATGAAAAAAGCTAATTTATACCCATCAGATATTGAAATAAGAAAGATAGTTTTAAATGAAATATCGGATAGTAGAATGAACTTTAAAAATTATAAAGAAGTTGTGCTATCAAAAGGAAAAATAGTTAAATATATTCTCTTAGGAATAGTTATGATTTTATTTGGAAGATATACCCCATATACTACATATTATTATGTAATTGCCGCCATCATTTTCATTATGGCAATTGTATCATTGATATTATTATTAATTGATTTATTTCAGGTTAATGAAGAAAAGCATGAGAATAAAGTTTTATAACTTTTCTACATTTACAAGATAAGTTAGTTAGTATAATATAAAGGTGTTAACGACAGAGTAGGTAAAGCGCGTTAAGTGTTAAAGGATGGGAAGTTGCCTTTAAACGAAAGATTTATGAATCTGCGATACTTTACCGCATCCGCTGTTACATTAGGGAGTCTGACCTCTCTTTAGTGTGACAGTTCACTGTCACTAAAAAGAGAGGGAGGTGAAAAAGTGAATAAAAGGCTAATTAACACAAAAGCACTGGTTGGGGCTAGTTTGCTTACTGCAATAAGTATTGTGCTAACAAGAGTATTTTCAATTATGGTACCACTTGCAGGACTACCAGCACTTAGAATTGAGTTTGGTCCAGTTCCTATTATGATAACAGGGATTTTATATGGACCATTTTGGGGAGGTCTAGCTGGTATTATAGCAGACTTAATTGGTGTAATGATTAATCCAATGGGTGCGTTTCACCCTGGCTTTACATTAAGCAGTATGCTCTGGGGAGCAATACCAGGGGTTTTATTTTCACTTATTAAAAGAAATACCATAAAAATTAATTATAACATCATAAATGGAGCGGTGCTCACAATGATTGCTACTAGTATTATATTTGTCTTATTTGATAACAAAGTTTTAGCTGTGAAGGATGGAGCGTACTTTATTTATGATAAGCCTATGTCTATAATATATCCTATACTTTTTGTTCTAATAGTAGGGATATTTATTGCAATACCATTTTTTATGACAAGAGGTGGAGAAGCTAGAGACAAGGCGTATTCCATAGACAAGATAGCATTCATGATAACTGTACCATATATAGTGATATCTTTAGGTTTAAATACACTATGGTTATCAATGATGTTTGACAAAGGAGTTATAGCATTTTTACCAGGAAGAATCCTTGCAGCCTTTGTAATGATTCCACTTCATACAACTATAATATATACTTTGTCAAAATCATTTAAGTATGCAAAAGTAAGATAATTGTAAGGCTACTAGTTTAAGCTAGTAGCCTTAGTTATAATAAATAGGAAAGTTCTACTTTAATGTACTATTTTAAGAAACTTCAGTTAATGAGTTCAACAAAAACTACCTTTTAATGCTTAGATAGAATATTTTGAAATAATTGAGGAGGTTTTTTATGAAAAAAGTATTGGCAATTATGGGAAGTCCTAGAAAAAATATGAATACAGACAAGATTTTAGAGAAAGTCATAGAGGGCGTTAAAACAAATGAGGTAGAAATAAAAAAAGTATACTTAAAAGACCTGGAGTTTTCCCCTTGTATTTCTTGTGGCAACTGTGAAATAACCGGTGGCTGTTTTATGGATGATGATATGAAGAATATATACGAAGATTTTAATAATAGTGATGTTATAATAATAGCTTCACCATTGTACTTTAATACTGTCAGCAGTTTAACTAAGATAATGATAGACAGATGTCAAGTATACTGGTCCAGTAAATACGTTTTAAAAAATCCATCTATAGATGTGCATAAAAAAAGAGTTGGAATGTTTATTTGCGTAGGAGGAGCACCCAAAAGAGTAGATCAATTTGATGCATGTGTTCCAGTAATGGATTTGTTTTTTAAGGCAATAAATACTGAATATAGAGAAAATGTATTTGTGTCAAATACAGATGAAAAACCAGTTTGGGAAAGAAGTGAACAAATGGAAATAGCTTTTAAGAAAGGCAAAGAAATTATTTATTAGAAGCATAGCAAGCGTATGTTCTAAGAATTTGATTTTTAATCTTAAAAGAATTATAATCTATTTATAGATGCTAGAAAATCATAATTTTAGGAGGTATTATACATGAAACAGATGCTACCAATAGCATTGTCAAACAGACATGCTCATCTAAGTAAGGATCACATAGAGATACTTTTTGGAGAAGGCTACGAGTTAAAAAGAATGAAAGATTTGTCTCAACCAGGGCAATATGCTTGTGAAGAAAAAATTGATGTAGTAGGTCCAAAGAACTCATTAAAGGGAGTGAGGATATTAGGGCCTGCAAGAAAAAGCTCACAAGTTGAAATATCATTAGCGGATGGTTTTGTTTTAGGAGTGGTACCACCTGTAAGAGATTCAGGTGATCTAGAAGGTAGTCCGGGAGCAAAGCTAGTGGGACCTAAAGGAGAAGTAGAGGTTACTAATGGAGTCATAGCAGCAGCAAGACATATACATATGCATACTTCAGATTCAGAAGAATTTGGAGTAAAGGATAAAGAGAGAGTAAAGATAAGGGTAAATGGTGAAAGAGGTTTAGTATTTGAGAACGTGTTGGTTAGAGTACATAAAGATTATGCATTAGAAATGCATGTAGATGTAGACGAAGGAAATGCAGCTGCTATAAAGAATGGAAATATGGTAGAGTTAATAAAAGAATAGTGGAGGTATATATATGAATAATGTTGCTTCGATGATTGATCATACAATATTAAAACCTGAAACTACTAAAGATATGGTGAAAAAGGTTTGTGATGAAGCAAGGGAGAATAACTTTGCATCAGTTTGTGTGAATCCATATTATGTAAGTTATTCAAAGGGTCAATTAGTAGGTTCTGGAGTGAAGGTTACATCTGTAATAGGGTTTCCCTTAGGAAGCACTACTAAAGAAGTAAAGGCATTTGAAGCAAAAAATGCTATAGATAATGGTGCAGATGAGCTAGACATGGTTATTAACATAGGTGCACTAAAGAATAAGGAATATGATGTAGTGAGAGAGGATATCCAAGCTGTAGTTGATGCAGCAAAGGGTAAGGCTCTTGTCAAAGTTATTATAGAAACCTGTTTACTTACAAATGAAGAAAAAGAAATAGCATGCAAACTGTCAGTAGAGGCTGGTGCTGACTATGTTAAAACCTCTACTGGATTTAGTACAGGTGGAGCAACAGTTGAAGATATTCAGCTTATGAGAAAAACAGTAGGACCTGATATTGGAGTTAAAGCATCAGGTGGAATAAGAGATTCAGTAAAGGTAAAAGAAATGTTAGTAGCAGGAGCTTCAAGAATTGGGGCAAGTTCTTCTGTAGAAATTGTTAAAGGTCTAGAAGCAACAGATAATAGCTATTAATTCAATAAACAAATAGAGTAGCGGTCATATTTTGTACCAGCTACTTTATTTTTTATATGTATAGTTGTAAGTATATATATAAAACATTATAGTTGAAACTACTACATAGAATTTAATATAATAAAAATAATTACTCTATTGCAAAAGAAAGGATGGTTTTATGAGAGTTCAGTATCTTGGTCATGCTGCTGTTTTAATTGAGAGCAAAGAAATAAGAGCCTTAATAGACCCCTTTGTTTCTGGGAATCCTAATTGCCCTATAGATATTCAAGATTTAAAGAACATTACTCATATTTTTGTAACACATGGACATGGAGATCATTTAGGAGATACTGTTGAAATAGCAAAAAAATGGGGCTCTAAAGTAATATGTAATTTTGAAATAGGAAACTATTTAGAAAAATTTGATTTAGATATACATACTATGCATATAGGTGGAAGATATAATTTTGATTTTGCCAAAGTAAAAATGACACCTGCTTTACATGGTTCTGGTATATATAATGGAACCGAATTTATTAGCGGTGGAAATCCATGTGGATTCTTAATTGAGATTGAAGGTAAGAAAATTTATCATGCTGGAGATACTGGTCTTACAATGGATATGAAGTTACTAGAAGATGAAGGTATAGATATTGCTTTTATACCAATAGGCGGTAATTATACTATGGATGTAGATGATGCAGTGAAAGCAGTTGATTTTATTAAACCTCAAATTGTAGTACCCATTCATTATGACACTTTTCCAGTAATAAAAGCTGATCCTTTTGAATTTGCTAAGAAAATCAAGGAATCTAATGTAAAAATACTATCATTTGGTAGAAGTATCGAGCTTTAATTAAATTATACAAAGTAAGGAGATAAACTTATTTAACAGATTTTGAGGAGTGAATTAAATGAAAAATTTTTCTAGAAATATTTTTCTGTTTTTGTTCATAATACTAATGGTATTTAGTTTTCCTACTATATCTAATGCAGAAAAATCTCTGACTATACCAAAATGGCAGATTGAATCTAGGTTACTAGAGAATGGAGACTTATCTATAGTAGAAGATATAACCTTTAGATTCAATGAAAAGTATAATGGTGTGTTCAGAGAAATAGTATTGAATAAAACATCTGGAGTTCAGGATATTAAAGTATCAGAAGTTACAGAAAACGGGGAGTTTCAATACAAAAAAGCTAATAGTGCTAAAAAAGGTGACTACGGAGTTTTTACTGTGACAGAGGATAGTGATGTAAGCAAGCTGCAGATTTTTTCTCCGTCAAGAGATGAGGAAAAAACCTTTAGAATAAGCTATTCAGTTAAAAATGTAGCCATTAAATATAAGGATACAGGGGAACTATATTATAAATTCTTAGGTAAGGAAAATGAGACTTCCATAGGCAGTTTTACTGTAGAAATAAGACTACCTCAAAATGATGTAAATAATGAAGTAAAGGTTTTTTCCCATGGTCCACTAAATGGAAAAATAACAAGAAAAACTAGTAATATTGTTTATATGCAAGTAACCGATGTACAAAAAAACACATTTATTGAGGGGAGGATTCTTTTTCCAAAAGGTTTCATTCCTGACTCTACAAATCTAATAAATAAAAATAATTACGATAACATAATTGACGAAGAACTAGCTCTTCAGAAGAAAATAGAAGAAAAATCAGCTTTCCATAAGAAAATTACTAGAATCCTAGGTAATACTTCGCTTATAGTATCTATAGTGGAAGTTCTTATATTCATCTTGCTATTAATCCTATTTAAGAGAGAAAAAAAACCATATGAAATATTAACTAATAATGCAATACCAGAGGATTGCACTCCTGCTATAGCAGTATATACTACAATGTCGTTTATAGACTCTACTACTATAATGGCTACAATATTAGATTTATTTAGGAAAGGTTATATAATAATTGACGATGGTGAGGAACACACAGAAAAAAGAAAGAAATTAAAGGATTTTAGTATTACAAGGGTTAGAGAAGATGACAACTTTCTTATAAGCCATGAAAGGTACTTTTTAGGCTGGCTCCTAGATGAAATAGGAGACGGACGAACGGTATCAACTAAAGATATTGAAAATTATAGTAAAGACCAAAGTACTAAATTTAACAATGCTTATTATAATTGGCAGAGAAAGATAAAAGAAGATGCCATTAATAAAGGATACTACGAGAAAGGTAGAGAAAAATATGCAAGATCATTGGTAATTTTTTCTTCTATAGCATTGATATTTAGTATTGTTACTTTGATTTTTGAAAGCTTGCTTGGCTTGGTTTTACTTGCAACATCCTTAATATTGTTGGTATTTGGAATCGCTTTGTTTTATAGAAAATCAGATTATGGGTACAGCCAATATATAAAGTGGGTTGAGTTTAAAAAACACATGAATAATTCTAAGAAACTTGATAAAATAGAAGACTTTAGTAGATATCCACTAGACATATCTTTGATCTATGCATTAGGTCTTGGTGTAAACAAAAAGGTGATAAAGAAATTTAATATTGAAAATACAATTAATAGTGGAGAAACTTTATACAGCAATGGGTGGCTTTATTGGTATTTCATATTTGACCATGATAGAAACAACTTATTTAGAGATAGTATAGATAGATCCTTCAGTGGAATATCTTCATCAACAGGTAGTGGAGGAGGGTTTACTAGTGGTGGTGGTGGAGGAGCAGGAGGAGGAGGAGCAGGAGGTTTCTAATAAATACACTTGTCTATAGTCAGAAGTTGAAGATGAGAAGGCTTCGTACCAAAAGAATAAGAAAAGATACAGGAGGAACAAAATGACAATATCAAACTTTCTCAAACTCGTAGAGATTCAAACTAAAGCAGCAAGTATGATTCCATTTTTTCTTGGAACTGTATATACACTTTATAGATTTGATAATTTTGATATAAAGAACTTTTTAATCATGTTTATATCACTACTTACTGTAGACATGGGAACTACAGCAATAAACAACTATATGGATTATAGAAGGGCTATAAAAAAACATGGCTATAACTATGAAACACATAATGCAATAGTAAAATATAATTTAAAAGAATGTGTGGTAGTTGAAACAATTTTTATATTATTTTTATTAGCTGTAGTTTTTGGAATTTTACTTTATTTAAATACTAATTCTATTATATTAGTGTTAGGAGCCTTATCATTTGCCGCATCAGTGTTATATTCCTATGGTCCCATACCTGTTTCACACATGCCATTGGGAGAAGTGTTTTCAGGACTGTTTATGGGATTTATAATAGTGTTCATATCTATATTTATACATTTATATGACAGCAATTTAGTTTTTTACTCATTTGCAAATGGTGTTTTAAACATAGGACTTAATATTAAGGAGCTTGTTTATATTTTTCTATTATGTATTCCGGCAATAGTTGGAATTGCAAATATAATGCTAGCTAACAATACTTGTGATATGGATGATGATATAATAAATAAAAGATATACATTACCAGTTTTTATAGGAAAAGAAAAGGCATTAAGATTATTTAAGGCATTATATATAATTGCTTATTTAGATATAATTTTACTTATAATTTTGAAAATCACCCCTATAGCCTCAGCTATATCTTTACTGACAATTATACCAGTAAGTAAAAACATAAAAATATTTTTTAAAAAACAAACTAAGAAAGATACTTTCATAATCGCTGTTAAAAATTTTGTAGTTTTAAACATAGTGCAAGTCTTAACAATAGGAATAGGTGTCATAATCAAATACGTTTAATAGTAAAAAAACATGTGATCTTAGATTGGTCACATGTTTTTAAGTTTAAGTATTTGAATGTGCAGTATCTGATTCTATTATAAGCTTTTGGTCGTAAATGTCCTTAGATTTGTATATGAATAAGCTTAAGAAGAATCTACAAACCAAATCAATACCTAGAATAATCCATATTGCTTTAATATCAAACTTAAAGTAATTTGTCAATAAAAGCGCAAGTGGAATCCTAATTCCCCATATTCCAACACCTGCTACTATCATTGGAACCTTAGTAAAACCTGCACCCCTAAGAGCACCATTTAGAACTCCTGAGATATTTTGGGGGATTTGCACTAAACCCATAATAACAAGATATACTGAACCAATTTTAATTACTTCCAGTTCATTTGTTAACAAACTCATAACTCCACTTGGGAAGAAAATCAAAATCCCTGCAGTGAAGATAGTTAAGAGTAAACTCCCCTTTACAAGCTCTCTTAAATAGAGCTTACCTAATGTTTTGTTTCTAGAGCCAATTGCTTGGCCTATAAAAGCTGTAGATGCGATACCAAAACCCGCTGCAGGCATATAGGATATTGATTCAGCTTGAAGTCCTAGCATATATGCTGCCAACGCAGTTTCTCCATAGGATAAAATTATTTTAGTTAATATAATAGCTGAAACTTGCCAAAATATTGACTCAAAGGCACTAGGCATTCCTACTTTATATACTGAGAGTATTTCCTTAAAATCTAGTTCAAAGAAGCTCCTGTTATACATAGAACCAAGAACTCCATTTTTACCAAAGAGAACATATAAACCTAATAAGGCAGACACCATTTGTGCAATAACAGTTGCCATGGCTGCTCCCTTAAGGCCTAAGGCAGTAAAGCCAAAATTACCAAAGATTAAAACAAATCCACATGCTATATTGACAATATTCATTATAAAAGCAATTTTCATAGGTGTTTTAGCATTACCCATTCCTTGTAATACTCCTGTAACTACAAGAGAAATTGCTAGAAAGGGGAGTCCCCAAGAAACTATTTTCAAGTAAGAAGTAGCACTTGCCATTAGCTCAACAGAAGGATTAAAAATACTTAAAAGTGATGAAGCCTTCCAGAAAATGATTTGCTGTAGAATTAAAACCAATATAATAGTTGACAGTAGTGTTTGCTGAATCACACTCTTTAGTTTCTTTATATTATTTGCACCGTAAGCCTGAGCCACAAAAACAGATGCTCCAGTAGTTACTCCCTTAAACAAAGCCCAAACAATTTGAGTTAGCCTTTGACTAATTCCTAATGCTCCAATGGCTATTGCATCAATTCTTCCAATCATTGCCATAGAAACAAATCCAGTTAACATTTGAAGGATATTCTCTATAGTAATTGGTAAAATCATTGATAGAATTTTTACTCTGATTTTTTTTGAATTTATTTTTTGTATGCTTTCCTTCATATTCTCTGCCCCTCTACGATTCGATTAAACTATAGATAATTATACAATAAAAACAATAAATAAACTGTTTTATTTTTATTATATTCATTGTTATTTATTATCTTCTAAATAAATAAAACTGAAACTCCAACTACTGTTATAACTGCCCCTATTAATTCTTTAAACCTTATTTTTTCTTTAAGAAATATAATAGAAAAGGGGATTATGATTACTGGAACTATGGAAGTAATTGTAGATGATATTCCAACACTAGTATATTTTAATGATATTAGTGAAAAAGAAACTCCTAAAAATGGGCCAAATATTGATCCAATAGATATTCCAAACATAGCTTTAGGGTCTTTTAAAGCATTTTTTAGACTTTTCCATTTATTCATTACAATGAATAAAATCGTAAATCCTACAAAGCCACTAATTATCCTAATTTGTGTTGCAGCAAAAGGATTGTATTCGCCCATGCCCATTTTACTAAAAATAAGACCTAAACCTTGTCCCAATGCACCTAAAAAAGCGAAGACTAACCCTTTAAAAGAGTGAGATAGCTTAATTTTCTTCTCATCAGGATTTTTATTAAGCACAACTATAGCGATACCGATTAATGTTATAGCCATTCCGATGAAATCAATATATCTTAGTCTCTCTCTCATAAAAACATATCCTAATAAAGCCGTAATAGGAGGGCTCGTGGCCATGACAAGCATAGAAATCCTTGAACCAATTTCTAAATATGACTGAAAAAGAAACATATCACCTAAGAAAAAACCTATAAATCCAGAAATACTTAGCCAAATCCATGCATTAGTCGATGCATCTAATGGTAATAAACTACCTCTAGTAAAAAACGTAAAAAAACTAATGAGAATAAATCCTATTACTAATCTAATGTAGTTTACAGATAGGGAGCCTACTTTTTTACCCGCCATTTCAAATGATATTGCCGTTATAGCCCAACATAGGGTAGTTACAAGTGCTGCCACTTCTCCAAGATGAGATTGAACCAATAAAATCCCTCTCCTTCATTTTTTGTCTTAAGAACTATAATACATTAGTTATTGGTCTAATTAAAGTATTTTTATTACTTATGCGAGAAAATTAAAATAGTTGGATTTTTAAAATTAATAATATAGAATAATACATATACCATAAAATAATGAAAGAGGGTTGAAAAGCTTGAGTAATGCATTAAAACCACGAAAAGAAATTGATACATCGTTGACCTGGGATTTGTCTCATATCTTCAAAACAGAAGATGAGTACGAGAAAGCATTGAAGGAAGTTATTGAAGAGTCAAAGGTAATGGAAAGTACATACAAGGACAAATTAAATAGTCAAGATATTATACTAGAATGTATTGAAAGATTAGAGAATTTATACATAAAGGGAATGTTGACTGCTAATTATGCTTCACTAGCATTATCTGTAGACCAAACAAATACTAATAGTCAAACTAGAGCTGCTAAAAATGATATGTTGCTTTCTGAAGCCATTAGCAGAATAACATTTATTGAGAGCGAGTTGAAGGAAACAGATGATAAAGTGTTAAATGATGCAATTAATGAAACAGAAAAGTATAAGGTTTTTCTTGAAGATATCAAAAGAAGCAAGCCTCATACACTACATCCTGAAGTGGAAAAAGCATTTGCAAGCCTATCCCCAGTACTTGAGTTTCCATATAGCTTATATAATCAAGCCAAGCTAGCAGATATGAGTTTTGACAAATTTGAAGCCAATGGAGAAGAGCATCCTCTTAGCTTTGTATTGTTTGAAAATACTTATCAGGGTGAAAAAGATACGGAAGTCAGAAGAGCTGCTTTTCGTGCATTTTCTAAGAAAATAAAAGAATATGAAAACACTATAGCATCTGCTTATCAAGCTCAACTACAAAAGGAAAAAATCATATCCACAATGAGAAAATTTGACTCTGTATTTGATTATTTACTATTTGAACAGAAGGTTGACAGAGAGCTTTATGATAGGCAAATAGATGTCATAATGGAAAAGCTAGCTCCTTACATGAGAAAATATGCAGGACTTATTAAGAAAATATATAATCTAGAAGAAGTAACATTTGCAGATCTTAAAGTATCTATTGATCCAGACTATGATCCAAAGGTAACTATAGAAGAATCTAAGAAGTATATTAAGGGTGCGCTATCTGTTATGGGCGAAAACTATCTTAACTTAGTGATGAGAGCTTATGATGAACGATGGGTAGACTTTGCTCAAAATATAGGTAAATCAACAGGAGGTTTCTGTGCAACTCCTTATGGAATACATGCATATATACTGCTTTCATGGAATGGACTCATGAGTGAGGTGTTTACATTAGTTCATGAATTAGGTCATGCAGGACACTTTATACTGTCACAAGAGAATAATAATTTATTCAATGAATCTCCTTCGCTTTATTTTATAGAAGCGCCTTCAACTATTAATGAAATGCTACTAACTAATTATTTAATGGAGCAACAAAATGACCCTAGATTTAGAAGATGGGTTTTATCATCAATGATTAGTAATACCTATTATCATAACTTTGTTACACATTTACTAGAGGCAGCTTATCAAAGAGAAGTTTATAAAATTATTGACCAGGGTGGAAGTGTCCATGCTCAATTGCTTAGTGATATAAAGAAAAAAGTATTAGAAAAGTTCTGGGGAGACTCTGTAACCATAAATGAGGGAGCAGAATTGACTTGGATGAGACAGCCGCACTATTATATGGGACTTTATCCATATACATATAGCGCTGGACTTACAGTAGCAACTCAAGTAAGCCAAAGAATATTAACTGAAGGTGAAAAAGCAGTTAAGGACTGGGAAAGTGTACTAAAGGCTGGAGGAACGAAAACGCCTGTAGAGCTAGCTAAAATGGCAGGGGTAGATGTTACTACTGATAAGCCCTTATTAGATACTATAGAGTATATAGGAAGCCTTATAGACCAAATTATAGAGCTTACAGATGAACTAGAAAACAACTAATATTTTTGTTTAGTAACCAAACCTACTAATTTACATAGTTTAGTATTAAATGATTTTTTAATACGAAAAAGTATGAAAGTTAGGAAGGTGAAAATATGGACTTTAGATATCTACCAGTTATAATCCAAACTTATAGATACTATATTCCAACTACAGATATTCTTTATCCCATGGCAACTGGACTACGAAACCCAGCCGCACAAAGAAAAATAAATGAAGAAATATTTGAGCAAATGCTAGAGATTTCTTCAGAACTAAGGCAACCAGATTTAGTAACCAATATTACAGGTTCATATGAAATAAAGGCCAATCAAAGAGAGTTTTTAAGCTTTACTCAGGGACAATCAGGAGATTTTGGAGGGGCACATCCTATGACCATAATAAAGGCGCTAAATATGGATGTATCCACAGGAAGGGCCTACGAATTAAACGATTTGTTTAAACCAGATAGTGAATATGTGAAGAGAATATCTGATATAGTTTCACTGGAGATTAAGGAAAGGGACATACCAGTACTTGATGAATTTAAAGAAATTAGACCAGACCAAGACTTCTATATAGTTGATAATAATCTAATAATATTCTTTCAATTATATGAAATTGCACCATACGTAGCAGGGTTCCCATATTTCTCCATACCTATTTATAGACTACAAGATATTATTGTAGAAGATGGCATACTCAGTAGGATGATGGGAATATAGATGATTATCTTCAAAGCAAGTAGATTGTCGAATTTCTTCCTGCATAAGTCAATTGTATAGTAGCTTAAGAAAACCCCTAAGAATTTTAATCTTAGGGGTTATTTTGTGTGCCCAGCATGGGCAACAACTTGGTGGTGAAAGTCCAATACTACCCAAACCCTACACAATATATGCGGCGGTGACATGGGACGAAGTTGTTGTTCTTACCTAGGGAGGTCTCATGGACATGGGAAGACAGAGCATGAACTATGGTTGAAAAAAGATTTGTCATGAGAAGTCAACAGAGGCCATAGTACTATGGGAATCTAGATACCATAGTAAGGGCTGAATAATAGGCTATGAAACCGCCGTATACGTGATCCGTTTGTACGGTGGTGTAAGAGGTCGATAAATAAAATAATTATTTACCTCATACCCGATTTTATACATTAAATCTAAATACAACTACATCTCCATCTTGCATAACATACTCTTTTCCTTCAAGTCTTACTAATCCCTTTTCTCTAGCCTGAGGATATCCACCACACCCAACTAAATCATTGTAATTAACTATTTCAGCCCTAATAAAGCCTTTTTCCATATCAGAGTGAATTTTTCCTGCTGCTTGTGGAGCTTTAGTTCCCATTTTTATTGTCCAAGCCCTAGTTTCTTTTGGACCAGTTGTTAAGAAACTCATTAGACCTAGTAGCTTGTAGCTTGCGTTAATTAATTTGTCTAGTCCAGATTCAGTAAGTCCTAAATCACTTAAAAAACTTCTCTTTTCCTCGTCCTCAAGTTCAGATATCTCAGCTTCGATTTGAGCAGATACAACAATAACCTCTGAATTTTCTTTGTCAGCATATTCTATTACTCGTTTTACATAGTCGTTCTCAGGGTTTCCTAGTAAATCTTCTTCGGAAATATTTGCTACATATAGTATTGGTTTATATGATAATAGGTTTAAATCTCTAACAAATGCTTTTTCTTTATTTGAAAAATCAATTGATCTTACTGAGTTTCCAGCTTCAATGGTATTTAAGATAGTAGTTAGTATTTCAAGCTCTTTTTGTAATGACTTATCTGCTTTGGCTAGTTTCTCTGTTTTTTGAATTCTTCTGCTTATAATTTCTAGATCCGAGAGCATCAGCTCAATATTTATAATTTCAATATCGCTAATTGGATCAATTCTGCCTTCGACATGTGTAACATTCTCATCTTCAAAGCATCTCACAACATGAACGATGGCTTCAACTTCTCTTATATGAGACAAAAACTTATTACCTAAACCTTCGCCTTTACTTGCACCTTTTACTAATCCTGCAATATCAAAAAATTCTATTGCAGTAGGAACCATCTTTTCAGAATTTAATAGATTAGTTAATACATTTAATCTCTTATCAGGTACTGAAACTACTCCCACATTTGGCTCTATAGTACAAAACGGGTAGTTGGCTGATTCTGCACCAGCTGATGTTATGGCATTAAAAAGGGTGCTTTTACCTACATTGGGTAACCCTACAATTCCTAATTTCATTATTATCTTCCTTTCGATTCTATATCATAAGTAATTTCACGCACTAAGATAGATTATACAACATTATTTTTATCACTTCAATTTAAAATAAGCATTTTAATAATAAAAACATAAATTTATGGGAAAATAGAAATTAGGAGGTGCATATAATGAAAAAAATAATTCGTGTATTACATATTTTTATACTTATATTGTTAATTGCTTTGAATGCTTTAAGTTGTCAGGCTCCTGGAAAGCTTGGACCCAATGTAGGAACTGATAATAATGTTGTAACAAATGACCAGAGAAATCCACAAGAGAGAATAGGAGCAGAGATAAACCAGGAAATAAT
>Ga0265293_10003751_pt1 | contig 27798 bp, 19 predicted proteins | sample Munlanlewell138R_FD_192505 | JGI IMG/M metagenome (GOLD analysis project Ga0265293, IMG submission 192505) | Leachate microbial communities from a municipal landfill in Southern Ontario, Canada - Leachate well 138R | ecosystem: Engineered > Solid waste > Landfill > Unclassified | place: Canada...
AGTAAAAAAGAGGTTGAGAGAGCAAATAACAACCTAAATGCGGCTAGAGATGAACTTGTAGCTCTTACTTCTAGAGTTCAAGGTAGTGCCCAGTTAGAAGTAGAGCTAGCTCATAAAATGGACGCTTTCTCTAGTGAAGCAAATGCAGTTAAGAGCATCTTAGAGGTTATCTCAGATATCGCAGATCAGACAAATCTTCTAGCTCTAAACGCTGCAATTGAAGCGGCACGCGCAGGTGAGCATGGGCGAGGATTTGCTGTAGTTGCTGATGAAGTCCGAAAGCTTGCAGAGAGAACTCAAAGATCACTCTCTGAGATAAATGTAACCATTAGCGTAATAGTTCAATCTATCAGTGATGTAAGTACTCAAATGAACACAAATTCTCAAGAAGTTCAAGCTTTAGCTGAAGTCTCAACTGATGTCCAAACAAAGATAAATGATAGTGTAAGTATTGTAAACTTGGCTGTAAAAGCTAGTGATAAGACGGTTAATGATTTTGAGAAGACGGGTAAAGATATAGAATTTATCGTAAATCAAATCACTCAGATAAATCAAATATCTTCTCAAAATGCAAGAAGTGTAGAAGAGATAGCCGCTGCCGCAGAGCATCTAAACTCTCTTACTGACGCTCTTCATGTGAAACTAGAAGAGTTTAGAACTTAAAAAACTATTCTCGTTGCATCCTCTCCTGAGGTGGAATGCCGACACAAAAAGGAACTACAAATATACGTCACACCTCAGGAGAGATGTGACGAGGCAGGAGAGGTGTTGTGACGAGGCGGGAATCTCAGGATGACGGATCTGCTGTCCTTATATCTCAAACCGTCATTCCGTGCTTGACACGGAATCTCAGGATGACGAAGTATGTTCAGTATGACGAGACTTTTTAGGATGACTAGTATAAGTTTATTTTCTTACTCATACGCTCTAACTAAAACTCCTCTTTTTTCATCATGAGATATCAAATGATAGTTCGCGCTATAAACTTTTGCTTTTTTATTTGTATGAACTTTTATAACCCAGTTTGCTTCAATCGCTCTATGTTTTGCAAGTCCAGCTTGACTTAACTTTTTCATCTTGTTGATGCTATTTTGAGTGATATTTAACTTATCATATATAAAGTCATTGCTTTCTAAATTTTTATACAAACTAAACTCTGCATCATCTACTAAAGAGATGATTTCAAAATACTTAGCACTTTTGTGTTTATCTATAAAAGAGATTATACTTTTTTTGCACTCCCATGAGATGATATAACTTCCCATCTCCATATCATAGCAACTTGCAAACTCTTTTATAAGTTTTGCACCTTCTGGGATCTCTTCTAAGATTTCAGAATTTTTATCTGTAATATTTTGTATATTTGGAGCAGGTTTATCATCTTTGTCCATCATAGCAAGTAGTTTGTTTTGTTCTTGTTCATTTTTTAGTCTCATCTCTAGAGATCTATACTCACTATCACTTTTATATTTCGCTTGAACATCTAATGGTAAATCTTTAAAATTCATAGCTTTTTGAGCTCTGTTTTCACCTAAAGAACTTTGAGAAATTGCATCTATATAAAGATATCCAAGAACTACAAGAGCTACTACTAAAAGAGTGTAAGCCGCAAAGTGAAGCACATTTGCTTGTGATTTTTTGAGTTTTTCTTCATTTTCCATAATTTCTCCTAAATTTTGTATTAAATGTATCATACAACACATATTCAAAGAATTCAAAATGTGTTACAATTAAATTAATTTTTAAAAGGAATTCTAATGAAATCTTCTTCGACAAGTTCTACTGTTATTTCTAAAAAAAATCCAACTATTTCTGATGAACTCTATAGTGATATTTTAGAGCAAAAAATCATCACGGAGATCGTTGATGATTCACAACTTCCATATATAAATATCTATTCACAAGAGGTGATTTATCTATCTTCAATACTTCCAATCTTGCATGATTTTGGCTTCGTTATAATAGATGAGATTACTTACACTACAAAAAAAGACAAACAACAGATCTATCTCAATAAATTCAATCTAAAACTAGATGATGTAAAGAGTTTAAAAAGCTCAAAATTAAATATACAAAATGTCATTTCAGATTCACTTTTGGGAAATACTCTCTTTAGATGTTCACTATATTCTTTGGTATATTCTCAAAATTTATCTATCAAAGAAGTTTTGCTTCTTCGTGCAATAATTGAATATATTGACCAATCTGTAATCTCTATAAATCAAGAAATGATACGAAATACCCTCACAACATATCCTTTGATATCTAAACTTTTTGTGGATTATTTTCTTACAAAATTCAATCCACTTCAAAACAAAAGAGAGAAGCATATATCTGAGCTAGAGTTAAGGATAGAATCTCTTATAAAAGATGTTCCAAATATTACAGATGACAAGATCTTAAAGATAACATATTCACTGATTCAAAATCTCACTCGCTCAAACTACTTTTTCAACAAAGATGAGATCTCTTTTAAGATAGATACACAATCTTTCTCACAAAACCTAAAAGGTGTTCAACCAAAGATAGAGATCTTTGTTTATCATCCAGAATTTAGCGGTGTGCATCTAAGAATGAGTAAGATTAGTCGTGGTGGACTTAGATGGAGTGAGAGACATGAAGATTATCGCCAAGAGATAAAGTCACTTATGCTTACTCAAGAGAGTAAAAATTCCATCATCATCCCAAATGGCGCAAAAGGTGGATTTGTTATAAACAAAGAAGCTTCTAGTATTACTGAAGAAGATTTTGAACGGATTTACAGGGCTTTTATAAACAACTTACTTGATTTGGTAGACAATAGAATCGATGGAGAAATCATCAGAGATGAGAGGATTGTAGCTTATGATGGAGATGATTATTACTTTGTTGTAGCAGCTGATAAAGGTACTGCATCTATGAGCGATGTTGCAAATGAAATTGCTCAGAGCCGTTCTTACTGGCTAGGCGACGCATTTGCAAGTGGGGGAAGTAATGGTTTTGGACACAAAGATCTAGGAATAACGGCTCATGGTGCGTTAGTCTCTTCTGAGAGATTTTTTATAGAGAGAGGCATCAACATAAAAGAGCAAAGTATTTCGATTGTGGGTATCGGAAGTATGAAGGGAGATGTTTTTGGTAATGGGATGCTCTATTCTAAAATGTTCAAACTATTTGGCGCAGTCTCACATAATGAGATCTTTATAGATCCAGAACCAGATATTCAAGCGAGTTATGAGGAGAGAGCTAGACTATTTAAATCCCAAAATGCAAGTTGGTCTGCTTACAATAAAGAAGTTATCTCTAAGGGTGGAGGCATATTTTTTCGCTCACAAAAAAATATAGAACTAAGCGAAGAGATAAAAAAACTCCTTGGTACTACTAAAAAATCTCTTAGCGGAGAAGAGTTAGCTAAGAAAGTACTGATGATGAGAGTTGATATGCTCTTTAATGGTGGAGTTGGAACCTATGTTAAGAGCTCTGATGAGTCAAACTTAGATCTAGGCGATAAGCAAAATGAAGCAGTTAGACTAGATGCAACTGAGTTAAAAGCTAAGGTTGTGTGCGAGGGTGGAAACTTAGGTTTTACGCAAAGAGCAAGGATAGAGTATGCAAGACTTGGTGGAGAGCTAAACCTAGATGCAATTGATAATGCTGCTGGAGTAAATACTTCAGACCATGAGGTAAACTTAAAAATACTTCTAAACATCATCAAAGCGAAAGGTCTTATAAGTGAAGAAGATGCTAAAAAAACATTAAAAGGCTTAACTGAACAAGTAGTAAATCAAGTTGTTTGGAGTAACTATCATCAATCTCTTGCAATTTCTAAAGATGCAACACTGAGTAACCGCTATTTAGATGACTTTTTGTTGAGTATTGAGGTTTTAGAGACAAATTTATCAAGCTTTAAAAGAGCAGATAACTTTATACCTAAAAATGAAAATATCTCTGAAATACTCTGTCCTGCTGGATCCATTGTTAGACCTATTATAAGTTCACTCATCTCTTACTCTAAGATATTTCTAACAAATATTTTACTTGAGTCATCTCTTGTAGATGAGAGTTTTTCAAATCAATTTTTATTTAAGTACTTTCCAAAATCTTTTATTAGTGCTTTTGAAGATGAGATACAAAACCATCCTCTGCGTCGAGAGATTACAGCTACTGTAATGGCAGATAAGATTATAAATCTTCAAGGTAGTACTTTTATAGCTGACTTTAACAAAAGAGGCTTAGAAAACTTTTTACTTAAGATAAAAGCTTATCTCATTACAAACCAACTCTTTGATGCTAATGATATAAGACATGAGATCTACAGAAATGACTTTTTGATGAATGTAAAACTTCAGTACAGACTCTTAGATGATATAGAAAAAACTCTAGGTTTTACTACTAGATGGATGTTAAAGTATCTAAACAAGCATCAAGTAGATCTAAACCATATACTAGATTATAAAGATGAACTTTTTGAAGTTTTAGGCAATATGAAAGACTCTAAAATCACAAAAATCTTAGATGAAAATCATCAGTTTAACCTCTTTTTCAGTGCTATTGACTACTTAAAGTTTGCAGTAGCTGCTATTATGGTAAAAGAAAATTCTCTTCATACTTTTAAAGATGTAGCTGTAGTTTTTTACTTTGTAGTAAATGAGTTTAAAGTTTTAGAGATGATAAACTTACTCAATACAATAGAGACAACCGCGCAAAACCAAAAAATACTAAGATATCAGATTTTACAGTTTATTGAGTTTATAGTAGTTCACTTTACTGAGAAGGTGTTAGAATTTCAAAGAGTGACAGAGACTCCACAAGAGGCTTTTAAAAACTACTTAGAAAATGAAAAAGAGTCATTTGATGAGATGAGAGACAACATTAATCTCTTTATATCAAAAGAGACAAAAAGCATAGAAGATGTCAGCATCACAGTAAATCAAATAATGACTTCTATTTTATAGCACTCTTTAGCGTGCTATAATTGCAAATAAATTACAAATACTGTTTATATAGGAATGATTTGAACTGGTTTAACTTTTTAAGCACTAAAAGAACTCTGCTTCGCCACCCTTTTGGTAGAGGTATAAATGCTACGCTCTCTCCTGATGAAGAAGAGTTTTTTAACCTTTCTTATGAGTCTTTTGAAAAACATGAGATATTAAACGCTTATGAATTTTTCCTCAAAACCATAGAGAATTTTACAAGCAAAACATCAAACAAAAATATCACAATTTCAAGAGATGGTGAAAAACTAGAGTTTGAGATCTTTCAAGGAAGCGCTAGAGTCACAGGAGTTGTAACTAAAGATACCCTTTATGCTCAAGTTGTGATGATGAAGACTAAAGAAGCCACAGTCGCACTAAAACGATATATCTTAGAGAGAAACTATCAACTCACCTATGCTAACTACTCAAGCGATGGTGAGCTTATAAAGCTAAAACTATATCATGACAACATAACTGCTTCACCGCAAAAAATATTTTTTCCACTTCGTGAAATTGCACTAAATGCTGACTTTGATAAAGAGTACTTAAAGAGTGAGTTTAAAGATATCACGCTTGAGGATTCTTCACATATTTTAAAGCTAGAAGATGATGAGCTAAAGATAAAATATGAATTTTTGCATAAGTGGATAGATGAACTAGATGCTAAGATTCTCACACTTCCTACAAATGACAACGCTGGAATGCAAGCCTTTTTATACTTGCATCTACTCTTTAAAATTGACTATCTTTTAGTTGTAAAGTGCGATATTTATCAAAAGATGAGTAAAAAAATACGCCTCTATTTTAGTGATGAAAACCTCTCAACTGAGTACAAAAATGAAGAGCTAAGAAAGTATATAGAAAAACTAAAGGCTATGGATTTTGAGGAGTTTAGCAAGAAATTCTATAGTGCAAAATATACTTTTAACCCAATGGAGAAAGTCTCACAAGAGGAGATCTCAAACTTTATAAATGAGTCACTTATGAAGATAAGATGGTATAAAAACAACCGTTATAGTCAGATCATACCTACTATTTATAAGTATATTCCTTTTTATATTCTTTACAATTATGGACTAAATCCTATTGTTAAAAAACTTCTTCATACTTTAGTAAAGATTCAAAACCCAGAGTTTTTTAAAGCACTTGAGTATAGTGTTCTTTACGACAAAGACAAAGAAATATTTGCTAAAAAAGCCATTAAAGCTAAAATCAAAGATGCTATAGCTCCACATCAAGCAAGATATAAAGAGTTAAAACCGTTTGGAGATAAGCTTAACTTCTCATCTCTAAATGAGTTTAGCAATAGCTTTCTTTTACAACTAAAACACCTAAACTTTGAGGAGATCTAGATGATAACTCAAACACTACTCGATACTTATATAGATAATATCATTCAAATAATGACACCTTATGGAACTGGAAGTGGCTTTATCATAGGAGATCTAATTGTTACAAATTCTCATGTTGTAGGTGGTTTAAAAGAGGTTGTGGTGAGCTCTAAAGATATAAAAAGAACTATTGCAAAAGTTGTTTATGATGATAGTGATTATGATCTAGCTTTTATAAAAACTAAATTTGATGAGCCAAAAAATCCTCTAAAACTCTCTTCAAACGTAGTAAAAAATGGCGACACAACTATAGCTATAGGTCATCCTTATGGACTAAACTACACAGCAACTGAGGGCATTGTCTCAAAAGCTTCAAGACTCTATGAAGATCTAGAGTACATTCAAATAGATGCAGCTATAAACCCTGGAAACAGCGGTGGACCACTTTTAAATGTTAAAGGCGAAGTTATAGGTATTAACACTTTTATAATTCAAAATGCCAATAACCTAGGCTTTGCACTTCCTCACTTTTATGTACAAGAGGCTCTACAAAACTTTAAAGAAGTAGCGGATGTAGACATTATAAAGTGTCCATCTTGTAAAAATCTTATAAAAGAAAAAGAGATAAAAGATGACTACTGCTTAGAGTGTGGCACAAAACTTGAGATCGCAAAGCTAAGACGAAAAGGCTACACTCCATCTGGTGCAACAAAACGCTTAGAAGAGATCTTAGAAGCACTCAACATAAATGTAACACTCTCAAGACGCTCACAAGCTTCTTGGAGAGTTGACTATGGAAGTGCAAGAATCGAGATAAACTACTATGAAAATGGCATAATTATAGGCGACTCTAAACTTTGTAGGATCCCAAAAGAAGATATAGAAAATATATATGATTTTTTACTAGCTGAGAATGAAAAACTAAACTATTTGCAATTTTCCATAAATGAAAATAGTATATATTTGTCATATTTAATAGTAGATTCTTCTCTTACATTCGATGAGGGGAAAGTGGCATTAGAGAGACTTTTTAGACTCTCTGATGAGTACGATGAGATCCTAATAAATAGATTTAAAGCCGTAAAATTAAAAAGAGATGAGGAAGATAGATAATGAGCAAATTTTTAAAATTTAGTCTAAATTTAGAGAGTTTTATAGATGATCTACAAAGTATTATAAAACAAAACAACCAAAGCATTGAAGCGTTACTAAAACTTGAACAAAAGAGTTATAACTCATTTGTTAAACCTTTACAAGAAAATGAAGAAAAACTTGAGCAATTTTTTACACCACTCTCGCACATAAACGCGGTAAACAATTCAGAAGAGTCACAAAAAGTCTATGCGGATTCTCTTCCTATTGTTACGGACTACTCTACAAAACTATCTCAAAACATAGAGATCTACAAAGCCTACAAAGAGATCTTAGAAAATGAGGCAGACTCTTTAAACTTTGAGCAAAAAAGAGTCTTAGATCTAAACATTTTACACTTTGAGTTAAGTGGTGCACATTTAGATGAGAGTAAAAAAACAAGACTTCAAGAGATCAACCTAAAAAAGAGCCAACTCTCAAATGACTTCTCTCAAAACCTCCTAGATGCAACAAATGCTTATGAGTTTATTACAGCAGATCCAGAGGATGTTGTTGGACTTCCAAAGAGCGATATTGAGAGTGCGAAGTTTGAAGAAGCTAGTGTTACAAAGTACAAATTTACACTTCAAATGCCATCATACATAGCTTACATGACTTATGGTTCAAACCGCGAGATCCGAGAAGAACTTTACAAAGCTTATGTTACTAGATCTCCAGAGAATGCTGCCATTATAGATGAACTTCTTAGTTTAAAAAATGAGATGAGTAAACTTCTTGGCTTTTTCAACTATGCAGAGTATTCACTTGCATCGAAAATGGCAAAAGACACAAGTAGCGTTATAGACTTTTTACAAACTCTTATACAAAACTCAAAAGATCAAGCAAAAGAAGAGTTAAAGGAGCTTCAAGCGATCTCAAAAGATCCACTAAAGAGTTTCGATAGTGCTTACTATAGCGAGATCTTAAAAAAAGAGAAATACGAAATAGATGAAGAAGAGTACAGACCTTATTTTGAGCAACAAAGCGTAGTTGAGGGAACATTTGAGTTTTTAAACAAGCTCTTTGGGATCTCATTTGTAAAAGTCCAAGAGACGCTTTGGGATGAAAAAGCTAGTGTTTATGAGATCTACTTAGATGGTGAAGTAAAGGCGAGAATTTACCTAGATCTTGAAGCTAGAAAAAGCAAACGAGGCGGTGCTTGGATGCATAACTTTGAGACTCACGCTAAAGATAAAAATGGCAAAACAAAACTTGCATCTGCTTTTGTTGTTTGTAACTTTGCCCCATCAAGCAAAACGCAAAAATCACTTCTAAGACATGATGATGTAGTAACCCTTTTTCATGAGATGGGCCATGCTATTCACCATCTACTAAGTGAAGTTAGCGAGATTGAAGTGAGTGGTGTAAATGGTGTTGAGTGGGACGCAGTTGAGTTTCCATCGCAGTTTTTAGAAAACTTTGCATATGAACCAAAGGTTTTAAAACTCTTTGCATCTCACCATGAGACGGGCGAAGTTATCCCTGATGAGATGATAGAGAGACTCGTTCGCGCTAAAAACTTTATGTCCGCCTCACAAATGCTTCGGCAGTTAGAGTTCTCTTTATTTGACTTTAAACTACACTCAGATCTCTATAGTGGCAATGGCGTACAAGATCTACTAGATAGCATAAGAGAAGATACAGCACTTATAAAACCACCATCGTACAACAAGTTTCAAAATGGCTTTTCACACATCTTTGCAGGCGGTTATGCGGCTGGATACTATAGTTACAAATGGGCAGAAGTTTTAAGTGCCGATGTTTTTTTTAGCGTGGTCGATGAGGGGATTTTTGATTCTTGTGTAGCAAAGGCTTACCTTGAAGTTGTCCTAAAAGGTGGCGGAGCAAAGAGCATGGATGAGTATTTTAGAACTCTAATGGGCAGAGATCCAGATGCACAAAGCTTGTTGAGATTAAATGGCATTAAGTAGTGAGATCTCTTCTTGTACTATTTGTTCTTGCTCTATCGCTCTTTGGAGATAGAGTTTTGAGCATAGCTTCTTATAACGTTGAGAACCTTTTTGATCTAGAGAAAAAAGGTTACAAATACAAAGAGTACGAACCAAATACTAAGAGTAATTGGAATGAAAAAACCTACAAAACAAAGCTAAAAAACATAGCAAAAGTTATACAAGATCTAGACGCAGATATTATAGCTCTCCAAGAGATTCACTCACTTCAAGCTCTAAAAGATCTTCGTTTTACACTAAAGAGATCTGGGCTTTATTATGAGTTTTATAAGATTGCAGATAAGAAAAACACAGCTATAAATGTAGCAATTTTAAGTAAATATCCCTTTGTCTATACAAAAGAAGTAGAAGTTACAAAGACTTACAAGTATAGAAATATCTTAGAAGCAAAGTTTAGGATAGATGGCGTAGAGTTTTATCTCTTTGCAAACCATTGGAGTGCAAAGTCAAAACCTGAAAGTGCTAGAATCCTCTCAGCTAAACTCTTAAGAGATAGAGTTGATCAGATAGGTTATGATAAAAATATCATCCTTATAGGAGACTTTAACTCTGACTATGAGGAGCATATAAAGTTTGAGCGTACAAGACGACTAAATGACACAAATGGTAAAACTGGTATCAACCATGTTCTAAGAAGTCTAAAACAGACTCAAAGAGCTAAAGATACAAAGTATGAAGAGAAAAACTTCTACAATCTTTGGTACGATGTGGATCTTGATGATAGATATACCTACATCTATAGAGGTAAAAAAGAGGCGCTTGACAATATCTTGGTCTCACAATCTTTACTAGAAAAAAGAGAGATGTTCTATCTCGATGCAAGTGCGAAAAATCTTGAAAAAGACTACCTCTTTAAAAAGAAACAGATCTACAGATGGCAGATCTCAAATGCAAGAGTAAAAAGACACAAAGGCGAAGGATACTCAGATCATCTGCCTGTCATCGCAAAGTTTAATCTAAGCACCAATTGATCTCGCCTCTTCTATGTTGTTTTAAATACTCATTTGATTTTGAAAATGGTTTAGATCCAAAAAAACCTCTATAAGAACTTAGTGGTGAGGGGTGTGGAGCTTTTAAGATCAGGTGTTTTGATGAGTCTATAAGTCTATCTTTTTTTTGAGACTCGCCTCCCCAAAGCACAAAAACTATATGTTCATACTCCGTAGAGAGTTTTTTTATAACAAAGTCCGTAAACTCTTCCCATCCTTTTGCTTTATGAGAATTAGCCTTTGCCATCTCAACACTTAACACACTATTTATTAGTAAAACGCCCTCTTTTGCCCACTGAGTTAGATCTGGTGAACTTGGATGCGTGCAAGTCATATCGTCCATAAGTTCTACAAAAATGTTTCTGAGTGATGGCGGAGTTTTACACTCTTTTACTACTGAAAAAGCCAATCCATTAGCTTGATTTTCTCCATGGTATGGATCTTGCCCAATTATAACAACCTTTACATCCTCTGGCTTTACTAACTCAAATGCACTAAAGATCTGCTCTTTTGGTGGAAAGATTTTTTTAGTTTTAGACTCACTCTCTATAAACTTTTCCAATTTTAAAAAGTAACTCATCTTCATCTGTGAAGAGACAAGAGATGACCATTGAGTAGCTTCTAATAATTGTTTTAACATCTATTATGCTTTTGAGAGTTCTTGTATAACTTCTCTTATATCATCTTCATCAAAGTATATATTTAAAGCCATTTCATTGCTTATTTGACCTAGTAGTTTTTTCTTTTTAAGAACTCTCACATCACCATCTAGAGGACTTAATATCTCTTGTATTTTTTGTTTGTAATTTAAGATAATTTCATCTTTTTTCTCTTCTTGACTTCTGCTAATTACATCTCCCTTACTTCTCATTACTAAAATGATGATAATAACTAAAATAACAATCCCAAAAATCGAGTAAACTATCTCACTATCCATAAAAAACCTTTAAGTAAATATAAAGAAGTATATCAGTTTTTTTACCCTTTCTTGGCACTATTATTATTATTTAAGGTGCTAAACTATACACTAAAAGGGATTTCACATTACAAAAAGGTTTTTATTTGAAAATATTTTTATTACTTTTTTCTATATTTATTGTATTTAGTTTTGCTAATGATATTAAAGATGAAAAGATTGAGAAACAGTTATATTCTCCACTTATTGAGAGATATATCTTAGATGAGTTAAAAGAGATAAGGATAGATCATCATAGACTTCGCTCTGATGTTGAACAGAGAATTTCAAGAGCTGAAGTCACTCAAACTGATAGATCTGCTAGATATATTACGGACACTATAGGAAATATTTTTTATCTTATTGCAGCTGCAACTTCGATCCTTATCTTTGCAGGTTGGAACTCTCTTAGAGATATTAAAAAGAAGACTGAAGACATTGTAGAAGCAAGAGTTGAGCAAATAACTCAAAAATACAACGAAAAATTAGATTCGCTTCAAGATACACTTACTGAGCAATCTAAGCGAATACTTGAAAATCAAAATAAGATCTACAACACCCAATTTATCCACTCCCTATGGATGCGTTCAAACCTAGAGACAAATCCACAATCAAGAATAGACATCTACGATGAAATTATCAAACTAAACAACAACGATGCTGAAGTTTATGCTTACAAGGCTGATGCAGTTTTAGAGATAGATGAGTATGAGTGGGCACTAAACCTTAGTAACAAAGCTATAGAGATAGATGATAGTTACGGATATGCTTACTGGCAACGCTCTTGTGCAAACGCAGAGCTTGGAAACTTAGGAGAAGCTATAAGTGACTTAGAATTAGCCTTACAAAAATCTCCAAATCTAAAAGATGATGTAGAAAATGAAACATCATTTAGTGACATAAAAGATACAAAAGAGTTTAGACAAATACTATCACAAATAGAAAGAGGAGCAACTATATGAATATAGACAAAAGAACTTTTAATGAAGCAAAATCGCTTGCTACATCATGGCAAAGAGACATTGCTAAAAATAGAATTCGCTCCGAGAAGAAATTTCATGCAATTATGAATCGACTCTTAAGTGACCCAAAAAATAAGATATTTCTTATAGAACTGCTAGATCAAAGCTTTAGATCACATGACAATAACCGCATAGCAGATCAGTTAGAATATATCTTTAACAAGTATAACAACACAACTTTTTTTACGGAGTTTGAACAACTATTAGTTTGGCTCTTTCGCAATCTTGGCATCTACTTACCAGCTATTTCAGTTCCACTTTTTATCACTTATCTAAGAGGCGATATAAAAAACATTGTCATTAAAGGCGAAGATAGATCTCTAAATGCACATCTTCAAAAACGACTTAAAGAGAAGACTAGAGTAAATATCAACATAATTGGCGAGGCTGTTCTAGGCGAAGATGAAGCAAAGACAAGAGTTTTAAAATACATAACTGCACTTGAGAATCCAAATATAGACTATGTCTCTATAAAAATCTCTACAATATTTTCACAAATAAATCCTCTTGCACATGAGTGGAGTGTAGAGCAGATCTCTTTAAAGCTCCAAGATATTTTTAGAGCCGCACAAAAAAATGATTCAAAATTTATAAACCTAGATATGGAAGAGTATAAAGATATAAACCTAACTATGGATGTTTTTATCAAGACCCTCTCACTTGAAGAGTTTAAAAATCTCCATGCTGGAATTGTTCTTCAAACATATATTCCAGAGACTATAACTCACTTAAAAAGACTATATGAATGGGCGAAAAAGAGAGTTGATGATGGTGGAGCTAGTATAAAGGTCAGACTTGTAAAAGGTGCAAATCAAGAGATGGAAAAGACAGAAGCCTCACTTCGTGGTTGGGAGTGTGTAACTTACTTAAATAAAGCACAAAGCGATGCAAACTTTAAGTTACTAATGGATTTTCTTATAAGTAAAGAAGTCTCCCCTTACATTCATACTGGACTTGCATCTCATAACCTTTTTGATTTGGCACTTGGATATATTCTTGCAAAACAAAGAGGGGTGTTAGACTCTTTTAGTGCTGAGATGTTAGAGGGAATGAGTGAGACGGCTTATCATATTCTCAAACAAGAAGATATTGAGGTTGTTCTTTATGCTCCAACTGCAACTTCAAAAACATTTACAAATGCTATTGCTTATCTTGTGAGACGCTTTGATGAAAACACAGCAGAGCAAAATTTTCTCAGACATAGTTTTTCTCTTGAAGTAGAGAGTGAGGCTTGGGATATTTTACTTAGTAGTTATGATGACTCTCTTAAAGCACTAGACTCACTTCCATTAGAGCCTTATAGATCTCAAAACAGAAACACAGAAACTTTTAAGAGTGAAGAGAGTATTGAAAATTATGTTTTTAAAAATGAGAGCGATACGGACTTTACTCTCCCACAAAACCAGATCTGGGCAAACAAAATAAGAGACAAATATAAAGATATCTCAAAAGACAAACCTTTAAATGCCTATATGGTAATAGATGGTAAAGAGCGTGAGAGCGAAGAAATAAAAGAGGTTATGGACAAGTCACAATTTAGTCAAAATGTGATTTTAGGTAGATGTTTTATGGCTGGGGAAGATGAGTTAAAAAAAGCCATAGCAGTCGCAAAAATTGATAAAGATGGCTGGAGTAAACTCACTTTAGCACAAAGATCAGAAGTTCTTATGAGAGTAGCCAATGAGTTTAGAAAAAACAGAGGTGAACTTATAGGAATGGCAGCAGCTGAGCTTGGCAAAGTCTTTAGTGAGACTGATGTTGAAGTCTCAGAAGCGATAGACTTTTTAAATTTTTATCCATATAGCGCTAAAAAATTAAGTGAGCTTGATGGTGTAAAACTAGAAGAAAAAGGTGTTGGCTTAGTCATAAGTCCTTGGAACTTTCCAATAGCCATAGCAGCAGGAGGAATTGCAGCATCTCTTGCAACTGGAAATAGAGTCATACTAAAACCATCTTCAGATGCTGTGCTTTGTGGATATTTACTTTGTAAGTGTTTTTGGGACGCTGGAGTTAGCAAAAATACTTTACAATTTACTCCAACCGAGGGAGCTTTAGCTGGAGAGTTTTTAGCTAAAAGCGAAGATATTGATTTTGTTATATTTACAGGAAGTGAAAACACTGCTTATAACTTGCTAACTGAGCGTCCTAACATTCACTTAAGTGCTGAGACAGGAGGTAAAGACGCAACAATAGCTACAGCTTTATGTGATAGAGATCAAGCTATTAAAAATGTATTAGGATCTGCATTTAACAACTCCGGACAAAAGTGTTCAGCTACTTCACTCTTAGTGTTAGAGAGAGAACTTTACGAAGACGAGGAGTTTAAGAAAATGCTCGTAGATGCAACTCTTTCTTTAAATGTTGGTTCAGTCTGGGATCTACAAAACAAAATCAGCTCATTAGTAAATATCCCATCAGGTAACTTAAGACACGCACTAGAGTATTTAGATAATGGTGAAGAGTGGCTTATAACTCCTAGTTACGCACAAAATGGAAACCCTTATATGTTGAGACCTTCTATAAGATGGGGAACAAAAAGAGGTGATTTTTGTCATATGAATGAGCTTTTTGGTCCAGTTTTAAGTGTTATGTGTGCTGAGGATCTCGATGATGCTATAGATATAGTAAACTCAACTGGATATGGTTTAACTTCTGGGATTGAGTCTCTTGATGAGAGAGAAGTTGAGAGATTTAAAGATGGCATTTTAGCTGGAAACCTCTATATAAACCGCATGACAACGGGAGCTATAGTTATCAGACAGCCCTTTGGGGGCATGGGCAAATCAGCCATAGGAAGTGGCAAAAAAGCAGGTGGATTTAACTATGTGTCTCAGTTTTTAAATATCTCATATGAAGTAACAAAAGAAGATAAATCAGCTTCGCATCCATATTTGAAAAATTTTCAAGAACTTTTAAAAGATGAAGAGACTTACAAGGATATTTTAAAGAGAACTATCAAGACACTTGGATCTTTTGCTTACTACCTAAAGAGTGAGTTTTTAGAGGAACATGACTATGCCAATATTAGAGGTGAAAGCAACATCATCAGATACTTAAATGTTAAAAAAATGACACTAGTTATAAGTAGTGATGACTCACTATATGAAGTACTTTGCTCCATAGCAGCTGCGAAAATGTCTGGGGTAAATCTTCACGTCTCTCTTCCAAAGAAGATAGACTCACATGAGCTATTGTGGCTGATGGGTAAAAAAGATTTCTTACTTGATGATAATGATTCACTAATAAATGAATCTTTAGAAGAATCCATAGAGTCCATGAAAGACTCACAAAGAGTTAGATACCTAAGCAAAGATAACATTGAAGAAGAATTTTATATAGAGATGGCAAAAGATGCAAAACATATAGCAAGTGAACCTTTTATAGCTCATGCTAGAGTAGAACTTATGCACTATTTTTTAGAGCAAAGTATCTCTCACAGTTATCACAGATATGGAAATTTAGGACTAAAAAGTCTTACAAATAAGGAGGATAAGTAAATGGAAGCGCCACTTTTAATTTCATTCTCAATATATATGTTAGCGATGGTAGGTATAGGTTTTTACTTTTACTTTAAAACTGATGATTTAAGTGATTATGTTTTGGGTGGTAGAGGTTTAGGTCCAGGTGTTACAGCTCTAAGTGCTGGTGCATCAGATATGAGTGGCTGGCTTCTTTTAGGACTTCCTGGGATGATGTATAGCCAAGGTTTAGTTGGTAGTTGGATCGCAGTTGGTCTATTTATTGGTGCTTTTTTAAACTGGCACTATGTTGCAAAACCACTTCGTGTTTATACTCACTATCTTCATGATGCTATTACTATTCCTGATTATTTCTCAAACAGATTTAAAGATAATAAAAATACTTTAAGAATTATTACTGCTATTGTTATTTTAGTTTTCTACACTCTATATACATCTTCAGGACTCGTAGGTGGAGCTAAGCTTTTTGAAGCTACCTTTAATCTAGAGTACTCAAGCGCTTTGATAGTCGGTAGTGTTATCATTGTATCTTACACATTTTTAGGTGGATACAATGCTGTTAGCTGGACTGATTTCATTCAAGGTATACTTATGATGTTAGCTCTTGTAATTACTCCTATAGTTGTTTTATATGATATTGGTGGGGTTAGTGAAGCTATAAAAATTATAAATCTTCACGAAGCAAAAATGCTAGATATCTTAAGGGGTAGTTCACTCATTGGAATTATCTCACTTCTTGCTTGGGGGCTTGGATATTTTGGTCAGCCTCACATCTTAGTACGTTTTATGTCCATCAAAGAAGAAGATGAAATGCATCGTGCAAAAGCAATTGGTATGACTTGGATGGGGCTCTCAATAGTTGGCTCACTAGCTGTTGGATTTTTTGGTTTTGTATATGTTATAGCAAATGGAGTTGACTTACAAGATAGTGAGAAGATTTTTATAACTCTATCGCAACTCCTTTTCAGTCCTTGGATTGCAGGATTCCTGCTCGCTGCAATATTAGCTGCTATTATGAGCACTATTGATTCTCAACTTCTAGTATCATCTTCTGTTTTGACAAGAGATATCTATCATGCAATTCTTAGAAAAGATGCAAGTGATAAAGAACTTGTTTGGGTTGGTCGTGCTACGGTTATTGTAATTGCTGTCATCGCTTGGTATATATCAACGGATGAAAATTCCAGTGTATTACAGCTTGTATCTTACGCTTGGGCTGGTTTTGGTGCAGCTTTTGGACCGCTTATCATCTTGTCTCTTTACAACCAAAATATCACAAGAACTGGAGCAATAGCAGGAATGATAGTTGGATCTTTAACTGTTATCATCTATAAAAATCTTGAAGGTGGCATATTTGATATATATGAGCTTCTTCCTGGATTTATCCTAGCTTGGATTGCTATTTTAGTGTTTAGTAGAGTTGGTGAGCGTGCTTCAGATGAATCTAAAAAGATATTTCAAGAGGTGCAAGATAAATTAAAATAGTAGCTTTTAGGTATGCTAAATAAGAGTTTTAAAACTCTTATTTACTATGTGCAAGTTTATTTAAAGTCTTAATAATATCGTCCATTTTATCGCTGATAAGACTTACTTCATCAGATATGTCATTTACCTCATTAGCGTTTAAGTTAAGCGCATCTGAACTCTCACTAATTGACTGTATAAGAACATTTGTAGTAGCAGATGTCTCTGCTAGTGACTTTTGAGTTCTCTCTGCTAGCTTTCTCACTTCATCGGCTACAACTGCAAAACCTCGACCATGCTCACCCGCACGGGCCGCTTCAATCGCCGCATTAAGTGCAAGAAGGTTTGTCTGTTCTGCTATCTCAGCGATGTTAGATAAAATATCTTTAGTTTCATTTGCACTTGAAACTAGATGTCCAAGATTTTCAACCATCTCATTTTCTTTTTGAGAAACACTATGAATACGATTTACGGCTGCATATATCATATCTTTAAGCTCTATAATTGTCGTATCTGTTATATCAGCAATTGTCTCATTTAGCTTAGTAGATGTTTGCATTATTTGTGTCTGCGTATCTACATTTTTTTGTTCCATATCTTGCAAGGCTTGACCTAAAAAATTTACATTGTTCAACAAGTCAGCCATTTTAGCCTCAACATCCACCTTACTTCTTGAAGTAAAGTCTCCATTTGCATAGTTTTTTAGAGTCGTAATAGCATTATCAAGATTTCTCTCTGATGCATAGAGCATATTGTTCATGCTATTTCTAAGAACATGGACATATGGTGTTTTAGTATCAGCATCTACTCTGCAAGAAAAATGTCCTCTTGATACTTTATCAGCTAGTAAAACCATCTCTCCAGCTACTCTTGTATCATCTAGTATCGTACTTTGATAAGTAGTTACAATTTTATTGAAGTTTTTTTCTCCTTCATCACTAGTGTTTAAATTGATCTCAACTCTGTTCCTTTTAAATTCCATTAGCTCTATTAAATGCAATCTTTTTATATTAAGACTATTATTTTGAGAGTTGCTTTTAGTAATTAATGCAATACTAACTCCAAACAATATAAGGGCTAAAACTGCCTGAACAATATTTGAATTAGTTAGAAATAGAGATGCAATTAATACTACGAAACCTATAGAAATTATTACTATTTTTTGTGTATCGTTCATATCTTTCCTATCTTAATGTTTTGTAAAGTGCTTCTGCACTCTCGATCTCTTCTTTGGAAGGTTTTCTCCTACACGACATATATCTAGTTTTTTTTGTAACTGCGTCAATCATAGGATAAACTGTAGCATATACCCAGTAAAAACCGCCATCTTTTGTTTTATTTTTCACATAACCATCCCAAACTTTTCCAGACTTAACAGTACTCCATAAATCTTTAAAAGCTGCCTTTGGCATATCTGGATGTCTCACCACATTGTGTGGCTTACCTACTATTTCATCAATAGCATACCCAGCAATTTTGCAAAAGTCGTCGTTTGCAAATAATATAACGCCTTTCTCATCTGTTTGAGAGACCAAAAAATCATCATTTTTTAGTTTATATTCTTGCATGAATCCTCTTTCTTTGTGTGAATTTAATTTACTCTATATACTATATCAAATAAATCGTAATTTATTCTTATATATTCAAAAATGTTGGCATCTCTTTTTTTTAGTTTAAATTATAGATTCAAATTGTAACTTATTAGTTAATTTAATATGAATTTGTCATAATATGACTATAATTAAAACAAGGAGAAATATTATGCAAGACCAAAACATCATACTTATTCAAGCCATACTATTCTTATCTCTATTTGGACTTATGTTTCTTATCTCTTACTTTATTACAAAGAAAGGTGCTAAAAAGTTTGAAGATGAACACTCATTAGAAGAAAGAAAAGAAGCTGTTAAAAAAAGGGAACTTGTTGATACTTTTTTAAATAGTTCTATTGTTAAGATCATAGGAAAAGATGCATCGCTTCAAGAACTCTCAAACAAACTAGATAAAGGCGCTATCAATAAAGAAGAGTACAATATTTTAAAAGACACTCTTAAAGTTAGCTAATTGAACCCTCTAATCTATAAACTAGATTCAGTGTCAAGTAATAAATGACAAAAGATGCGTCATCCTGAACTTGATTCAGGATCCAATTTGATAATTCTTCAGAGCATTCAATTACTTTTATAGAGTAAAAAGCTTAAAGAATAGCCCTTTCTTTCATAATCTATTGTAATTAAAAAATAGTTATATTATAATAAGACCAAATTTATCACAAAATAGTTACTATTTTATATTAAAGGGTTTTTTATATGACTAAGCATAGTATCATCGTTGTAGAAGATGATGAAATTACAGCACTTAACTTGAGTTTATCACTTCAAAAACATGGCTATCAAGTTCTAGCGGTATGTGATAATTCTATTGATGCAATACAAAAAATTGAACAATACAATCCAGATATCGTCATTATAGACATCTCTCTTGATGAGAGCAATGATGGGATAGAATTAGCAAAAGACGTACGCCAAAAATTCAACATCCCTTTTATTTATTTAACTTCATACAGTGATGATGAAATAATCTCTCAAGCAAAACTCACAGAACCATATGGTTACATTGTCAAGCCTTTTGATCCAAACTCTCTTCATGCAACTATCCAAATGGCTATCTTTAAGTATGAGATGGAAAATGAGAGAAAAAATAACTTAGACTCACTAAAGGTAGATAAGTTAAACTTAGAAAAATTACTATATGCAAGAAGATCAGCAGACAAGCCCATAGTTTGTTTTGGAGAAAACTATCATCTTGATATAAGTATTTGTGAGACTTTTTATAACGACACTAAAATAAAACTAACAAAAAAAGAGAATGCATTTTTGCGTCTTTTAGTAGCTCAGCTAGGAATTGTAGTGAGCTTTGAGCAAGCTATGAAATATGTTTGGGATGAAAATGGAGCTACTGAAAATAGCGTACGAACTCTAGTTTGGAGGTTGAGAAACAAACTTGAGACTGACATTATCAAGAATGCTTCTGGTATAGGCTACTACATCGAAGGGTAGCCACTCCCTTAAACAATATTTATCTGCTGAACCCTCTCTTTTATCTCCATAAAAACTCCTTCATAGTTATACGCGCTATCTTGGGCTTTTGCTTTTTTTTCCATTTCACTAGCATTTTTCTGAAGTGCATCAATCCTAAAGTTTCCACTAGATCCTTTTATAGAATGAGCATTTAGTGCAATTTCTTTATAATCTTTTGTTTCTATTGCAGCTTGAAGTTTTGGCAACTGTTTTTTCATTTTTTTGATAAAAAGAGTAAGAAGCAAGATGAGTTCATCTTCATTTAGCTTTAACTCTTCTTTTAATTTTTTAGCATCTAATCCTACTATACTCTCATTAAATCCACTTGGTGCTTTAGTCTCTACAAATTTTTCCTCTTTTAGGTAGAGTTTGAAAACTCTCTCAAGCTCTTTTAAAATGATTGGCTTGCCTAAAAATGAGTCAAATCCACTAAGAAGCCCTCTCTCCATTGCTCCCTTAATTACATTTGCAGTCAACGCTGAGACTGGAGTATGCTTTAGTCCTCTTTTCTTTTCATAAATGGATATCTGTTTCACAGCTTCATTTCCATCCATAAGTGGCATTTGTTCATCCATTAGTATCAGGTCATAATTATTTTTTTTGTATAACTCAAGTGCTTCTAGCCCATTTTTTGCTATGTCATAACTTAGAGAATACTTCTCTAAAAGTATCTTTATAAGCTCTTGATTTGCTTCGTTGTCTTCAGCTACTAAGATGTGACCTTTGAACTTTATGTTGGAGTGTTTTTTGTGTGGTGTGTATGAATATGGATTTAATACTTCATCAAAAGCACCTCTTATTTTAGAACAATAGAGTGGAAAGCTAATCGAAGTTATGTTGTCATATTTATCATAATCATCATTTGGCTCATTCACTAATACTATAAATTTTTTCTGTGAATTTATAGCCATTTGTATAAACTCTTTATCTACATCTTCTTGTACAAAAAGAGCTATATCAAACTCTTCATCTATGGAGTTTATTTTTTTTGTGTTCATTTTAAAAGCATCCGCATATCTCAAAAAGGAGTTCTCTTTATATGCGTTTTTACTCTCTCTTGAACAGACTGCAATCTTAAGAGCTCTAAACTCACTTACATCTTCAAAGAGTGGACATAGTGAACTTTTGGCTTCTATTGGGATCGATAAAGTGAACTTACTTCCAACTCCATAAATAGACTCAACATCAACGCTTCCTTGCATATGTTGGGCTAATTGATGACAGATAGAAAGACCCAACCCTGTTCCACCTGTTGAGTTTTTTAGCTCACAATGCTGTGCTTGAGCAAAGGCTAGAAAGATATTTTCTACATCTTCTTTTGCTATACCTATACCACTATCACTTACACTAATACTTAAGATGCCATTTTTACAAAAAGACTCAACACTTATATGTCCGCCTACATTTGTAAACTTTATAGCGTTACTTAAAAAGTTAGAAAGTACTTGTTTCATTCTAAGTGCGTCAGCGTAGAGTTCTTTGGGAATATGAGGATCTATAAAAGAAGTTATTGTGATATTTTTCACATTTGCACTTGCAACAAAAAGCTCCATTGTGTGACTAATTTCATCATGAAGTGAAAAGATCTTAGGTTCTATTATAAACTCTCCACTTCTTAGTTTTGAGAAGTCTAAAATATCATTTATTATACAAAGAAGATTTTCACCACTATTTAAGATGATTTCGAGATAATTTCTATGCTTTTTTGAAACATCTTCATCTATAAGAAGGTTAACAAAGCCAAGTATAGCATTTAGTGGAGTCCTTATTTCATGTGACATATTTGATAAAAAGTACTCCTTTGCTTGTGATGCATTATCTGCTTTTTGTCTTGCAGCTATAAGTTTTTCAAAAATAGTATCTGTGTAATACTTTAAGATTCCTCTAAAATTTTTATCAAAAACAAAAGAGATTTCACTTGACATCTCTTTTGAATCGAGTCCTTTATCATAAGAAAACTCTATCATTGAGTGACGAAAATGACTACAAATCTCAAAAAGTTCATCTGCACTAATCTCTCTATCTTTTAGATAACTTAAAAGTCCTTTCATAATAGGGCAGTTTCCTATCTTTAAATCTCCTACAATAACTCCCATAAAGTAGTCAAATACACCACTAGCATACTCTTGTAAGAAAAACTCTTTATCTATCTTATGTAACTCTAAAATCTGTTGTGGGGACTCATAAGAGAGCCATTGTACAAGTATTTGTTCTTTCGAATTTACAAATATTTCTTGTGATTTATATAAGTTTGGTATCTTTATTTTCATCTTATTGCCTATTTTAAAATCTTGCTAACTATCTCATAAGTATTTTTTGATAGATTTGGAGTATCAAGCACTCTTAGCAACTCTTGTCTCATAAGGCTTTTACTATGAGAGTTCAATCTATCGTAAATCTTAAAAGCAGAAGCAAGCCCTGATGCCATCTGTGCATTTATTTTGTCTATTTCTAATATTTTATCTGCTACAAAACTATATCCAGATCCATCATTGGAGTGAAAATATTTGTAGTTTCTAGCAAAAACTCCAACAAGAGAGCGAACTAAGTTTGGAACTTTTTTATCATAAACCTCATCATCTTGTGACGCTATAACGCGAAGTAGAGTTCCCTCCCTCTGCGATGCTGATATGATTGAGAAATATTTGTTCATAACTAAAGTATCTTCTTTATATCTTGCATAAAAGTCGCCCAATGCGAGTTCACCTTCATGACTTGTGATATTCTCTAACACATCAAGAGCCACAATTCTATCGCTCATTGTAGATGACTCTTGGTATTGTTTATATGCTAGATCTATAATCTCTTTACTCTCTAGGCTTGATAATATTCTCAAAGCTCTATTTTTTAAAGCTCTCTCTCCAACGCTTATAGCATCAAGATCTCTGTTTTTAGGTTTATGATAAAGTTTATAAAGATCTAGAAGCTTCTCTTTGTACTCTGTTGCAACCTCACGTTCAAGTCTCTCACAAGCCAAATATATAGGAGCAAAATCAACTACCTTTTGTCTTTGCATAAGACTTGAGATAGATGGAAGATCAAGTAAAAGAGCTTTGTATGAAAGTTCGACGTCTAGATCTAAAATGTAGCCAAAAGAGTTTAAAAACTCTGTATCAAGCTCTGCACTCTCCATCAATTTTTCTATTGTAACAGTTGCAAAAGATTGAGCTGATTCATATCTTACAAAGCTATCTTTGTCATGTTTCATTAAAAATGCATATTCATTTTTTTCTTGTTTTATAATAATTGGTGCACTAAAAGCACGGTTAATTGAGAGGTAAGGTTTCTCACTAAAGCCATCAAAGACGAACTCTTGTACTTCTTTTGAGACTATAAGTGTTTCTTCTTTTATCTCCTGAGCATGAGATCCAATAAGTCCAATTTTAAGCGGAAAGTAAAAAGGCTCTTGTTTAGTCCCATCAACCTTGTTTGGTATAACTTGTTTGAGATCTAGCTTATAAACTCCATCGTTAAAGCTCTCTTTTACTTCTAAGCTTGGCGTGCCCGATTGGTGATACCATCTCTTAAACTGAGCAAAATCAACTCTGCCATCTTTGTCAACTTCACTCATAGCCCATAAAAAATCATCAGTTCTTACTGCTTGCCCATCAAAGGACTCAAAGTATAGATCCATCGCCTCACGAAACTTCTTCTCACCCAAAAGAGTGTGTATCATCCTAATAACTTCTGCACCTTTTTCATAGACTGTTGAAGTGTAGAAGTTGTTGATAGAGATATAAGAATCAGGTTGGATGGGATGAGCCATAGGCGAGGCATCTTCTACAAACTGTCTCTCTCTTAAACCCTTTACATCTTCGATTCGCTGGACTTCTTGTGAGTTTAGATCTGCTGAGAAACATTGGTCGCGAAAAACTGTAAGTCCCTCTTTTAGAGTTAGCTCAAACCAGTCACGACAAGTGATGCGGTTGCCCGTCCAGTTATGAAAATATTCATGAGCTATAACACTTTGAATTCCCATAAAGTCAGCATCTGTAGCCTTATCTTCATCTGCTAAAACATAGTGAGAATTGAAGATATTTAAGCCCTTGTTCTCCATAGCTCCCATATTGAAACTATCGACTGCTACGATGTTATATACATCTAAATCATACTCTCTACCATACTTTTGCTCATCCCAAATCATCGCATCTTTAAGTGACTTCATCGCAAAAAAACATTTTGATTCAGCGCCCTTGTCACAGTAGATATTTAGCTCAACCTTTTCTTTTGAAGCGGTTGTAAATTCGTCACTTATAAGACCTAGATCTCCCGCAACAATAGCAAAAAGGTATGATGGTTTTGGATGTGGATCAAACCAAGTAACCTCATGTCTTGCATCTGCTAAGTCATGAGAGCTTTGCTTATTTCCATTACCTAAAAGTACGGGATATTTCTCTTTATCTGCCACGATTGTAGTAGTAAATACGCTCATAATGTCTGGGCGGTCTAAGTATGGAGTTATCCTTCTAAATCCCTCTGGCTCGTTTTGTGTACAAAAGATAGATCCAGACTTGTAGAGTCCTTCTAGTTCACTGTTATTTTGTGGATAGAGTCTGTTTTGTATCTTTAATGAAAATGAGTTTGGAACATTAAAAACGGTAAAACTCTCTTCTTTTATATCGTAGCGACTATCGTTTAATCTCAAGTCATTTAGATAGATCTCTAGAAGATCTAAGTCCATTGAATCTAGCTCTATATGCTTTTCTTGAGCATCTTTCTTTTTTATCTTCATTATGTTTGTAACAACTACGAACTCTTCAAAAAGTTCAAAGCAGAGCTCACAACTCTCTACTTCAAACCCACACTCTTTATAATCTTTTAGATAAATTGTATTCATATCACTCATCGCTTCTCTTTTTATTTTTAGAGTAATAATAGCATAAGAGTTTTAGATATAAATGAGTCCTATATTTTTGTATTTTTTAGGCGCAGTGCATTCACTATAACAGAGACTGAACTAAAACTCATCGCAGCCGCTGCAATAACAGGCGATAGTAAGATCCCAAAGTATGGGTAAAGAACTCCTGCTGCTATTGGAACACCTGCACTGTTGTAAACAAAGGCAAAAAAGAGATTTTGTCTGATATTTTTCATAGTAGCACGGCTTAGTTTCAGAACTTTTAAGATTGAGAGCAAATCGCCTTTTATAAGAGTGATGCCAGCACTCTCAATTGCTACATCAGTTCCTGTACCCATAGCGATACCAACATCAGCTTGTGCTAATGCAGGTGCGTCATTTATGCCATCTCCTGCCATTGCCACAACTGCACCTTTTTCTTGTAACTCTTTAACTATTTTTGCTTTGCCATCAGGCATGATGCCAGCGTGGACTTCATTGATGCCGAGTTTTTTAGCAACTGCTCTAGCTGTTGTTTCATTGTCTCCACTTATCAAAACAACTCTAAGGCCCTCTTTTATAAGCTCTTTTATAGCCTCTTCACTCGTAGCTTTTATGGGATCTTCAATCCCTAAAATGGCGCAAAACTTAGCATCTACAGCCATAAAAATAACACCTTTGCCCTCTTCTCGCAAAGCATCTGCTTCTTTTGTGATGTTTTGAGTAGATACTCCTAAACTCTCTAAGAAGCTCTCACTTCCAAGTGCAACTTTTTTGTTTTGTATCTCACCCTCGATGCCTTTTCCAGTAGTAGATTTAAAGTTTAGAACTTCACCTAGCTCTACATCACTATCTTTAGCATACTCAACTACTGCTTGTGCTAAAGGATGCTCACTAACTCGCTCCAAACTTGCAGCGTATTTTAAAATGCTCATCTCATCAAAACCATCTTCTACTAAAAAGCTTGTAACTTTTGGTTTTCCAAGTGTCAAAGTACCTGTTTTATCAACGATAAGAGTATCAACTCTCTCCATAGTCTCTAGTGTTTTTGCATCTTTTATCAAAACTCCAGAGAGTGCGGCTCTACCAGTTCCTACCATTATAGATATTGGAGTGGCTAGTCCTAGGGCACATGGACAAGCGATGATCAAAACCGCTACTGCAGATACAATAGCATAAGCCAAACGAGGTTCAGGTCCAAAGATATACCAAACAAAAAATGCTAATATCGCAGCTATCACAACCGCTGGAACAAAGTAGCTAGAGACCTTATCTGCAAGTTGCTGAATAGGCGCGCGTGAGCGTTGGGCTTTTGATACCATCTCTACTATTTGAGCAAGCATAGTATCACTACCAACCTTTTGCGCCTGCATAATTAGAGTGCCATTTTCATTTAAAGTAGCCCCTATAAGCTGATCGCCTTTGGTTTTTGATACAAGAATAGGCTCTCCGGTTATCATGGACTCATCAAGATTACTACTTCCTTCTAAAACTACTCCATCTACAGGGATTTTCTCGCCCGGTTTAATCCTAAGCTTATCCCCAACATGAATAAACTCAAGACTAATATCTTCTTCGCTTGCATCTTCGTTTATGCGGTGAGCATTGTTTGGTGCAAGATTTAAGAGTGTTTTAATCGCACTATTTGTTTTACTTCTAGCTTTTAACTCTAAAACTTGTCCTAACAAAACCAAAGTTGTAATAACAGCTGCCGCTTCAAAATAGACATGAACTAAGCCATCTTCAGTCTGCATAAGAGGCGGAAATAAGCTTGGCAGAAATAGTGCAAAGAGACTATAGATATATGCAGCACTCACACCAATGGCGATAAGTGTGAACATATTTAAGTTCCATGTTCTTATGGAGTTGTATCCTCTTACAAAAAAAGGCCAACCGCCCCAAAGAACTACTGGAGTCGCAAGAACAAAAAGAAACCATTGGATGCTTAACATCGAGATAGTGCTAGGCAGAAGTTCTGGTGCTAAATCACTTGTCATTGAGACAACAAAAACGGGGATAGATAGGGCTAAACTAATCCAAAATCTCCTGCTCATATAGTCAAGTTCATCTGTGTCTTCTTCTATCTGGGCTACCATAGGCTCTAGTGCCATTCCACACTTAGGACAGCTTCCAGGACTATCTTGTATAATCTCTGGATGCATTGGACAGGTGTACTTTGTAGAGCTTAGAGCTTTAACCTCTCTCTCTAACGCCATTCCACATTTTGGACAAGATCCTGGGGCATTTTGACGAACTTCTGGATGCATAGGACAAGTATAAATATCATCTTGTTTTTTAGAATAATCCACCTGACAACACTCTTTTATCTCTTGACTCATAACTCACCTCCTACTTTATAGCGTCTCTCTTAGCCTTATACTCTTCTTCAGAAATCTCACCCTTTGCATATCTTTGATCAAGAATATCTCTAGCTGATAAATCCCTTTTTTTATTAACATTCATAAAGTATATCAATGCTCCAATAAAGAGTAATGGTATCAACCAACCTAACCACATTCCAAGTCCACCCATTCCATAATCACCCATAACGAACTCCTTTATATGTTTTACTAACTAAAACC
>Ga0265293_10003752_pt1 | contig 27797 bp, 17 predicted proteins | sample Munlanlewell138R_FD_192505 | JGI IMG/M metagenome (GOLD analysis project Ga0265293, IMG submission 192505) | Leachate microbial communities from a municipal landfill in Southern Ontario, Canada - Leachate well 138R | ecosystem: Engineered > Solid waste > Landfill > Unclassified | place: Canada...
GCTGACATCCATGTCGCGATTGAAGGGGAGGGGGGTACGGGGGGAAACATCTTTTCTTTGGCACAAAGAAAAGGGTTTCCCCCCGTGCAAAGCTCTCAGCTTCCATTTTATGCAAAATTAGCGGGAGCAGCTTTCAAAGCTGCCCTTGATTATGGCAAAAGCAATCAAATCGAAAAATACTTTTGTTAGTAAGTTTGATGCGGTAGACCCCATAGAACTGCGCCTCCCTTACTTACGTTATGGGTCTTGGATTAAGCCTTCTTTGATTTGATTAAGAAAATCCCAGCGTTCGTAGAGTGCATTGATTTCTTGCTCTAACTCGCAGAGGCGTTGAGTGTGTGCGGCCGCGCTATGGGTATCGGATTTATAGAATTCGGGGTCGCAGAGTTGCGTTTCTATGTCGTTCTTTTCGGCTTCAAGTGACAAGATGCGCTCTTCCATACCAGCGAGTTCTTGGCTTTCTTTATAACTTAGGCGGCGTGGACCGTGTTTTTTGGGACGAGTCTTTTCGTGGGCAGTGCTCGCCCTTACTTCGCTTAGTGCGCGTTTTTCAGTTAGCATGCGCTCTTGATACATATCGTAGTCGCCTTCGTGGCGCACGAAACTATGCGTTGCGGGGTCGAATGCTAGTATGGCGGTGGCTGTTCGGTTAATGAAATAGCGGTCGTGGCTGACGTAGAGCACCGCGCCACCGAATTCGGTGATGGCGGCTTCGAGACATTGCAAAGAATCGATATCGAGGTCATTGGTGGGTTCGTCGAGTACGAGAATGTTAGAAGCGTTTGCAACCATGATGGCAAAGAGTAAGCGACAGCGCTCACCGCCTGAAAGTACGGCGACTTTTTTCTCTTGTTCGGGGGCAGAGAATAGGAATTGCTGTAAAAAACCGCGCTTGTGTGTACTTCCAGCTTCAAGCTCTATGAATTCGTTGGGGGAAAGAGCTTCGTAGACGCTATCATTTTCGTTTAATCCAGCGCGTTCTTGCGATAAAAACGAAATTTTACTGTGTTTGCCGTGTATTACGCTACCCTCGCTCGGTTCAAGATCTTTTGTAAGTACGCGCAGCAAGGTCGTCTTGCCACAGCCGTTTGCTCCGATGATGGCCAAGATATCGTCCTTTCGCAGGCTAAGATCGAGATTCTTAAAAATAAGCTTCTCGCCAAAACTTTTGCTTACGCCTTTGGCTTCGATAACGATATTAGCCAAACGCTCCTGTCCTGAGAACTGGATATTTAGCTCGGCTTCGCGCACGACTTTTGCCTTCTCTTGTAGCTCGTGTACGCGGTCAATTCTCGCTTGTGCCTTGGTGGTACGCGCTTTTGGCCCACGACGCAGCCACTCGAGTTCACCGACTAGAAGGCGCGCGTAGCGCTCTTGAGCGCGCTTGCGTCGGGCGAGTAGCGCGGTTTTTTGTTCTACAAAGTTGAGGTAGTTGCCCGGGAAGCTCAGGAGTTCGGATTGATGCAATTCGACCACGCGTGTAGCTAAATTATGGAGGAAGCTGCGATCGTGTGTAACGAAGATGATCGTCATCGGGCTAGCGGCTAGAAGCGCTTCGAGTGCTTCGATCGATTCTGTGTCGAGGTGGTTTGTGGGCTCGTCTAGGAGCAAAAGATCAGGTCCACATAAAAGCGCTTGAGCCAGTGCGACGCGCCTGCGTTGACCGCCCGACATGCTGCTTAGCGCGACATCGATTTCTTGAGCACCAATCCCAAAGCGCTGCAACATAGCCTCGGTTTTATGCGCTAATTCCCAGTCGCCATGCGCTTCTACGGCAGTTCGCGCAAGCTCTTGCTCGTGGATAAGCGCGTCGAGTTCGTCTGGGGCGGCGCTACTGATAGCTTTGCTGATCTCGTCGTATCTTGCAATTCGCGCCCTTTGGGCGCCAAGCGCAGCATCCACCACTTGACGCGGCGTTTGTTGCTCACCAAACTCGGGCTTTTGTGCCAAGTAAGCAATCTCAATATCGGCGTGGTAGTCGATGCTTCCGCCGTCGTGGCTTTCGAGCCGCGCGATAATTTTGAGCAACGTTGACTTACCCGTCCCATTGCGGCCGATCAATGCTATGCGCTCGCCAGAATTCACTATCATCGATAAAGCATCGAATAATCGTTGTCCCGCATAGGCTTTTTCGAGATTTCTGATGCTTATTAAGGGTAAAGTCATAATTTTAGACCTTTGCGCGAATTAAAATAGGAGAGCTTAGCACGCGGAGGGAAGCTTTTTTCTTTGTGCCAAAAAAGATGTTTCCCCCCGTACTAAAGTGTTGATTTTATTGACTTTATTGTGAATTCCGCCTGACTTTCCACACTTTACTCTAGTGACTTTTTTGGCAGTTTTTACATGGTTCAGAGCATCCCTCAATGACTACAGCTCCGCCTTCTCTTTGTTCATTTGCTCTAAGGTTTTGGCCTCAATCTCTAGTATGGCTTTATCGATATGCTCCCAGCAATCGACGACATCGTCGAAGTTTGCAGGCGCGGTAGCGATGTCTGCGAAACGCGCGTAGTCGATAACAATGTTAAAGAGTTGGTGCTGAATTTTGAGCAGTTGGAGCAGCTCTGGGCTAACGCTTTGTCGCGGCGGCGCTTTGCTAAAGGCGAAAAGACTCTGGTCAAGACCTGCGACTGCGCGAAGGAATGAAGCGTAGCTACCATCAAGTTCGGCGTAAAGCGTCCAAGTGCGTTGCCAGGCTTTGAGCTTTGGCCATGTAATATCGGCGTTTGATGTTTCGGCAAACCAAGCGTAAATTTCGGTGAAACGTTGAACCAATCTGTTAAGATAGAGGGCTGAGCGTTTTAGTACCAAAAAGGTGAGTGACGCTTGTCGATCGGCAATCGGGCTTTGCTGCCAGAGGCGTACCCATGGGGCGTTTCTAAGGCTACGGCTAAGCTGTGCTTCAGGGAAGCTTTTGCAAGCCCCTTCTTTGCAAAGTCGCAACAGTTCGTCGCGTATTGCGCTCATGTGAGATTCGAGCTCGGAGATCGCTAGAAGCCCCTTTTCGACCTCGTCGATGCGCGTTGGGGAGTGCATGAACTCTCGTACCTGCGAAACATAGGGCGTTTGCACTTTACCACGCCTATTAGTTTCGGCTGGGGCTTCCGCGTTCCTGACTTTAGCAGCGCTTATCGCGTTTTGTTTGACTTCCGCGAAAATCGCTTGCCAAGCCTTCGTGTCTTCGCAGGCTGCACGCGTCGGGTGCGTGATAGGATCGATAAAGTCGGGTAGAGCCTGCCAGAAAACGTGATTGCTTTGATCCCAAACAACGAGTACGAGGTCTTCAGCTTGCGTAAGACGGATTTTTTGGCTCTCCAAGCTGTCGAGGAAGTTTTGAACTTCGCTTTGGAGAAACTCAGGGGTAGAGTCTTCGTACTCACTTTGGGTTAGAGCCTCGAGTACGAATTCTGCGTAAACCTGTGCTTGTAGCAGCTCCCATTGTAAACTAAAGAGTTTTACATATAGCGCGGACAAAATACGCGTTCTGCGCATACTTTGCGTTATGCAAGGCGTTTCCGTAATAGGATTTCTCGCGAAGGCATCTTCGGTCGTTTGAGCTTGGTTTGCGTAGTCGCGAAGTGCGGGCAATAGCGAGCGATACTCTGTGAGCCAACGTTCAAGGGCATCAAGCGTTTGTCCGCTTGAGTGCGCTAGGTAATGCCAGCGCTCAGACTTTTCGCAGCGCTCTGTCCAGTTCTTTAGAGCAAAGTCGGCGCGCAAAATGATGGGGGCGGCGTTAACTTGGCGCGCAATGCGCGAGTGCAACTCGCCTGGACGCCAAATTCCGTTGGGAACGGCAAAGGGTGTTTGGACGTTTTTGAGTTCTTGCTCGATCGATGCAAGCCCTTTGTTCATCAAGATATCGGAGCCTTTGATACGGTCATTAACAAATAGTGAGCGTAGCTCCTCGATGGAAGTAAATACGTATCGTTGCGCCAAAGCTAAGCGCCCAAGGCGCCATAGGACGTTGCGGTGCTGTTGAAGAAGAATTTGTAGTTGAGCGCGTTGGTTTACCGAGAAGAGAACAGAATTGAGCTCGCACTCATCAAGTGGGATGAAGGCGAACTTGGCCATCATACGCGCGTCTTTTTGCACGACTTGGTAGCGCTCAAAGGCGTCTAGCGCCATCTTCCAGTTTTCGCGCTCCGTTTTGTGTAGCTTCGTCTCTAAGGCTTGGGGGATCTGTAAATCAAAACGCAGCCCCTTATTCACTTGCTCCCAATCCACGCGCCTACCTTCCCACTTCTCGCGAGGAACGAAGTTGCTGAGTTCAACGCTGCTCCACTGCAGCGCTGGTAGCGCCTCGAGTTCAGGCGGTGTTTGGCTTCTACAAGATAGACTCAGAAACAGAGCACAAAGGCATAAAACGACTATGGGCGCTATACGCCTAATCCTTAGCGTTTTACCAAGGATCGCGAATAATCGATAAACCTTGCCAAGAAAATACTGTTTAACGATTCCTGTACTCATCATCTTTGGCCATGATGGGCAGATCTACGCGCTCTTTTGGGCGAATTTGCAGGCGGCGAAAAATTCCGTTTCCATCTGACATGGTGTGCACATCCTCGTACTCCGAAAGAGCGTTATGTACCGCGCGCCTATCTACAGGATCCATGCCAAAAATATCCATGTCTAGGCCATCAAGCGCCTTGTCGTGTAGATCTTGCGCCATACCCGCGAGCGCTTCGAGGCGCTGCATACGGTAACCATCGACGTCGACAAAGAAGGTGTATGCCGAGCCGAGTGCGAAGCGCGCACGTCTGAGAACCCACGCCAAAGCGTTAGAGAGCTCGGTGCGAATATTGCCTCGCTGATCGCTGAGCAAATCCTGGGCATTTGCTCCCACAATATTAAAAATCGCGATTTCGTCCTTGCGTCCTAGTTGCACCGACAAGTCGTCGTAACCCATATGATTCAATATGGTTTGCAGAAAGTCCGCCGCTTCTTCTAGCGTTTCGTGACTATAATTCCTTTCAAAATCCATGCCATTGCCTAAATATTGGTTTTTTCGCGACGCTTAGCCGCGCGACGCGCTTTCGCGTCGAGTTCGTCTTCTTGTGCCTGCGCCGTTTGGACAGCGTAGGCTGCTTTCTCTCGATCGAGACGCGCCAACTTACGACGCGTGTATACACCTTGTAGCACGGAAAAGCCCGTCGAAACCACCATATAGAGGCAGAGCCCCGAGGGCAAAAAGAGCATCATTACGCCAAAAACTATGGGGAGGCTGTAAAGCATCACTTTTTGCTGCGTACTCTTCACGGTTTGGGGCGTTATAAGTTGCTGCAGCACAAAGAGACCAACGATGAGGGCGGGTAGAATAAAGTAGGGGTCGGGCGAGGAAAGATCGTGTATCCAAAGCCCAAATTCCGCGTTGTATAGCCCACCGGTAACAAAAATAGTGCGATACAGTGCAAAGAACACGGGCATCTGTAAAAAGAGCGGCAAACAACCCAGCGGATTAATATTGTGCTCCTTGTAGAGCGCCATCGTTTGTCTTTGTAGCTCTTGGGGGTCGTCCTTGTACTTGGTCTGCAGCTCCTTCATCTCGGGGCTGAGCTTGGACATGCGGATCATCGACTCTTGGCTTCGCTGCGCGATCGGCCAAAGTAAAATACGAATGATGATGGTCAGCAAAATAATCGCCAACCCCCAGTTATTGAGCCAGCTCTCAAAAAGTTTGAGCAACCACGCCATAGGCTTGGCCAAAACGGTCATCCAACCGTAGTCGATGATTTTTTCGAGCTTATGCCCAAAAGGCTTGAGGTATTCCGCCTCTTTGGGACCCAAGTAAATCTTAAAAGTTTGGGTCACGGTTTCGCCCGCACCAACCGCCAAGTGCTGCACCATCGTCGCTGAGAGCAAGTCCGCCTTATTCGCAATCTCGCACTGCCCCGCGTTAGGCGAGTAGATCGCCATGCCATAATATGACTCATCGGCTGCGATCCACTTCACCTCTTTGGTGAAAACCTCCGCTTCGTCTTCATCAGAGGCGTCAATCGTTTCAAGCCCACCGTCCGCAAAACACTTCGCCGCCACCAAGGAACCACGCGTAAACATCCCTGGCTCCTCGCCCTCAATCTGCTTAATATAGAGCGTCGCCGACAGCTTATCCCGAATTTCGCTACTCCCGCCGTTGCGAATCTTTAAATCCAGCTCCAGCGTATAGGGAACATCGGTTTTGCGAAAAGTCTTGTACAGCTCAATAAGCCCCGTGCTGTCGGTGAACTTCAAATTCACCGCGTCCGCCGTCGATGGCAGCATCTCAAACTGGCTCTCAGCCTTAAGCCCTATCGCGTCAAGCTTAAATTCAAAGGGAAGAATCCCGCCTACATTGGCATCCTCGCTTACCTGCGAACGGATAAAATCCCCATGCTTAGCGTAGCGATCGGGGTCTTTAATGAAGAAATTCTTTAGTCGCCCACCACCCGCATTCGTTATGTTGAGCTTGTACTCTTGCGTTTCAAGCTCGGCATCGCGTAACGGATAATTGAGGTTAATGCTCGGCTTTGGCTCGCTGTCGACAAGATCCGCAAGCGTCGGCTGTTCATCGTGCTGCGCTTCCTTTTCTATCTTGTCGCGATTGAAATACGGCAGCGCCACAAAAACAAGCATCAGCATCATGACTATAAAAAGCAGGCTAGAACCCCCACCGCCTCGCCGTTGTTGCGCGTTGTAAGTTAAATCTTCCATCTGTTTCCAAATAATACAAAAGCCAAAATCTTGACGCCACAAACCGCAGCGACCAAGCCCTTGGCTCTAGCTAGGTGCTAACATAGCTCAATGTCAAGTAAAGGCGACCTGCACAGTTTGCAAACGCACACGCATATTCCTATGGCGACCATGCTATAGTCGTAAAGAAACTTTTTTGTTGGGGGAAGTCTCCCCCTCGCTCGGGCTTCCTCGCCGAATTCGGCAGTTCGCGCAAAATTTTGTGCGATGTTTTGCCTATGCGGCAAACCATCGCACAAAATGCGCTCACTGCGAATTTGTCTCGGCGATCCCGAGCTACCCCCTCGGGATGATGCCAAAACACGGTTTCGCTTAGCATGAGCTGAATGATGCTTTGCCGGCGCTTAGATCAAGGGCAGTTCCACGCTCTAGATTTTGGCTCAAAGCTCTTCAAAAATGCGCGCTAAGCGACTTAAGGCACAGGATCGTAGCCTCCCTTAGCCCAAGGGTGACATCGAAGTATTCGCCGCAATCCCAGCCAAGAGCCTTTAAAGAGGCCAAACTTTGTAATAGCTTCAAGACTGTATTGCGAGCAGCTAGGACGGTATTTGCAACTTGGACCAAAGAGCGGTGATATCGCTTTTTGGTAGTAGCGAATGGCTAGGATTGCGGGGGCTGCTAGCCAATATTTTATGCCTTTTTTCTGTAGCTGCGACATGCCCCATCTCTACCTAGGCGCTCTAAAATAGAAGCCATTTCCTTGTCCAAGCTCTCGTAATCGAGTGATGCCGCGCTTGGCTTTGCTATAATAACCAGATCCACTGCAGTGACAGCCGATTTTCTACGTCGTAAGCTCTCGCGCAGTCGTCTTTTTAGGCGATTGCGGACAACCGCCGTTCCGACTCGCTTGGATACCGTTAAACCAAAGCGCGCAGCATTGGTATCATTAGCGCTATAGAGCACAGTAAAACTCTTGGACGCGATCTTTTTACCAAATCGTTGAATCCGCCTAAAACTCGCTCGCCTGCGTATACGCTGAGCGCGGCTCCAGTTTTGGCTGTGCTGCTTTTTATCTAAATCCAAAGCGTAGCGAGACTACTAGCGTTTACACGATACGACTGGCGATAAACGTTTGCGGCCTCGGCGACGGCGTCGATTGATGATCTCGCGACCTTGTTTTGTCGACATTCTAGCGCGGAACCCATGTGTGCGCGCTTTTTTAATTCGGCTGGGTTGAAATGTTCGTTTCATCTATAATCTCCGTGGTATTTTAAGAGCTTCAAACTCGTCCTAGGGAACAAACTTTGCGTAGGCACAAGCCAAAGCGCGCGATAAATTGCCATGCTTTGGGCGAACTGTCAACATTAATTTGTTTGCCCGCGAATAGCAGTGTTTGCCTTGCGCAGCACTACGTTCTTGTGGGGGTAGCGCAAGATCACCCGTGAAATGCGCTTAAAGCCGCACGCTGTGCGGTGGTTTGGCGAATAGCCGAAACAGCGCACAGCGTTCGTCGGCTTTTGGCGCATTTTGAGGGAAGCTTGCGCGAAGGGGGCAAAGCCCCCTGCCAAAAAAATACAAAGCTTATGCGACTCAAAAACAAGCTAAAAGCTAGACGCTTTGTGAAATATTGCTTGAAACTGCGCGTTTTTTTGACTAAAAGGATAGATAGTGACTGGTTTGACCTTATTTGTAAGGGAGGTAACTGTGAAGAAATATTTATTTATGCTTATAACATCCATGTGTTGGATTGCATTTGCTTGTAATTCTGACACCATTAATAATGGCAAACAACCTTGTGACACGCCTGACGTTTGCGAGAGTGGAGTTTGCGAGGACGGCTTTTGCGTCGATCCCAGCGAGGGGTGCAAAACGAAGAGTGACTGCGATGATGGGGAGTATTGCGTAGACGGCGAGTGCAAAGCAGCGTGCGTGAAAAATGAGCATTGTGAGGATGGCAAGAAATGTCTCGAGGGCAGTTGCGTAGCGAGCAATGCGTGTTTGCGCAAAGAGCACTGCGATTCGGGTAAAGAATGCATAAACGGCGAGTGTCAGGAGCCCGCCAACGTGTGCGAGAATGAGTCGGATTGCTTAGACGGCTATGAGTGCAGTGGGGGCTTTTGCGTGTTTAAAGTTGTTGAGTGTTCGTTGGATAATCCATGCGAGAGTGGCTTAATTTGCGTGCGCGACAAATGCGTAGAGGATACGGGCGAGTTTACAGACTCTGACGGTGACACGATTCTTGATACCTACGAAGGTAGAGCCGAAAACCGCGATACAGATGGTGACACGGTGCCTGATTATTTGGACCTCGACTCTGATGGTGACACTGTACCCGATGCGGTGGAGTACGGCTATACGAGTTTGGGCCACCAGCCGCTAGACAGTGACGACGATACGATCCCCGACTACCTCGATTTGGATAGCGATGGTAACGGAATTCCAGATGCTAGCGAATGTGCGGCTGATGAAAACGGAAAGTTCCCCGATACGGATGGAGACGGTATACTTGATTGCCACGATCTCGATAACGACGGTGATGGCATGAATGACGTCGATGAAATTGCTGGACTGATTTATTTTGATAAAAACGGGAATGCAGTAAAGGATGCTGAGGGCAATTTTGTTCGTGGCGGGGATTGCGATCGCGATGGACAGCCTGATCCTGCGGGTAGCCCCGAAAATCCATGGGACTGCGACGGTGACACCGTTCCTGACTACATGGATACCGATAACGATGGCGACACTATCCCCGATATACTCGAAAGACCCTATGTTGATACCGATGGCGATGGCTTCTATAACATCTATGACCTCGATAGCGACGGAGATACCATCCCCGATAGTGAAGAAGTGGGATCAGATCCTACGAATCCGCGTGACAGCGATGGCGATGGCATCCCTGATTTCCTCGATACCGATAGCGATAACGATGGTCTTAGCGATGCGAAAGAACGTCAAATAGGTACCAACCCCTATAATCCCGATAGCGACGGCGACGGTGTCAACGATATGGTTGAGGTAGGCGCTGGAACGGATCCCTTAGATCCTGCAGATAATCCCGAAGCAAGAGGTAACTTTGTATTTATTGTTCCTTATCAAGAAGAGTCTTCGCCTAAAAAAGCGTCTCTCTCCTTTGCGACGTCCGTGCAAATCGTTGACCTGTACTTTGCTATCGACAGCTCAGGATCGATGGGGGGAGAAATAGGAGCTCTCAAAACGAGCTTACCTCAGATAATCAGCGAAACTCGCTGTAACCCTACGGGTGGAACATGTTTAGAGGATAAGGATTGCGCCGTAGGCGTTTGCAGCGTTACGAGCCACCAATGCGTTGAAGATCCTACCATAAAGCCAGGGGGTTGTATCGCCGACCTCGCCACTGGCCTTGCGTTTTGGGGAAATTGTGGTAGTTTCAATCACAAACAGAGTATTACGACAAATGCGAGTTTAACTTCTGCTGCTTTGGGAAAATGGAGCAGTAATGGTGAAGGGTCGCTCGAAAATGCATACGAGGCTGCAGCTTGTGCCGTTTCAGGTAAAGGTGATCCATACTGCCCAGACAGAAAGGATAGCTGTAATAGCGCAAACTGCGCTGGTTTCCGCAACAATTCTGTGCGTATTTTAACGCTCATCACTGACGAAGGTAATGAAACAAGCTATTGTGGTAATTCCCACTTCAAGGCAAGCAATGGCAGCCAGGTCACGGAGTTAGGTAATAGGGCAGGTGGGCACGCGAAGCAAAAAAATGTTAAAATCGTGGGTATGTGGGGATCAAGCTTTTCTAAAACAGCCTTAACAGCCATCGTCAATGGTAGTGGAACTGTCGATAGCGCTGGTAGTTCAGATAAGTTCATTATTAATGCTGTTGATGACGCGGTTGTGGATGCAACGAAGAGTGCCGTTATGGATATTGCCAAAGAGGTTCCCCTCAAAATCACGGCAGAAGCTGTCGACTTTGATCCAGGCGCAGCGAAATTTGTGAAGAGTTTAAAGATCAACATCGTCGACGAGAAGATCGAGGGCAAAATTTGCGAAAAAGGCTTTGCCATCACACCTGGACAATTTGAAGGTATTGAGAGGCTACTGCCTGGTAAATCGATTTGCTACGATGTGGCACCCATAGATGTTAACACGACAACGAAAGCTATAGGCGATCCAAAACTTTTAAGAGCTAAAATCTTAGTAAAGGGTGATGGCTCTTTGCTAAGCGAGCGTATTGCCTACTTCCTCATACCGCCCACGCTGGAAGAAGGCGTGAACTAAGAAGCTAGCGCTCTAAACGCGTTCACTCAAAACAAAAAAGCCCCGTCTTCTTAAGCGAAGCGGGGCTTTTCTTTTAAAAAGCTGAGCTTTAGTCCGCAAGAGCGGCTATGGCTTCGTCGCAGATTTGCCAGTGCTCGTCTGTTAAAAACTCATCCTTGCCGCTGCTAAAGATCTCGCGAAGCTCTTCCAGCGTTTGCCCCAAGCTCCAAACCCCTACTTTATCGTTGCGAGCCGCGTATTCAGCCGTACAAAGCTCTCCCATTTTAGTCGATGAAAAGAGCGTATAGGCGAAGGCATAACCAAGTTTGGTGATAATCGTTGAATAATCGACGAGTTCGCCCTCGTGTTCGACGTCGAAATAGGCGAGGTAGCGCTTGCCCGTGCCATCGATTTGGCAGATCGGCGCTTTTTCCGGATCCACTTCACAGTTGAGCGTAATATACTCGCCGTTGTTGGTGCCTTCGATGAGTTCTTTAGCCTTTAAATAAGCTTCGTAGCCGAGTGGATCGTTCTTATCGGTGTAGTTTTTATCCTCTATACAGTAGAAGCCGTTATCTCCCTTTTGCTTCGTGCACTCAGGCGTGTCTATGCCGTGGATACGAATCGTGTGCCAGCCGCTCTTACAGCGCCCCAAAGTACGGACGTTAATGGTATCGGCGTCGGTGACGTTGAGCAGTTTTACCTTGGCGCCGTCGCTTGGAGGACAGGGCTGTGTAAACTTGCAATTCACGCAGTCTGGCTCGTTGTCATCGCATTCTTCGCCGTCTTCGAGGACGCCGTTTCCGCATTCAGGCGCAACGCTTTCGTTCTTGCACTCCGCACTACAACCATCGCCGCTCACGGTGTTTGCGTCATCGCATTCTTCGCCGTCTTCGAGGACGCCGTTTCCGCATTCAGGCGTAACGCTTTCGTTCTTGCAATTAGCACTACAACCATCGCCGCTCACGGTGTTTGCATCATCGCATTCTTCGCCGTCTTCGAGGACGCCGTTTCCGCATTCAGGCGCGACTGTTTCTCCATCGTCACATGCGTAAAAGCTAAAGCCAAAAGCTAGGGTGGCTAGAAGTAGGGCAATTCTCCGTATTCTCATGCTTTCTCTCTCTTAAGCGAAATTCCCCCGAACTCAGATTCTTCCCCCCCCCCTTGCCGCAAAACGCTCGTATAGCACAATCAATGAGCTTTGCACGCGTAAAAACGCAATTTTGTTTTCAAAAAAACTTTCATTTGCTTTCGTTAAAGTCAACGCTATACACAAAAGCTGCCTTCCAAGCTTCATTGCCCTGTAAACGCGACTTTGCCGCGCTAGGCTCCATAGTTCAGAGTTTCTTTTTTCTTGATCTTCTCGAAAACAAAGGCTATAAGCTAGCGTAGGGCTTGGGCACCCCCGCTCAAGTTAGGAATTGAGCCCCCTCATAAGCTCAAGTGTGAGAGGTAGTTTGTCTTACCATTTATACCCTCCTAAAATTTCCTTCCTACACGCCCTACCAACGAATCCATCGTTTTTCTACCTCATTACCTCTCACGCTTGAGCTATTGAGGACGAAGTTAGACGCGCTACGCCCCCCTAAGCATAGCGCGTTTTTTTAAACACTTGACTGGCTTAAAAACGACTTAAAAGCCAAACTAAATTTGGCTAAATCCGTAGCTCCGCAATAACATGCAGAAGAACTTGTGCTTAAGCCGTAAAATTGCGAATAAAAAATAAGACTTTTGCTTTAAGCAAACAGTTGCGTAATAAAATTCGTGAAATAGTGTCTTTTACGCAAGTTCTTACGAAGACTCAGACTTATGTAAAATAGTCAAAAAAGAGCTAGCGAAAAATAACGAAAGTCAGGCGAGTTTATAAAATAAAGTCAATAAAATGAGTGCTCTGCATACAAAAAAGGGTTCTAAGGGCGATAGCCCTTAGACGGGGTTTGGGGCGGTAGCCCCAATGAATCAGAGCTTCTTTATGGGGGATGGAAGGCGACACTCTGCGTCTTTCGTACAAAGGAGCGGAGTTTTCTCCAAAATCTACTCCCACATGTCGTTATTTGTTCCTTGCTAAACCCTAAACCGAGGATAATATGAAGAAATTAAGCATTCTATCCGTACTATGTGCGTTTCTAAGCTTTGCGTGCAGTCCCACAAAAAACGCGACGACGAGCGACGCCTCGACAAGCGCGCAGGCGCAGACCGCCCTACCTACGGACTGTAGTGTAGAGCGCGGAACGCCCGATCCCGTTGGCAATTTTTTGGTTTACGCCAATGACGCGTTGCGCGAAGCCGTTAGTAAAGCTGAGCTCAAAGCGTGGGATTACATGACAAACATAAACCCCGACACCGAAGCAGGGCTAACCGCGGCGGAAGAGGAATTAATGGCAAAGCGTAGTGAAATTGTGGCAGAAGCCGCGAAATTCACGCGCGAACAGCTGATTTGCCAAGATCAAGAGTTGCAACTGCGACGCATCAAAAGTTCCCTCAGCCTACCCCCGCCCTCCGATGCCGAGAACCGCAAGGAACTCGCCGCGATATCGGCAAAACTCGTTGGTTTTTACGGTGCCGCCAATAGCTGTGACGACGCTGGCAAATGCCTCAATATCGGCGAATTGTCCAACATTATGCAAAATAGCCGCGACTACGACACGCTACTAAGCGTGTGGAAGGGCTGGCGAGCAGCTTTTGCTAGCCAACGCACGGCATACTCTCGCTTTGTGCAGCTAGCCAACGTTGGCGCCAAAGATCTCGGCTACGATAACGTCGGCGCGCTCTGGCTAGATGGTTACGACGTAGCGCCCAAAGACTTTGAAGCCCAAATCGAGAAGCTATACCAAGAGCTACAACCCCTCTACGAGCAATTACACTGCTACGTTCGGGCCAAACTTGCAGAGCACTACGGCGAGGATAAGGTTTCTCTAGACAAGCCGATTCCCGCGCACTTACTTGGAAATATGTGGGCTCAAGAGTGGGCAAACGTCTACCCGCTCGTTGCCCCATACCCCGAAGAAGCCGCTGTCGACATCACGCCCGCGATTGTGCAAAAGAACTGGAGCGCGGAGCAAATGACCAAAATCGCCGAAAACTTCTTTGTTTCCCTAGGTATGCGCGAACTTCCCGCGTCCTTCTACACAAAATCGATGCTCGAAAAACCCGCCGATCGCGAAGTTGTTTGCCACGCTAGCGCCTGGGATATCGACACCAAGGGCGATGTGCGTATCAAAATGTGTATTGAGCCAAAGGCTGAAGACCTCTACACCATTCACCACGAACTGGGGCACATCTATTATTATTTATACTACAACCACTTGCCATTCGTTTACCAGACTGGCGCCAACGACGGCTTTCATGAAGGAATTGGTGACACTTTAACTCTCTCTATGACCCCCGCATACCTCAAGGAAATTGGCCTCCTCGATAATGTCGCCACCAGCAAAGAAGCCATCATTAACCAGCAAATGCTCTCGGCTCTTGAACGAGTCGCCTTCATTCCCTTTGGCCTGCTCATCGACAAATGGCGCTGGAAAGTATTCGATGGCAGCGTCCGCCCCGAGCAATACAACAGCTATTGGTGGCAGCTGCGCGAAGAACTCCAAGGCGTTAGCGCCCCCGAGCCGCGCGGCGAAGAACACTTTGACCCAGGCGCAAAATACCACATCCCCGGAAACACACCCTACCTCCGCTACTACCTCGCCCGTTTCTTGCAATTCCAGTTCCATAAAGCGCTTTGCCAAGCCGCCAAATTCGACGGTCCCCTCTACGAGTGCTCCATCTATAATAACAAGGACGCTGGCAAAGCACTCATCGCCCTGCTCCAAAAAGGCGCCTCCCAAAACTGGCAGCAAACCCTCGAAGAGCTGACTGGCTCCCCCGCCATGTCAAGCGCCGCAATGCTCGAGTACTATGAGCCGCTCATCGCCTTCCTTAAAGAGGCAAACGCTGGCAAAGCTTGCGGTTGGTAGCGCTAAGTTTTGGATTTTTTTTGCGGGGGGCTCAAAGCCCCCCTACGCGCAAGCTTCCCTCAAAATTCGCCAAAATCCGCATTACGTCGTGCAAAGTTTATGCTAATCGCATAACCTTTGCACGGCGTGCGTCTTTAGGCGCCTTTTTCGGGCGATCTTGCGCTACCCCCCATGTTTAGCTTTTTTACAGAAGTCTTTGCGAAAAAGCTCAAAATATAGACTAAATTTTTTGCTTTGGTACAATATTGTGTTGGGGGCAATATGAGGGGCAACAAAGGGCTTAAAAGAGTTTGGGTATGAGCTTTTTTAAGCCCGAAAAGTTTGAGGGGGTAGCGCAAGATCACCTGATAAAATCGACAATGAGCGAATTTAATGCGGTGGCTTGGCGAATAGCCAAGACGGCGCATTAAATAAATCGCGAATTGTCGTATTTTAGAAGGAAGCTTGCGCGAGGGGGAGACTTCCCCCTCAAGACGGAGAAGAAGAGCTGCGTTGGAGGTGCTGAGGATGCGAGTAAGGTCGGGTGGAAGTAGTCATGTCGGTTTACATAAGGAACATAACGAGGATTTTTGGGGTGTAGATCCGTCGGGCTATATTTTTATATTGGCCGACGGGATGGGCGGGCATGCGGGTGGTGAGGTGGCGAGTCGTTTGGCGTGCGAGGGGATTGTGCGGTCGCTGCTGCCCCATAGGGAAGAGTTGGAGCGGCTAGCCGAGGATGCGAAGCCAGATTCTCGCCAGATGCTGATCAGTGCGCTAAAGGGCGCGATTGTGAAGGCGGAGCGCGATATTTTCGACGCGGCGGAGGCTGATCCGCGGCTTAAGGGTATGGCGACGACATGCGATTTGTTGTTTTTAATCAACGGGATACTGTATATTTCGCATGTGGGGGATAGTCGTGTGTATTTGCTACGCGGGGAGACGGGGCGGCAGCTGACGCTAGACCATAATGTGTATGAGTTTTTGCGTGCACAGGGGCGGAGTGAGGAGGAGATCGAGGGGTATCCGCATCGGGATAAGTTGGTGCGGGCGCTTGGCATGAGTGGGGGGGCGGAGATCGATACGCTGCAGCTTGATTTGCGACAGGGCGATAGGATTGTGATGTGCAGTGACGGGCTACATCGCTATTTGATTGGGCCTACGCAGCTTGCGCAACTTTATGGGACGCATGACCCGCAGAGCGCGGCGGAGTTTTTGTGCGAATATGCGCTGGAGCGCGGTGGTGAGGACAATATTACGGTGATTTGTGTCGAGATCTCGGAGCCTGGTACGCGCAAACATGCGTTGGAGACGGATTCTAAGATTACGGCGCTGGAGCGTATCAGCTTCTTTAGGCAATTGAGTTACCAAGAAATGCTACAGGTGATGCCAATTACCTTTGAACAAACGATAGAGGCGGGCAGCATCGTGATTAAAGAGGGTGACGCGGGGGAGAATTTGTTTATCTTAGTGGAAGGTCGCTGTGGCGTGAGCCGTGGTGGGGTAGAGCTCGCGACGCTGGAGCCTGGGAATGCGTTTGGGGAGCTTGCGCTGCTTGATAGGCAGCCAAGAAGCGCGACGGTGACAGCGCTAGAGCGATGTCGTGTGCTCGTAATTCGCAGTTCGGACTTTGAGAAGCTTACGCATTCAGGAAATCTGGCAGTAAAGATTTTATGGAACGTCGTACACGAGCTATCGGAGCGGCTGCGACAAACAAGTGAGAAGATGCGAATGCAGGGTCTGAAACTGCAGGATTACGAAAAAAAGAACGAATAAAGTTCTAAATAATGAGGGAATTCGAGTTTTGGCACTAACTTAGGCTATGGTGTGGCAAATCGCGTGGAGTGAAATCGAGAATATTTGTGGTGATCTTGTCTTTTCCTTGGCTGGGCGCTGTAGGCTAAGCTTGCTTAAGGAAGAAAAAGTCAGAAAAAAACATATTTTACTCTCTTAGTACTCTCGCAATGGTGCCATTTTGTGCTAAGGGTGTTATAGGAGTATCGGGGCGGGGGGTGTAGGATTTTAAGGAAGACAATGTCTGAAGAAACAGCAAAAGCGCCTGTAAGTACTTTTCCAGTCGGCATGAAAATTGACGACCGGTACGAAGTGCTTGGTATATTAGGCACAGGTGGCTTTGCGACCGTCTACAAAGCTCGCCACCTTATGATCGACCGCGACGTCGCTTTGAAGGTCATGGATCTTCAAAAGGGCGTTGATCCGACGTATGAGGAGCGATTTTTTAGGGAAGCAAAGATTGCTGCTAAGATCCACCACAACAATGTTGTTACGATTTACGACTTCGGATTTGTTTCTCAAACAGGTCAGCCCTATATTGCGATGGAGCTTTTGGAGGGGCATGACCTTGGTGATGAATTAACGAAAGTTGGGCCCTTGAGCCCCAACCGTGCGCTAATCCTCTTTAGACCAGTCTTGGAAGCCCTAGGCGAGGGACACAGGTTGGGGATTGTGCACAAAGATCTAAAGCCAGCGAACCTTTATTTAACGGATCCAGGGGGGGTACGTGAGATGATGAAGGTCTTGGACTTTGGTGTTGCGCGAATGGATTCGGGGGAGGTATCAAAGCTAACGAGTGCGGGTCAACTCTTGGGTACGCCGCGTTATCTGGCGCCCGAATACATCAAGTCGCAGCTAGTGACACCAGCGATCGACGTCTACCAAATGGCGCTTATTATTTCGGAGGCGCTCACGGGTCAGGTCGCCGTCGATGGCGCGCCGTACACGGCGATGATGTTGCACTGTACGGGTAAGATCCAAATTGCGGATTTCCTCAAAACGGGACCAGTTGGCGAGGTTTTCGAGAAAGCTTTTAGCATTGACCCGAGTCAACGCTACCAGGATGCGGACGAATTTGCGCTTGCGCTTGACTCGGTAGCGGAGTATTTCGAGAGTAATATTCCCTTACAAGGAGGCCCCCCACAACGTACGCCTGAATCGGCATCACATAGCTCTGTCAATCTAAAGAGTCGTTACGCCGACGGTAAACTCGTTAGCGCCGATAGAGTTACGGGTCAGCACATGTTGCTGGGCAAGACCGACGATGGTGTGGATGATTTTGGGCTTGCAAGGAAGAAGTCTAAGCTTGTTCCGATTATTGCGCTGATTGTTGTTTTACTAGGTATCGGTGGAGTCTTGGCCTACGTTCTTAGACCTATAGAGGAAGTTGAAATTAGCGAAGAGCCAGTCGAAGTGAAGCCAATCACTGAAACGCTTAGCTTCCGCATCGAATCAGAACCCCTAGGAGCGAGTATACAGGATAAAAAAAACGCCACCGTCATTTGTGAACGAACACCGTGTGATCACATCTTCACCAAAGATGATCTGCCAGTAGACTTGGTGGCCACACTTGAAGGTTATGAGATTGCCGAGATCAATCTATCGGTCGATCTGCATCAAATGAACAACGGAAAGGCGATCATTAAGCTCGAAGAAGAAGAATTTGAAGAAACGCTCTTTAGCTTTGTGCTCGTCTTCACTCCTCCTAATGCTGAAGTTAAGGAAGTTGAAACAGATAACGTTGTTTGCCGCAACTCCCAGTGTATCTATATGCTTGATACGACTAATCACGATGAGATCGAGTTAGAAATTGCGGCGGCAGGCTACGAATCAAAAAAAGTTCTACTCAATAAGAAAATATACGAAGAAAATCCTAATGTTGTAGTAGATCTTAAGAAAAAGGTCGTTGTTCGGAGTGGTTCAACGCGCCCACCTAAGGCAGAGGGCGGTACGCGCCCGGGCTCACCAGGCGCTGAAACAAAGTTGCCTCCAAAGCCAGCGGTAGCAGAACCCGCTTATGGAAGCAGTGAGTATTGTAAAAAGTATAGCTCGCGCGAAGTTTGCGTTCCAGGCTCATCAGAGTTCTGTCGAATCAATAAAAACCACAAGTCCTGCCAAGTTATTTACTAGTCTAAGTGCAGTGCAAAGCTCTCCTAGCGAGTTTGAACTGCGTCAAAAAATAGAATGATGCTTTTTTAGCAAGTTTGAGGCGGATTCCAGAGTGGGGCGTTGGCGTTAGCCCCAATGAATCAGAGTTTCTCTAAGGATACTCTGATTAACTCGATATTTATGTGATTTATTTTTGTGGGGGAAGTGTCCCCCTACGTGTCAACCCCGCGTTGTGCGCGGGTTTGCCACTACCCCCTCTACGGGGGGCCAGCCCCCCGTAACGCCCCCGACGCGATTGTTCAGAGCTTCCCTAAGCGGAACGTGTGCCTGTGCCCTAGTCATGAAGCGGAGTTTCCCCAGTATTGGGGGTTGTCGGAACTTGAGCGTTGAACAGAAAAAAGGCCAATAGTTCTTGACTATTGACCTCATTAAATATGGAAGCGGCTGCTCTTTTAGGGTTTGTAACTAAATATGAATTGATATTCGCAGATGTTGAAGCGATCGCCATCTTCTATTTTCTTGGAGTCGATGCGATTGCCCAAATACTCGATACCGTTGGTAGAGTCGAGATCTTTAATGTAGTGTGCACCGTTTTTATAGATAACAGCACAATGCTTCCTTGAAATATTACCATCACGAATCGCGAGATCTGCCAACTGCGAGGAGCGCCCGATAATATATTTATCTTTATCGATAGTGTAGCGCTTATTGTCAAAGAGTAGGTACAACGGGCGCATGCCAACGATTTGTTGTGCCCCGACGGGTCGTACAGCTTCAGCGCGCATGCGTGAGTCCGCTGCATAAGCTTGGTTAGGCGGCATACGGCGAACGTCGTGCATGGGTGCTTCGTATGTGCGTGCTTGGCGATTTTCTTCGAGGCTCGCTAGAACGATGGGTTGTGCCGGGCTTGCGGGGGGGGCGTTGGGTTCCTCGTAGATCGACGGTGGTCTGCGGTAAGCTGGTGGCGCAGGTGGCGGGGCTTTTGGCGCTTGAGTCGAGGCAAACGCTTGGGCGGGGGGCGCCGTTTCGAGAGGAGGATAATTTACGCGCTGCCCATAAGCTGCTTGCGAATACGGCGCGGGTGCTCTTTGTGCGGGCGCAGATTGTGGGTTCAAAAACGAGGTGTCATAGCGCTTCTCTTTGAGATAAGTAATCATCGCCTCGTTGATCAAAAAATCTACTGTGCAGCGGTTGTCATTAGCAAATCTTGAAAAAATTTGCCATAACACGTCGCGGCAGAAAAAACTGCGCTTAGTTGAACTATTAGAATCCGTCATGTAATCCTCCAAGGGTAAATACGGACAAACCCATATCTACGATATGCATAATAACTGAAAATATGTTTCAAGCCAAGTAAACTTGCGCTTCTACTGTTAGCGCCTCTCATTACGAGTTCCAAAGGGCGACTTCGTTAGAAAGCTTTTAAAACGTTAGCCTCAACAAAACACCCAAAAACCGAAAGCTCATATGCTAGCATCTTATCGTGCACACTGTTGTTCTTATGGATTTTAACTTAGAATACCTCAGGTTTTAGGGCTTTGCTTCTCAACAAGGCTCTCAATGTGTGAGACCTTTGCACGGCTAGAAATAACGAATTTAATTTTACAAATTCGATACAGTCTTAAACAAAATGAGATATTTTGTAGAGAAGCACAAGTTAAGAATGCTAATTAAATAAGGCAGGTGGAAGGTAAAATGACATTTTATTCGAAAAGCGCTTAAAAAAGTGCTTTCTTTTTAGTGCCACAGCCGTCCAGGCTGTGGCCGCTTCCCCCCCCGCGCAAAGCTCTCTGTGTTTAAAATCGCGACGTTTTGTGCAGTAAAATTCTTTCATTGGATTCGAGCAAAGGTCTCTATTAATGATACAAACCGCTTTCTACCCCAGCACAATAGCTTGGATCGAACTACGCTACATAGAGCAAAAGCTGCTTAGTCTTGCGCTGATTGCTCCCCAAACATGGGGTGGGCAAAGGAGCGCGTTTAGCGACAAGGTTTATTGGCAAATCACGGAGTATTTCGAGGGTCGGCGTAAAAGTTTTGACATCTCCTATGCCCTCTCGGGAACGCCTTTTCAACTTCGGGTGTGGAACGCGCTTTGCGAAATACCGTACGGCGAAACACGTAGCTATAAGGACATAGCAGTGAGAATAGGCCAGCCAAAAGCTTGTCGAGCTGTGGGTAGGGCAAACCACTCTAATCCCATCATGATTATGATACCTTGCCATCGCGTTATTGGGGCTAACGGCGCCCTAAGTGGTTATGCCGGGGGCGTCGAGATAAAGAAGAAGCTGCTTGAGCTTGAAGCGCAAAACAGATAGCGGCTTAGCGCGCGACAGTTTAGAACGAAAAGCTAGCGTAGTGCGTTCGCTCTATCAGCGAGTTTCTCTTTGAGAGCAAGGGGCTTTCGCGAAGGCTAGAGTCTGAAAAAAGAATAAGTTGCTGGAGTCAGCATAATAAATAAGATGAGGGGTTTTTAAAGCAAAATGAGAGTTTTACACAGTTCCGATTGGCATTTAGGGCGAAACCTATATAAAAACAAGCGCTATGATGAGTTTGAAGCATTTTTGAATTGGTTGGTCGAGACTATAAAGGAAGAGCGCGTTGATGTTCTTCTGCTTGCTGGTGACATCTTTGACACGGTCATGCCCGATAATCTTTCGCAGACCTTGTATTACAACTTTCTCAAGTCCGTGGCTAAAACAGCGTGCCGCCACGTGGTCATTGTGGCGGGGAACCACGATTCGGCGAGTTTTCTGAACGCGCCAAGAAAGGTTTTAAGCTTGCTCAATACATGGGTGGTGGGCAGCGCAAGCGAAGATGTATCAGAAGAGGTGTTGCTCTTGCGTGATCCTGATGGCGCGGTGGAGCTCATCGTCTGCGCTGTTCCGTATCTGCGTCGCGGGGATATTTACGAGTCTGTGGCGGGGGAAAGCGCGGAGGATAAAGAGCGATCCTACAGAGAGGGGATCGCGGCACATTACAAAATGGTGGCCGACGTAGCAGAACAGGCGAGGGAGCGGCATGGTGGCGATATTCCGGTGGTGGCGATGGGGCATCTTTTTGCGCAGGGCGGAAAAACGATGGATGGCGACGGTGTGCGCGATTTATACGTAGGATCGCTGGGATATATAGGCGCAGACGCGTTTTCGGAGAATTTTGACTACGTAGCACTCGGACACCTGCATATCGCGCAACGCGTGGGTTTACGCGAAAATATCCGCTACAGCGGCTCACCCATACCCATGGGTTTTGGCGAGGCGACGCAAACAAAGACCATGCGCTTACTCGAGTTTGAAGGACGTACCTTGCAGCAAAGTGATATCGAAGTGCCGCGTTTTCAAGCGCTAGAAAGCATCCGCGGTAACGTGCAAGAAATACTCGAGCGTATCCAAGCTCTTAAAGAGGCTGGTTCTGATGCCTGGTTAGAGGTGGTTTACAACGGCGAAGAAGAAGTCGCTGACCTTAACGAAATTATCCAAAGTGAGCTTGGGGCTAGCAAGTTACAAGTGCTCAAAGTGCTGAATGAACGACGCATAAAGCGTATGGCTATATCGGATGCACAGGGGGATTTAGAGCAACTCGATGTCTACGATATTTTTGAGCGTCTGCTAGATTCTAAGGGCATTGTCGAGCAACAGCGAGTGGAGTTGAGGCGGAGCTATAGAGAACTCGTCGTAGCTATATTGGAAGAGGATGTGAACAAAGGGGGAGGGAGCCTAGACTAGGTTTTTTCAAGCTCGTTATTGGCTAGCTTAAGTGTATTTGTTTTGAGGAGACGTTCATGCGCTTACTGAAATTGCGTTTTAAAAATTTGAATTCTCTCGTAGGGGAGTACAGCATCGATTTTGAAGATCCCAAACTCGTGGGTGATGGAATCTTTGCCATTACGGGCCCGACGGGATCGGGGAAAACCACAGTGCTTGATGCCATATCGCTAGCACTTTACGGCAGAACGCCAAGACTAGGTAACATAACTGGGAGCCGAAACGACATCATGTCGCGTGGTACTTGGGAGTGTATGGCAGAGTTGACCTTTGAAACGAAGTCCGGGGCATATCGCGCTTTTTGGTATCAACATCGCGCTAACAAAAAAGCAACTGGAAAGCTAAGCCAAAACTACAAGCATGAATTAACGGAACTCGCCAGTTCTAAGGTTCTATCAGAGAAAACAAAAGAAACGATGGAACTCATTGAGAAGGTTTCAGGCTTAGGTTTTGAGGCGTTTTATCGCTCCGTGTTGCTTGCTCAAGGCGAATTTGCCGCTTTTTTAGCGGCAGGGGAAAAGGAGAGAGGGAGGTTATTGCAGAAGCTAACGGATACCGATATTTACGCGAAAATATCGCAAAGAGCTTTTCAACGCTGTAAAATCGAGACTGAGCAGCGAAATAAATTGGAAGCAGAGCTTGAGTTTAAAAAACCACTGAGCGAGGAAGACGAAGAGAGGAAGGAGAAGCAGCTACTCGAGATTAAGAAGGAATTGGCCAACTGTGAACAAGAAAAAGAAAAGACTAGGGTGGCAATAACCTGGCTGGAGCAAATCGAAATTTTGCAAAAGAGGATCGAAGAACTGAACGTGCAAGCAGAGGATGTGGCCAAAAAAATCGCAGCTTTCCAATCGCAACAACAGCGTCTCGAAACGGCAAAGCGCGCAGAACCTCTCCATGAACTTTACGCCGTTTTAGTTGAAACGCGCAATGCGCAAGAAGGCGAAGAGCACAAGCTCGAAAAGAATCAGCGTATTTTGAAGAGTGAACAAGAAGAGGCCGAAGCGCTTAAATCGGCTCTAGACTCGTTGCAGCATAGCTACGAGACGGTTAAAGCTGAGCTTGAACGTGAAAGCCCAAACTACGCCGAGATGCGCAAACTAGATCGTGAAATCGCAGGATTCGACAAGCAGATCGCCGAGAGCACGCAACTAGTTACTGAAACGCAAAATAACAGCCATGACCTTATGGAGCAGTGCAAACAAAAAGAGAGAGATAAAACTAATGATGAAGCGAAACTCGCCCAAATCGAAGAGTACTTCGAAGCCCACGAAAAAGATAAGCAGCTGCTTGGAAGTTTTGAGGCATTAGAGGAAAAGTTTAGAGATCTTGAGAGTAGGCAGGAAAATATCAAGCAAAACCGCGATATGCTAAAGAAGGCCAAAGAGGATTTAGAGCAAAAAAGCGAAGTCGCGCAAAGTAAAGCTTCCCAAGTGCAAGAAGCGATGAAAGAGCAAGAGCAAAAAAATGCACAAGTGAAGGCTCAAAACGATGCGCTCGCGGTCTGTCTGGATTCTAGAACGCTGAGCGAGTGGCGTAGTGAGAAGGAACGCCTCTTTAAAGAAAAACTTGAGCAAGAAAAACTTGCGAGCTTCGATGAATATAGAGCAAGACTCGTTGCGGGTAGTGCCTGTCCGCTATGTGGTTCCTGCGATCATCCCTATGTTAAAAATCAGATCCCACTCAATACAGAAATCGATCAAAATATTAAAGACGTAGAGCGCATTATCAAAAAAGCAGAGGCCTTAGAAGCGGCGATCAAAGAGGCAGAAAAAAAGGCAGAAAGCGCGAACAAACACCGCATTAACGCAGAAGCGGCCGCTCAGCTGGCGGAGCAATCATGGGAAAATGCTAAAGAGAAACTAGAGGAAGTTTCCAGCACTGCTCAGTATTTAATGCAAGAATATGAGTCGAGGAAAGCGGCCATATACGATTCATTATTGCCGTTTGATATAAAAAATTTGCATGAAATAAAACCGAATGAATTGCTCCAAGAATTAGAAGGACGACTAAAAACTTGGCAAGCAAAAAATAACGAAAAACAAGAGCTCAATAGCAGTATAGTCCAAAAAGACAAGGAGTTGAGTTTCTTAAAGGCTAGTCTTGAAGCCGAGAACAACAATCTTGCAAAGCACAAAAATAAACTCGATGTACAGATGCATGAACGCGATAGCTACAGCCGAGAGCGTATCGCATTGTACGGCGACAAAGACCCTGATGGTGAAGAAAAACGCCTTAAAGAGCGCATCAAAGAAATCGAATCTCGTAAATTAAAACAATCGGCGCTTTACCTAGAAGCCGAAAAGAAACTAACACACGCGCAAGGAGAGCTGGCGAGCATCGAAAAACGACTTGCTGAAATAAAACCTAAGCGAGAGATTCAAGAATCGCAGTTTAGCGAGGAGCTCAGAAGCGTCAACTTTAGCAACGAGCAGGAATACCTCGCCGCGCGCTTAAATAGGGCGGAAGTGAAAGCATTAGAGGATAAATACAAAGAGCTGCAAAACTTTAAAGTCAAAAATCAGAGTCAAGTTAAAGAGCGAAACGATGAGCTAGCTTCTAAAAAGGCAGAGCAGTTGAGCGATAAATCACTTCCCATATTAAAAGAGATAGAAGCTGAACTTGGCAAAAAATTCAATGAGTTTAGCGCTCAATTGCATAGCCTAGTGCAGGAACTCAAGGATAATGTAAAGCGCAAACAAGAGTACAGCGCAGCGATGGACGCACTCAATGCACAGAGAAAGGAGCTTCAGCGCTGGGAGCTGCTCTCCAACCTTATCGGGGAGAGTACGGGAGAAAAATACCAAACCTTCGCACACAGCATCAGTTTTTCTCAACTCATTGCTTACGCCAATAAACAGCTCCAAAAAATGACTGGCCGTTACGTTCTCAGGCAACTGGACGATCTTGTCGATTTCGAAGTTATCGACGATTACCTCGGAGGCGTGCAGCGGACGGCTAAAAACTTGTCAGGCGGAGAGTCGTTTTTGGTGAGCTTAGCGCTGGCGCTGGGGCTCTCGAGCATGGCCAAAAAAGCTGTACATATCCAGACGCTCTTTCTCGACGAAGGTTTTGGTAGCCTCGACGACGATGCACTCAACAACGCCCTTGACACCCTTGCTAGCCTCAACGAGGAGGGGCGAACTATTGGCATTATCTCCCATGTGGCAACGCTCAAAGAGCGCATTAACACCAAAATCGAAGTCAGCGAGTTGTCCGGTGGCAAAAGCACGATTAGCGGCCCTGGCGTTAAATACATTGCCGAGTAATACCATTTTAGAGCGTGTTTTTTGGGGTGGGGGGCAAGCGCAAAGTCGTATAATTGGCTGTTTTTAAGTTCTTTTTGTGGTGGGGGAAGTTTCCCCCTACGCCGCAACCCCGCGCCGTGCGCGGGTTTGCCACTACCCCCTCCGCGGGGACACCCCGCGACGCCCCGTCCAGTTTTTGGCGAAACAGGACTTTTCGCTCTTTTGTGTAACGTATTGATTTTATGGGATTTTGCTTTGAAGCAACGCCATCATAACAAGAAGCTACAAACTATCCGAATCAATGGGGGTTCGCTTCGAAGACCATGCGTGCTTAAAGCCAACACCAATGGTGATCAATATGCCGCTAAGCACAAAGTAGACGACTAAAAGGAAGAATCCACCGATAGGGCTCTCGAATATAGAAACAACTGTGAAGAGTAGAATGCCAAGAATAACAAAGATGTAGTCACTCGTGGGTTTTTCTTTGCCCTTCATGGTTTTGTAGCGCACGTTGCTAACCATCAAAAGTCCTGTCGCTACACTCAAAATAGCCAAGCCTACTACGTTGTTTTTAAAGAGCTCATCAATATTATACTCAATAAAGAGCATAATGGTTGCCACGGGTACAGCAGCTCCCGCAGGGGAGGGCAGTCCCTTAAAATATTTTTGTACACCCTCTGAAGGGGCTTCAACGTTGAATCGGGCTAGCCTTAGTATAGCGCCACAACAAAAAGCAAAAGCAGCAATAAGCCCAAAAATCCCTAGTTCCTGCAATGAAAATGTGTACAAAATCACCGCTGGTGCAACTCCAAAGCTGATCGCATCGGCGAGTGAGTCGAGTTGCATTCCAAAAGCTGTGCTCGTATTGGTCCAGCGTGCAACGCGTCCGTCGAGGGTGTCGAAAACAACGCTTAGAAGCACGAGTAAGCATGCACTCATCATTCTAGGGTAGTACGCATCTGGTTCCGCGCCCATGTTCTGGGAAAGTAGGCAGTAGGTAATTGCTAAAAATGCGCAAAACACCGAAGATAGCGTAAAAATACTGGGTAAAAAATACAAAGCTTTGGAATACTTAGCCATAAAAAAACCTCATAATTCAAGCCCCCCGAAATCGGGGCAAGTATACTAGAGAAACTTCAGTTTTGTCCATGAGGTCACTTGTTGAGCTTTTATAGGGCGATAAACTTCTAGGCGCAAAAAAAGGTTCCCCCCCCGCGCAAAGCTCAAAAGAAATACCTAATGCTGAGAGCGCGGCGCGAGCTAGCCATCATGACGCAAAGCTTTTGATATCAATGAAGGGCATTTGTCATATATTTTTTTTGAAAGTTGTTGTAGTTTGTGCTTAGGGGGATGTTTTTTGTTTATTTTGATATCAGAGGGAGCCTATGGAATCAACGATACAATGCCGTTTAGCGCTAAAATTCCCAAAATTTATATAAAATAGCCAACAAACGATTTGAGCAATCTCTTTAATTTATGGTTTTTTGCTTCTTGTGTTGCAAAGAAAGCAGACATACGTTTTTCAAGATCTCGCGCGCTGTGTGACAGAGTGTACTACGTAATGAAAAGTGATATTGTAAGAGTAGGGGGCTTAGGGTGACTTTGAACAATGCAAAAACAGTAGGCGGCAGCTTTCAAAGCGGTCATTGATTAAATCAGCGTAGGGGGCAGCTTTCAAACCTGCCCTTATAAATTCAATAATCTACACACAAAATCGGTTTCCAAGGGCGAAAGTCCTTGGGGCGCTCATCATTACGGAAATCTTTTATGCCCAAATCAACAACATTGTTGTTGTAAGAAGAGGCCTTTGCTCTGAAGCAAAACCTCACCATTAAAAACCTTTGCGCGGCTAGAAATGGTGAATTTAATTTTACAAATCCGATACAGTTTTAAACAAAATGAGACATTTTGTAGAGAATCATAACTTGATAATGCTAATTAAATAAGGCAGGTAGAAGATAGAATGACATTTTATTCGAAAAGAGCTTAAAAGAGTGCTTTCTTTTTTGGAGGGGGGTGCGGGGGGAACCTTTTTTCTT
>Ga0265293_10003754_pt1 | contig 27788 bp, 23 predicted proteins | sample Munlanlewell138R_FD_192505 | JGI IMG/M metagenome (GOLD analysis project Ga0265293, IMG submission 192505) | Leachate microbial communities from a municipal landfill in Southern Ontario, Canada - Leachate well 138R | ecosystem: Engineered > Solid waste > Landfill > Unclassified | place: Canada...
GCGACCAAGAGCTTTACCGGCCAATTGGCCGCCCTTTTCCTGGTGGCCCTGCAGCTGGGAAGGTCGATGGGATCCTTGGCCCCTGCCGAGGGGGAGCGGTTGATCAATGAACTGGTCAGAATCCCCTATAAGGTTGAACTCATCCTGGAAAAGGAGAGCGAGATAAGGGAAATCGCGACGAGATACGCGGGGAATAAAAATTTCCTTTTCACAGGCAGGGGGATGTCCTTCCCCATAGCGCAGGAGGGTGCCCTCAAACTAAAGGAGGTCTCTTATATACACGCCGAGGCTATTGCCGCGGGTGAGATGAAGCACGGTCCCATCGCCCTGCTGGAACCCGGGGTGCCGGTCCTGGCCGTCATACCCAGGGATGGCCTTTACGAGAAGACCCTCTCGAATATACAGGAAATCAAGGCCAGGAATGCCTCGCTGATTGCAGTATGCACCGAGGGAGATCGTCTTGTTCCCGAAGAGGTTGGTTCAGTCATAGAGATCCCCTGGACCGACGAGGAATTCACACCCTTCCTCACAGTGATACCCTTGCAATTGCTTTCCTTCCACATGGGACTAATTTTGGGGAGGGAGATCGATCAGCCCCGCAACCTGGCCAAAAGCGTCACCGTCGAGTAGAAATTATCATGGGGATTGGTGGGGCGGGTCGTTCCCGTCCCGCTGAAGCTCCCTGGTGAAGGGGTAATAGATCCTAAGGTGGGTGATGTCCTCGAGGGCATGGTCCTGCCTGCCGGAAAGAGCCGGCATCTTGGTCCAGGGCCCACCCTTCAACCTCGCAAGGACGAGGGATCTGCGCCCGTAAGTCGACCAAAGATCCCATAGAGCCTCACTCCTGGCAGGGCCAGGGAGAAGTCCTCCCGTGAACAAGGGTTCGGATCCCTTGAGATCGCTTTTCCCCATTGCGGGACCGATGATCATCCATTGGGTCATCTTCCAGGCCCCTAGCATCTCGTGGGAGAAAGCGTGCTCCAGCGGGATGATCTGGAAACCGCCCACCAATCCCTCCGGCGAGGTACAGACATCTATGACGCCGGGATGATTAGCCCTTATCCTGCCTATATCCTGGAAGATCGTCCCGTCGAACCTACCCGTTCCACCGAGGGGCCTTATCACCCTCCCGAGGACCTTTGGGCCATCGCCGGACCAGGCCGTCACCCGACCTCCGGGGCGATTTTCCACCTCGACGAAGTATGGGCAGGGCAGGGGTTCAACCGTGATCTTCATGACGTCCCCTTCTCGAGGTCTATCCCCCGCTTTGTAGGTACTGCCGTCACTCCGCTGGAAGATGACCCTGCTGCCCACCGGGGGGGCCCAGGCGCCGAAAAGTGCACGCCCCGCCCTGATATCGGTTATGATCGCCGCGCCAGGGCCGGCGGCCGGAGCGATGGTCTCCTCAGGCAGGAGGCTTATGGTCCTCCCCTTTCCTTTCTCCACCGAGAGAAGGATGTGGATGGCGTTCACCGCGCTCGCTACCACGCTCTGCTCCCTCCCCCAGGCGGACGCCGTGAAGCTCGGCCACCGGCTGTTCACGGGTAGGGCCTTCACCCTACCCAGTACCGTCATAGGGCCGTCCTTTCTTTGGGCGGTTATCTCGCCCCCGGGATTGAGCTCAACGGTTATCGTGAAGTATTCATCCAGAACGCCCTGGGAAAGGGAAAAAGCCGCCGCAGGGTGAGTGATCAGCGGGAAACCCAGAGCCAGCAGAAGGGGCAAGATTATTGCCATGAGCACCTTCACCGATACATGGGACCTGGTACTACTCATGATCGCCACCCCTTCCTCGAATAGTCACCCCTAGCGGCCTTTTTCAGGTAAAGGTTTATGAACGCGAAGATAGCGGCGGGGACCACGGGGGCTAAAGCTATCCAGAAGGGGGCGTAAAAGGAAAGGGTAAGGGATGAAAAAAGCAGGAACAACAGGATCGATCCCCAAAAGACCGAAGAAGGGATCCGGCTGTCGTTTCCGGAGGCCAGCACCCCCAGGATCATGGACAAGACGAAGAAGAAGACCGACAATACCAGGGGGACCCGGAACATGTTCAATAAACGAGGGAGTTCTTCATCGGCCTGGCCGCGGCCTTTTCGCGTTCTTCGCAGTCACGGCATGGGCCGTAACAGTAAACCTGTACCGAGTCCAGGCTGTGGGGAACCGAGTTTTTAATCTTGTTCAGTGTCTCTTTTCCCAGGGGGACGTCCTCCAGTGCTCCGCACCGCGTGCAAAGGAAATGCGCGTGGGGGGCCGGATTGGGGTCAAAAAAGACCCGGCGATCATCGATGGTCAGTATCTGGAGAAGGCCCGCATCCTGCAGTATCTGAGCGGTGCTATAGATGGTGGCGAAGGAAATGGTGGGGTAGGTCTCCTTCATCTCGCGGAAGATCTTCTCCGCCGAGGGATGGTCCTTCCGGTCTTCGAGGAGTTTGAGTATGGCGATCCTCTGGGAAGTGATTTTAAGACCCCTGCTTCTGATACGTTCAATTCCGTCCTCAACGGTCCACATGCTCCAGGACCTCCCCTTCGTTATCTGGCCTTTTGGGGTGATTCAGCCTGCATAAAGTGTACTATATCACAACAGGAACCGCGCTGGACAATACGCCACCTTGACATCCTTACCACTGGTGAGGCTATAATTGCAAGGTTTGATTGTTGGGGTGTAGCCAAGTTGGCAAGGCGACGGACTTTGGATCCGTGACCGCTGGTTCGAATCCAGCCACCCCAGCCAGAAGACCGATCCAGGGGAAGCCTCGGCTTCCCCTGCTTTGTTGCTCGCTTTTTAGGCTGAAGTCAGTTCAGGCATGTTAAAATCAGGGTAGACAAAATCTGGTGGAGGGGGATCGTCATGTCTATACCGGGCACTGGAGTCCTGGTCCTGGCCGCCGGCAAAGGTACGCGCATGAAGAGCAAAACTCCCAAGGTCCTTCTCGAACTGCTCAACGAACCACTTCTCTATTATCCCATGGAATCGACGGACGACCCTGGCTTCTCCGGCAGGGCTGTGGTGGTCGGTTACGGGAGCGAGGCTGTTTCCGAGTACCTGGAGAACGCCTGGCCCGGGACAGAAATGATCGTTCAACGGGAACAATTGGGCACGGGTCATGCCGTCTATACTGCCCGGGAATGGGTATCGCAGTTTAAACGGGTGATAATCATCCCGGGAGATGTACCCTTGATAGCAAAGGAAACGCTGACCGGGTTGAACACTAGGAATATCGAGGCCGATGAGGATTGCACCTTCTTGGTGTTCGAGCCCACGGATCCGACGGGTTACGGCCGTGTTATCGATACGGACAGGGGTTTCAGGATCGTCGAGGAAAAGGATGCCCTTGAGCATGAAAAGAAATGCTACAGGGTCAACAGCGGAATCTATGTCTTCAGAACGGAGTCGCTTTTGGAGCAACTGGAGAACGTCGGCAGGGAAAACTCCCAAGGGGAGTATTACCTGACCGACGTCATCCACGGCCTAGGCGAAGAGGAGAAAAAGGTGGGTGTGATGACCTGCCCTGATCCAGACGAGATGGAAGGCGTTAACGACCCTCTACAGCTGGACAGGGTATCGGGGATTTTGCGGGGGCGCATTCTCGACCGCCATATGAGAAATGGGCTCAAGTGCGTCGATTCCGGGACGGTTTGGATTGGGCCGGGTGTTGTCATCGGCGACGACGTGACGGTAGAACCCTTTGTGCAGGTGTGGGGAGCGTCAAAGATCGGTAGCGGCTCCAGGTTGGGCAGTTTCTCTATTGTCAGGGACAGCGTTTTAGGCGAGAATGTCCACCTATTGGGGCATGTCGTGATTTGCGACAGTACGGCCGGCGATAATTCTATCCTAGGCCCCTTCACTTTCGTCAGGGATGGTTCGGTGCTGAGCGAGGGGGCTTTCGTGGGCAAGTTCGTGGAGATCAAAAAAAGCGTCATCGGCGAAAAAGCCAAGGTTCCTCACCTAACCTACATTGGCGACGCCACGGTGGGGAAAGGAAGCAACATAGGAGCTGGCACCGTAACCTGCAATTTTGACGGGGAAAAGAAAAACTCGACCTTCATAGGCGAAGGTTGCTTCATCGGCAGCGATACAATGCTGGTGGCACCCGTTACGCTGGGCGACGGTTGTTACACCGCGGCCGGATCGGTTATCACGAAGGACGTTCCCACTGAGAGCCTGGCCATCGGAAGGGCTAGGCAGAAGAATATCGAGGGATGGGCCCGCAGGAGAAGGAAGGCTGACGGGGGAGGGGAATAAAGGTGGCCTCAAAATTACGAGAACTGAAGGTTTTTTCGGGTAGTGCTCATCCGGAATTCACCAGGTCGATCTGTGAAAATCTCGGGGTCGGGGTCGCGACAGCGAACATATTCCGCTTCTCCGACGGGGAGATCGGGCTTTCCGTGGAAGAGAGCGTAAGAGGGGCCGATGTTTACGTTGTTCAGCCCACCTGCGAACTCGTCAACGAGAACCTCATGGAACTCCTGATTATGATCGATGCCATGCGCAGGGCCTCGGCCTACCGGGTGAACGTGGTGACCCCCTACTTTGGTTATGCCAGGCAAGACCGGAAATCCAAAGCCAGGGATCCCATAACCGCCAAGCTGGTGGCCAACCTGATAGAGAAGGCTGGCGCCGACCGCGTCCTGGCCGCGGATCTGCACGCCGGACAGCTTCAGGGCTTCTTTGACATCCCCGTGGATCACCTCACGGGTATACCGTTGTTAGCCGCCTACTTCAGGGATGTTCTTAAGAAAGAACTGGAAAAGGGCGACCTGGTGGTCATCCCGCCTGATATCGGCGCCGTGACCAGGGCGAGGCGTTTCGCTGTGCCCCTTAACGCCGATCTCGCGATAGTCGACAAGCGTCGCTCCCATGAGGTAGCCAACTTCAGCGAGGTCATGGAAGTGATCGGTGACGTCTCGGGCAAGACGGCGGTGCTCGTGGACGATATCATAGATACGGCAGGCACCATGGTGCAGGCGGCCGAAGCGGTATTGGCGAGGGGAGCCAAAAAGGTCTACGCCTGTGCGACCCACGGCGTCCTCTCGGGTCCAGCCATCGACAGGATAAGCAGGTCGCCCATTCACCAGGTGGTCCTGACAAACACGATCCCACTCCCGGAGGAGAAGAGAATCGACAATATCACCGTTCTCTCCATAGCACCGCTTTTCGCGGAGGCCATAAGCAGGATACACTCCGACCATTCCGTGAGCATCCTTTTTCGGTAGATCCAGCGGCCCCCTGTTCTCATATATTACGAGGAGGGTATTTCATGGACAAAAGCACCAGGATAAGGCTTGAAAAAAGGGAAGAAACGGGGAAACAGCACTGTAAGAAGATCAGGAGCGAAGGCAAGATACCCGGGGTCCTCTACGGTCACGGCTATCCGGAGTCGATGCCCTTTTACGTGGCGGTCCAGAGCATTGTGCCCGTTGTGCAATCCGGCCGTTGGGAGACCGCCAGGCTTGACGTGGTGACCCCGGGGGGGAAAAGGGAACTCTGCCTCATGAGGGACCTGCAAAGGAATCCGTTGACGGGGGATATTCTTCACATGGATCTTCTGCAACTCAAGAAGGGCCACAAGGTTTCGGTAAATGTACCCGTTGAGATAATTGGAAGGGAAAGATGCGCAGGGATCAAACAGGGAGGCGTCTTTGAACAGTTGATCCACGAAGTGGAGATGGAAGTCCTTCCCAGCGAGATTCCCGCCTCCATCGTCATCGATGTGTCGGAGTTGCTCATAGACGGAACGATCAGGATCTCCGATGTGGAATTCCCTGAAAGCGCCGTCTTGGTCCTCTCCCCTGAAGAAATCATAGTGACCATCGCACCGGCCCGCGTGGAGGCTGAACCTGAGCCTGAAGAGGAGGAAGAAGAAGAGGAAACTGCCGAAGTAGAGGTCGTCGCGAAGGGGAAAGCCAAGGAAGAGGAGGTCTAGCGCCCTTTGAAACTTGTCGTAGGGCTTGGCAACCCCGGTGTACGTTATGCCTGGACAAGGCATAACACTGGTTGGCATGTCCTTGACCTCCTGCGCCGACGTTTGGGGGCCCCGAAGCACGCCCTTTCTATGGACTCCCAGGCTTGGGGTCCCATCCCCGTCGATGGCGAGAGAGTACTTCTCATGAAACCCATGACCTACATGAACTTGAGCGGGAGTGCCGTCGTGAAGGCCTTCCGCTATTTTGACCTTGACCTGGATAATCTTCTTGTCATTTATGATGACGCCGCGCTCCCCTTCGGACGGATCCGGCTAAGGGCGAGGGGGTCTGCCGGGGGGCATAAGGGCATGATTTCTATCATCGCCCAATTGGGGTCACTGGACTTCCCTAGGTTGCGTATAGGTATAGGCTCCTCGGGCCCCGAAAAGGATCTGGCGGAATATGTTACCGAGGTATTCTCGCCGGAGGAACTCGCCGACCTGCCGACCATCGTCGATAGGTCCGCCGATGTGGTTTTGGCATGGATTACACGAGGTATTGATGAGGCCATGAGGGAGGCCAATTCACCTACAGACGCTTCCGGGGATTCCCATAACGACTTCAGGGAGAAGGAGTAACCCTCCTTTTGCCATGACCACCCAGGATGAACAACAACCCCTGGATATCGGGACCATGGGAACGCCTTTGTTCCAGCGGGCATCGAAGAAGGTCCATCTCCCTGCAGGTACATCTTCTTGGTGCTGGCTGCTCAGGGGCGCGGAACGACCGCTTCTTGCCATCGTCCCGGACCAGCACAGGCTGTCGGAGTTCGTTTCGGACTGGAAGGTTCTTTTCTCCGGGGAAGAGATTCATGTCCTTTCAGAGATCCCTCTCACCCAGGAATACCTCTCGAGCGAAGCGATCAGGATCGAAAGGGGCAGCGCCGTTGAAAAATGGAATGCCACCGGCGGCTGTATCGTCGCGACCCCCTCGGCAATCCTGACCCCCCTTAGCCTCCCCTCAGCCGGCGTCGATGTCGATGCGGGTCTTGCCCTGGATAGAGACTGTTTCCTCGAATGGGCCGTCGCCTCAGGGTACAGGAGGTCGGACCTGGTCTGGCAGGAAGGACAGTATGTCAGCAGGGGCAGCATCGTCGATATCTTTGACCCTTCCTACCGCCTGCCCCTCAGGATCGAATTTTTCGATGATCGGATAGAGAGCATCCACCTTTTCGACCCTGAAAGCCAGAGAAGCCGTTCTCCCATGGGGCTCACCCGCGTCCTGGCGTTGACGGGAGGAGTCGGGATGCGGTTTGATGAGATGCTGCCGCCCGAGACCGGCATCGTCCTCTTCGAACCACCGGCGCTTGAACGATCGGCGGAAGCCTACCGGTGGATATGGAATAGAATGGCGGCCGAAGAAGGGGAGGATCTCCTCATTACCTGGGAGGAAGAGCTCCTCAGGCTTTCCGATTACCGACGCTCTTCGGTCTCCCGGTTCATCCAGGGGGCGGACCTGCGGGTTCCCATAACCGAGGTCCAATCCTTCAGGGGAAGACTGGAGGCGGCCGAATCGATCATCAGGGGTTGGCTCGACGACGGTTTTGACTTGAGTCTCTTTACGTCCAATGATTTGCTGGCCCAATGGGCATCCGAGATGGGAATCAATCCCAAGGAGGGGGTCCTTTCAAAGGGTTTTGTGGATCGCTTGGAAAGAAAGGTGTTTCTCACCGATAGCGACCTGGTGGGCGTAACCCCTGTCTCCCGGGAGGGAAGGATCATCCGGATCCCTCCGAGGGAGTGGGAGGAGAGGATCGGCGATCTAGACTTCGTGATCCACGAAGACTATGGCATCGCCCAGAACCTGGGCATCGAAAGAATTACCTCTGACGGCATGGATCGGGACTGCCTGGTGCTGCTCTTTGCAGAGAACAGGAGGCTTCTTCTCCCCCTGGTGCAGCTTTACAAGATCACCCCCTTCCCGACTTTTTCCGGAGAAGAACCCCAACTGGACAACCTGAGGGGTACCGCGTGGAAGAAGGCGTCGCTCAAGGCCAGGGAGAAGGCCAAAGAGGCAGCCCGACAGATCCTCGCACTTTACGCGGTGAGGGAGACGAGCAAGAAGGAACCGCTGCCTCCCGATGGCGATCTGTTGGCAAAGTTCGAGAGCGCTTTCCCCTACGAGGAGACCAGCGACCAAGTATCCTCTATCCGCTCCGTTAAGAGGGACATGGAAGATCCTCTCCCGATGGATAGGCTGCTCGTCGGCGATGTGGGTTTTGGAAAGACCGAGGTTGCCTTCAGGGCGGCCGTAAAGGCCGCCGAGGGGGGGCGCCAGACGGCTTTCCTCGTTCCCACTACGCTCCTCGCTCTCCAGCACTTCGAGTCCTTTTCCGCTAGGATTGCCGACCTTCCGGTGAGGGCCGAACTCCTCTCCCGGTTCGTTCCTCGGAAGAGGCAGGAAGAGATAAAGAAGGACATAGAGAGGGGACTTGTGGACGTGATCTTCGGGACTCACCGGCTTCTCCAGGGTGACTTGAAGTTCCGCAGGCTCGGACTGGTCGTCATCGACGAGGAACACCGTTTTGGCGTCTTGCACAAGGAACGATTGAAGAAACTGGAACCGTCCATCGATGTACTAAGCATCTCGGCAACACCCATCCCAAGGACGCTCCACATGGCCCTGGGAGGGTTAAGCCACATTTCTATGATATCCTCCCCTCCTTATCGGCGCCAGCCGGTCATGACCTACGTAGGCCCCTGGAGGGACGACCTTTTCAGGGAGGCTGTCTTCAGGGAGAGGGCCAGGGGGGGGCAGGTCTTCTTTGTCCATAACAGGATTGAGACCATAGAAGACGTCGCCGCCAGGACGAGGTCGATTTTCTCCGGCCTCAGGGTGGATGTCGTCCACGGCCGGATGGAAGAGAGAAAACTGGAAGAGGCCATGATCAAGTTTACCAGGAGGGAGACGGACCTCCTCGTTTGCACTACCATCATCGAGAGCGGTCTCGATCTTCCCGGGGCCAACACCCTTATCATCGATAACGCTCAGGATCTTGGCCTGGCCCAGATGTACCAGCTGAGGGGCAGGGTAGGAAGAAGGGAGGAACAGGCCTTCGCCTTTTTCTTTTATCCTCCCGATAGGGTCATACCCTATGAAGCCCTTGAACGTCTCGAAGCGATCGCCAGCCTGAACGACAGGGGAGGTGGTTTTGCCCTCGCAAAAAGGGACATGGAAATCCGTGGCGGTGGGCAGTTGATCGGGACCCGCCAACATGGACATGTAGACAGGATCGGCTTCAATGCCTACTTCAAGATGCTCGAGGAGGAGATTGCCTCCGAGTCCGGTGGTGAACCCGGCCCGGGAGTAAAAATGGAAATCCGCATCCCTGTGGTCCTTCCCAGTTCCTACGTGCCCCAATCCAGCGTGAGGATAGCTCTTTTCAGGAGGCTCCTGAGGGCCGACAGCATATCGGAAGTGCTCGAATTGGAGAAGGAGGTCAGGGAACGCTTTGGTCCTATTCCCCAATCGGTCGCGTTTATGCTGGCCTCGGCGAAAGTCCGGTCCACCGGGCGTCGCAATGGGTTACAATACGTTCATTGCGCCCTTAGGGAGACTCAGGCCGGGGGTGACCCCCTGAAGCTCAAGGGACTCGCTTCCTGTAAAGTTGGGTGGGTGTTGGCATCAAGCGGCATTCTAACAGGACCTGGGGGGTACCGGGGGATGGTAGAACTGGCCGAAATGATCAAAGGCGCCCCCAAAACGGAGCCCGGGGAGATGGATGATGGCCATATCATCGAAGGTAAATGATCAGATGGTTAAACTTCTTTCAATAATGGGAAGGCTCCGGGAGCCCGGCGGTTGTCCCTGGGATAGGGAACAGACCCTGGAGAGCCTGAGGCCTTTCATACTGGAAGAGGCCTACGAACTGGTGGACTCCATCGAAAAGGAGGACCCGGCAGCTATTTGCGAGGAAAGCGGCGACCTGCTTCTTCAGGTGGTTTTCGTCGCTCAGGTATGTATGGAGGAAGGTCTTTTCGATCTGGCCGACTCCATAAGATGTCTCAACGAAAAATTGGTGAGGAGGCATCCCCACGTTTTCGGTGGGGAGATGATAGAAACCGGTTTCGTTGTCAGCAGGAACTGGGATCTTATCAAGCAGGGTGAAAGGAGGGGCAAGCGGGAGGATTCTTCCCTTTTCGCTGGGATACCTCCCAGCCTTCCCGCGCTGATTAAATCCAGGCAGATTCAGGACAGGGCCGCCAAGGTGGGTTTTGATTGGGAAGAGGGTGACCTCGGGCCGATTATTGATAAGATAAATGAAGAGATGGCAGAGCTCAAGGAGGCGATGGTCTCCGGCGACAGGGATCATATCGAGGAAGAGATCGGTGATCTTTTCTTCGCCCTGGTGAACCTCTCAAGGCATTTAAAAATCGAGGCCGAGTTCAGCCTCCAGAGGGCGAACAGGAAATTTGAATCTCGTCTCCGATTCATGGAAGAGAGGGTCGAACGCAGTGGAAAGCCCTGGTCTTATTTTACGCTTGAGGAGCTGGAAGCCCTGTGGAACGATGCTAAAAGAGAGTAAGAGCAAAGGCGGCATAGGAGAGGTTATCCGTCGGAGGTGACGAAATGAGCGTGGGATCGAAGGAGCAGGCGAAAACCGCTCCCGCTTCGGAGAAACGAGAGAGAGAGAGAGACGAGGAGCCCCAGAAGAAAAGGATAGGCATCACCGAGACGGCCCTCAGGGACGCCCACCAGTCTATCATGGCTACGAGGTTGCGGACCGAGGACATGATCCCCGTGGCGGAACAGATGGATGAGGTTGGGTACCACTCCCTGGAAGTATGGGGGGGCGCCACTTTTGACACCTGCATGCGTTTCCTCGAGGAGGACCCCTGGGAACGGCTCCGGACTCTTAGGAAATGCTTCCGCAAGACAAGGCTCCAGATGCTCCTCCGGGGCCAGAATATAGTGGGCTACCGTCATTACGCCGACGATGTGGTGAGAGAGTTCGTCAAAAGGGCCGTCGGCAACGGCCTTGATATAATCAGGGTTTTCGATGCCCTGAACGACCTTAGGAACATGGAGGTCGCCGCCGACCAAGTCAAGAAGGAGGGTTCCCACCTCCAGATGAGTCTCTGCTATACGATCTCTCCCATGCACACCCTGGAAGCTTTCGCGGACATGTCCCTCAAGATGAAGAAGATGGGTGCCGACTCCATATGCATCAAGGATATGGCGGGCCTTCTCGGCCCGGTGGAAGCCTTCGAACTGGTAAAGGCGGTAAAAAAGAAGACATCCCTGCCGGTGCAGGTCCATTCCCACTATACCAGCGGTATGGCGTCCATGGCTTATTGGGCGGCGATACTTGCCGGAGCCGATGTAGTGGACTGCGCTATCTCGCCCTTCGCGATGGGATCCAGCCAGCCGGCCACGGAGACGATCGTGGCGTCCCTCGCTGGGAAGGATTTCGAGGCCGGCATCACTCTCGAAAGGCTGGTGCCCGTGTCGAGGTACTTCAAGGAACTCAGGGAGAAGTACAGCAAGCTGATAATGGGTCTTGAAAGGGTGGACATCAACGTTCTCATTTACCAGATACCCGGCGGAATGTACTCCAACCTGGTGAGCCAACTCAGGGAACAGGACTCCCTTGACAGGCTTCAGGATGTGCTCAGGGAGGTCCCGCTTGTCCGGAAGGAGATGGGCTATCCGCCCCTGGTCACGCCTACGAGCCAGCTGGTTGGTTCCCAGGCGACCCTTAATGTCCTCATGGGCGAGAGGTGGAAGATGGTCTCCAAGGAGGTAAAGAACTACTTCCTCGGATACTACGGGAAGCCCCCGGGATCGCTGGACGAGGCGATCCAGAAGAAGGTAATCGGCGTCGAAAAGGCGATCACCTGCCGACCGGGAGAGGTCCTCGAACCGGAATTGCCCGGCGTCTACAAGACCATGGGAGCCTGGATAACGCAGCCCGAGGACGCCCTGAGCTACGCCCTCTTCCCGGCCGTCGCGAAGGACTTTCTCGTCAGGAAGTTTGCCAGGGAAAATCTCAGGGACGTGGGGCTCCAGCCCCTGGTGGAAGACGCGGCTTACCCGCTGTAGGGATTGCAGTTGTCCGTAGTCACATGATTGGAGGTGTTTTCTATGGACGCGGAACAAAAGGTGAGATCGCTCATAGAGGAACAGGTCCGGCCCGCCCTTCAGTCTCACGGGGGAGATATCGAACTTGTAAGGTATGATCCCGACGGTGGGGTGCTGACCGTGCGGCTCAAGGGAGCATGCGGTAATTGCCCCTTCGCTGCCGAGACACTGCGTTCCCAAGTGGAAGCCGTTGTCAGAAAGGAGATGCCCGAGATAGAAAAGGTCGTCAGGGCGGTATGAGGTCCGCCAGGGGCGATAAACCGACGGTTGAACCGGTGGAACTCGGCGACGCCGGATCCATTGGGGTCGCTGACGAAGAATCCTTCTCCCGTCTCCTGGGTCCGAGGGACGAAAACCTCAGGCTCATCGAGGAGCGTTATCCGGTCAGGCTCGTCGTGAGAGATCTTTCCGTTTCTGTCCAGGGGCCCGACGCCGACGTGGTGAACCTGGTCACGAAACTGCTCCGCCAACTGGTGAATATCGTCCGAAAGGGGCATGCTCTCCGGCCTGCCGAGATTACCTACGCCATGAACGCTTTTGCCGAGCAGGGTGTCGTTGATCTTATGCCCCTGTACGAGGACGTGATATGCTTGACCTACCGAGGGAAGCCGGTGCGTCCGAAAACAGGAGGCCAAAAGCGCTACGTCGATGCCATACGGAAGAACGATGTCCTCTTCGCTGTAGGCCCCGCCGGGACCGGCAAGACCTACTTGGCGGTGGGGCTTGCTGTGGCTGCCCTCAAGGAGGGCAAGGTCAGCAGGGTCGTCCTGGTTCGGCCCGCCGTGGAGGCTGGGGAGAGTCTAGGCTACCTCCCCGGCGACTTGAGGGAGAAGGTGGAGCCTTACCTCAGACCGCTTTACGATGCTTTTTACGAGATGTTCTCCCCGGAAAGGTTCACGAAGTATGTTGAAAAGAAGATCATTGAGATCGCCCCCCTCGCGTACATGAGGGGCAGGACCCTGAATGACAGTTTCATAATACTCGACGAGGCCCAAAACACCACACCGGAACAGATGAAGATGTTTCTCACCAGGCTCGGTTTCGGATCGAAGGCGGTCGTCATTGGTGATATAACCCAGATAGACCTCCCATCGGGTAAGGAGTCGGGTCTCAAGGTCGTAAGGAATATTCTCAAGGACATCCCCGCGATCGACTTCGTGTCCCTCGGTAAGAACGACGTGGTCCGCCATGAAGTTGTCCAGAAAATTGTGCAGGCCTATGAAGATTATGAGAAAAAGCAACGGTAAGGGTTCCGCACCGACTCGAAAGGATCTTTCAGTCGGCTACCTGGCCGGTGACAGGGGATATCGCCTTCGCTGGGCCGCCACCTTCATGCTCGCGGCCTTTGCTTCTGTCCTCCTCGCGGGCATGTGGTTCCTGAGGGAGGGAGGAAGTTCATTCAAGGTCGGCAGCCCCGCCCTCCAGACCTACCATGCCCATTCGCGCATGAGGATAGTCGATGAGAACGCTACAAGAGCCCTGAAGGAACAAAGGATGTCCGATATCGGGGGCGTCCTGGTAAGGGACCGGAAGTTCCGCGAAGAGGTTCGGGGCAAGTTTGCCGCTATGGAAAGAGGGGATTACGGCTCCGTTTTGCCCGAATCCCTGGCCCGGATTATGGAGAGCCTTCCCGAGGGCTCAGCCCGAAGGATAGCCAGCGTTGCTTCGAGGATCGCCCTATCCTTCCAGGACACCCTCCCGGGAGCGGAGTCAGAGCTACCGCCGGATGACCTGTGGAGGAGCCTGGATGCTTCGGACCTTTCCATTCCGGAGCAGAACCTCGCCTTCCAGATACTTGATCACGTCATGGAGAAAGCCATGATCATGGATCCCGACGTAACCCGGGAGGTGAGAGCCCTTGCGGCTTCCGAGGTAGAACCCGTTGAAAGGGTGCTGTCGGTGGGAGACATCATCGTCAGGGAGGGCGAAATGATCTCGCCCGAGATAGCTCTCGTCCTCCGGGCCCAGGGGTACCCGGAGGTCTTCTTCCCCTGGAAGACCCAGATATTTGTAGTGTCGGGAGTCCTTTCCTGGGCCTCATGGATGTGGTGGTTCTCGAGGCGTAGGGAGTTCCGCTTCGACGCCCGCGAGTGGGGTTTTATAATCACTATCCTCATCACGGGCTGGATTGCCATGTTCCTCTCGTCATTGCTGGGAAAGAACGGCCTGGGGGTCATCCCGCTGGCGGGTTGGGCTTTCCTCGCTCTACCGGGATCCTTTGCGTTCCACCTGGTCCTTTGGGGAGGAATCATTGGGTCGGTTATCACATCGGGAGGCTCGTCCACGGCGTTGATGCTTTCGGCATTCACGTCGGGCATAGCGGCTAGCCTGGCCTACATTCTCATGAGGAAGATCACAAGCCGCCTGGAACTTCTGCGTAAAATGCTCTTACTCGGGATCTCCCTGGCTCTCGGGGGTTTCTTCATAGGCTGGGGTCTTTACCTGCCCTCCGGAAGCCCAGTCCTTTTCACCCTTTCAGCTTCGGCCTTCGGTTGGATCCTGTCGACCCTGGTTATTCTGCCCCTCTGGGAAAAATTCTTCGATATTCTTACGCCCATTCGCCTCGTGGACTTGACCCATCCTTCGCACCCTCTACTCAAAAGGCTCCAGTTGGAAGCCCCCGGTACCTACCACCATTCCCTGATGGTCGGTACGCTGGCTGAAGCCGCCGCGGAAAAGTTGAAGATCGATCCTCTCCTGGTCAAGGCGGGAGCTTACTTTCATGACGTGGGCAAGCTCAGGCGACCCCAGTTCTTCGTCGAGAATCAGCAGACGGGACACAACCCCCATGACGAGCTAGCGCCTTCCCTTTCGGCACTTATAATAATATCCCATGTACGCGATGGGCTCGAGACAGCCCGGCAGTATGGGATCCCAAAGAAGATCAGGGCCTTTATCGGCGAACATCATGGGACCACCTGCCTTCATTATTTTTACAGGAAGGCCCAGGCCGCCGATCCTAACCTTCTCCTGGAGCAGTTTTGTTACCCTGGCGAGCGCCCGGCAAGCCGCGAGTCGGCAGTCCTAATGCTCGCTGATTCGGTCGAGGCCGCTGTCAGGGCTGCTGCTTCGGCCATAACCGACAGACGAGAACTGGAAGAAATGACGGAAGAGGTCATAGAAATAAAAGTGGCCGAATCCCAACTTTCCGATGTGCCCCTGACCTTTCGGGACCTGACTGGGATAAAGGCCGCCTTCATCGAGACCCTGAAACACATGTATCACACCAGGAAGATAACCCCCCTGGAAGAGGTGGGAGACGTGACCCTGGAGGCAACGGTGTCATGAGGATCATCACGGAGGTGACGGGCGAGGCTCGAGGGCTGATGCCAGGCGAGATTTTAGATAGGATACCCTGCGCGCTGGAGACAGCAGTGGAGGAGATCTTCCGGTCTCTTTGTCCTGGGTGGGATCCGTCGGGTGACCTTCTCCTCTCGGTGAACTTCATTGATGAGGATGAGATGAGCGAGCTCAGTAGCCGCTTCATGGGGGAAGACCAACCTACGGACGTCCTATCCTTTCCGATCCATGTCTCCGGCGGGGAGTTTAACTGCCCGACTTTCCTGCCCGAGTGCCTGCTGGGCGATATAATGATTTGCCTGCCCAGGGTGTTCGAGAACGCTTCAGAGGCAGGTCACCCGCCGGCGAAGGAACTCGCCCTGGTCCTGATCCATGGCCTGCTGCACCTTTTGGGCTGGGATCACGAGACAGAGGAGCGTAGGCTTGAAATGTGGTATTTCCAGGAGCAATACCTGGAAAAAGTGAAGCGTAGCCTCACCCCCCCGGAAGAACGGTTGGATCCCGGGCATAATTAGAAAGGATTGAGTTGCTGGTGCAGGAAGAGATTATTAGAAGCATCCTGATCCTGGTCGTGCTCCTCCTCTTCTCAGCTTTTTTCAGCAGCAGCGAGACAGCGATCACTTCTATAGGCCGCGGCAAACTTCTCGCGATCCAAGAGAAGAACCCCAAGAGAAGGAAGGGAATTGACTGGTTGATCTCGGACATGCCCAGGGCACTGACGGTCATCCTGATCGGGAACAACCTCGTCAACATAGCGGCCAGCGCCGTAGCGACCCAGGTGGCGTTATCGCTGATCGGGGCGAAGGGCCTCCTCGTGGCCGTGGCGTTCACCACGGTGGTGATAGTGATCTTCGGGGAGATACTTCCCAAGAGCGTCGCCATACTGAAACCCGACGGGATCGTATCGGGTGCCCTCCCCCTTCTCCGGTTCATCAACATGGTTTTTTCGCCGCTGATCTGGGTTACCGTGGGGATAGTCAAGTTCCTCGGATCCCTTTTGAAGGTGGACCTGTCCTCCCAGCATCCCTTCGTGACCAGGGAGGAGATCGAACAGATGGTCAATATAGGGGAGGCTTCCGGTGTCTTCGAGGAGGAGGAGCGCAGGATGATCCATGGCGTGATTTCCTTCGAGGAAACCAGGGTTTACGAGATAATGATACCCAGGACGGACATGGTGGCGGTTCCTGGTGATACCGATATAAACGAATCCCTCCCGGTTTTCAGGGAGTGTGGGCACTCCAGGCTCCCGGTGTATGGGAAAAGTCCCGATGATATCCTGGGCATCCTTTACGTTAAAGACCTGATAGGGGCTTTCATGTCGGACGACACAACGATCCAGGTATCCACCCTTGCCAGGGAGGCGCTTTACGTCCCCGAGACGATGAGATTAGCCGACCTCTTTGATGTAATGAGGGCGAGGAGGGTGCACATGGCCATCGTCATTGATGAATACGGAGGCACCGCCGGCCTGGTCACCCTGGAGGACCTTATCGAGGAGATCGTCGGTGAGATACAGGATGAATACGACGACGAAAGCGCCTTGATACAGAAGGAGCCCGACGGCAGCTATCTCGTCAGGGGACAGATGGGGCTGGAAGACCTAAGCGAAGCCGTGGGATACCCCTTTGAATCCAGCGACATGGACAGCGTCGGGGGGCTGGTCTTGTCCCTGGCCGGACGTTTCCCCGACAAGGGGCAAAGGCTCACCTACGGTCACTGGGAGTTCCAGGTCCTGGAAGTGGAGGACCACAGGATCAAGCTGGTCAGGATGATCCCCCTGGATGACCTTTACAGGATAGGAGAAGTCATCGAATGAAGGCATCTTGCGAAGAAAAACCCCTTTCCAAGGCTGATCTCGGTGCGCTTATGGGACAAGCGAGGGCTGCGCGAGAGCTGGCCTACGCACCCTACTCGGGTTTTCCCGTGGGTGCCGCCCTGCTCTCTGGGCTCGGTGATGTCTTCCGGGCCGGCAACGTGGAGAATAGTAGTTTCGGTCTTTCTGTGTGCGCCGAGAGGAACGCCATCTCCGTGATGGTGGCTTGCGGAGCGGCGAACCCCGTGGCCATAGCCGTTGCGGGACCTCCGGGCGTCCCCTGTCCTCCCTGCGGGGCTTGCAGGCAGGTCCTGGCGGAATTCAACCCCGCCATGACCATTGTCCTTGAAGACGGCGCCGGTGGGTTGGAAATCCTTTCACTGGAGGTACTTTTCCCCAGACCCTTCAGGCTGAAAGACGAAAGAGAATGAGCCGGGATCCCGCGTTCAGATCCGGTTTCGTGGCGATCGTGGGAAGACCCAACGTGGGGAAATCGACGCTGGTCAACGCCCTGGTGGGCGGCAAAGCCGCCATAGTTTCCGACAAGCCTCAGACCACGAGGAACAGCATCAGGGCAGTGCTGAACGATCCGCGGGGTCAGATCGTCTTCGTCGATACACCGGGGCTTCACAGGCCCCTTCATACCCTTGGTCGTTTCATGGAGAGACAGGCGGCGGTTTCCCTTGAGATGGCCGATGTCGTGTGTTTCATGGTGGAGGCGGGGGATAGCAGGATCGGTAAGGCTGACGGAATTATCCTGGACCTCTTGCAAAGGGTTCGTGTCCCCGTTGTACTCATCGTGAACAAAGTCGACGTCTCGGGCCCCCCCGGGGCGGACGATGGCTGGAAATGCTTCACCGGTAAGAGGGAATTCGCCCATGTCCTGCTCGTATCCGCCCTTGAAGGGCGTAATCTTGACCTCCTGTTGGAGGTTCTTTTTTCCCTTTTGCTCCCCGGTCCCCCCATCTTCGACGACGAAAGGCTGGTGGACTGCACCGAGCGCTTCATTGCGGCCGAAGTGATCAGGGAAAAGGTTCTCGAGCATACCGATCAGGAGGTACCCCATAGCGTCGCGGTGGTCGTGGAGGAATTCAAATCTCCCGAAGAGTATCCCGACAGGAGGAATCTCCTGGTACGTGCCACCCTTTTCGTCGAAAGGGCGGGTCAGAAGGCCATTCTCATCGGCAGGAGCGGTACGAAACTCAAGCGTATCGGTGAGCACGCCCGAAAGGAATTGGAGGAGGTTTTCGGTTACGATGTTTACCTGGACCTCTGGGTCAAGGTCAGGCCGGGATGGAGGAACTCTGAAAAGGAACTCCGGAGGTTGGGCTATACCTAGAGGGGATGCTTCCTTGGAGGGCAAGGCCGGCCAGAGATTGTTCCGCAAACGCGGGGTAGTCCTTCGAAGAAGGGACACCAACGAGGGCGATCGGAGCGTTTATGTCCTCCTCAGGGAAGAGGGGCCGGTATGGCTCATCGCCCCCGGCGGGGCCAGGGGCAAGGTCAGGTTCGGGGGGGCCACCGATCCGCTGGTTTGGGGCACATTTCACATATATAGGGGGCCCAACCGGTGGTACCTGAGAGAAGTGGATGTCCGGAAGGACTTCCTGTTACTGAGAAAGCACCCGTCCCGCATAAGGAGGGCGGCCGAGTGGGCCGCGTCTTTGGTAAAATATACACTTCCGGGTCATGCTTCTGACGACCTTTTGCCTATTTTTTACTGGTCCCTGTGTGTCCTGGAATCGGGCTGGCTCAGGGAAGACCTGGCCGATTGGCGTTTCTACTGGAGGTGGTTGAGGAGCTGGGGTCTCGCTCCCAACCTCGAGCGGTGCCAGGAATGTGGCGCCGTGCTTGGGGAGGCCCTTTTTCGCGGGGAATCACTCCTGTGCGCCAAGTGCTCCAGCGGCGGGCGCGGGGTGAAGCTCAGCGCCCGGGACCGAAGCGAACTCTTCGCGGTTTCGGTGTTGGATCACGAGAAGATACTGGCAATGAAGGACCTTCCAGGGATCGATCCCAGGAAGGCCCAGTCCTGCACCAGGATGCTTGTAAGGACCCTGTCGGACAGGGTGTGACATCGAACCAGGAGGGGGAATACCGGGGTGAACCTGCAGGAGATAATGATGCGCCTTCAAAGGTTTTGGGCTGAACAGGGATGTGTGATCCAGCAACCCTATGATATCGAGGTTGGGGCCGGCACCATGAACCCGGCCACCACCCTGCGGGTACTCGGCCCCGAACCCTGGAGAGTCGCCTACGTGGAACCATCGAGACGGCCGGCCGACGGGAGGTACGGACAGAACCCGAACCGGCTCCAGCACTACCACCAGTTCCAGGTGATAATCAAACCTGCCCCGGTGGAGATACAGGAGACTTACCTTGAGAGTCTTAGGACCCTTGGGATAGAGCCTGCCGACCATGACATCCGCTTCGTCGAGGACGACTGGGAATCGCCCACCATTGGCGCCTGGGGCCTGGGCTGGGAGGTTTGGCTCGACGGGATGGAGATCACCCAGTTCACCTACTTTCAACAGGTGGGTGGCATTGATATGGACCCCGTGGCAGCGGAGATAACTTACGGGCTGGAAAGGATTGCGATGTACGTTCAGAAGGTGGACAACGTCTTTGACCTCGAATGGGTGGGAAAAATAACCTATGGGGATTTACATCATCAGGGTGAAGTAGAACACTCCACCTATAATTTCGAGGTTTCCGATACAGACATGCTTTTCAGGCTCTTTTCCATGTACGAGGCCGAGGCAAAAAGCGCCCTGTCCAAGGGCCTTGTGCTGCCCTCCTACGATTACGTGCTGAAGTGCTCCCACGCCTTCAACCTCCTCGATGCCAGGAACGCCATAAGCATCACCGAGAGGACGGGGTTTATTTCCAGGGTTCGGGCGCTGGCGGGTTCCTGCTGCCAGATCTACGCCAAGCAGAGAAAAGAAATGGATTTTCCCCTGATGGGTAAATTCGACGACAGGATCGAGAGGTAGAACGATGGGCGTAAGAGACCTTCTTCTTGAGATTGGGACGGAGGAGATCCCCTCCAGGTTCGTCCCACCCGCACTTTCCGAGTTGGCGGTCATCGCCGGAGAGGAGCTCCGGGCCGAAAGACTCGTCTTCGAGAACACGCAGGTTCTGGGGACACCCAGGAGGATCGTGCTCATTGTCCGGTCCCTGGAGGAGAAGCAGCAGGACAAGACCGAGGAGTTCAAGGGACCAGCCTGGGCCTCGGCTTTCGATCCCAGCGGCAACCCGACCAAGGCCGCCAGAGGTTTCGCAAGGAGCAAGGGGGTTGAAGAGGGTTCCCTTGAAAAAAGGGACTTTGGCGGCCAGGAGTTCGCCGTGGCCGTCAAAAGGGAGGAGGGACGGCCGACTTCCGCCACTCTCCCTGTCGTCCTTGAAAATGTAATCAAAAGGTTGTCCTTTCCCAAGAGCATGTACTGGGATCGGACCTTTCGTCGTTTCGCCAGGCCCGTCCGATGGCTCCTGGCTCTTTACGGAAATGAACTGTTGAAGGTTGACTTTGGCCTCCTGAGCTCCGATCGCTTCACCAGGGGGCATCGTTTCATGGGCGTCCGGAAGATAGAGGTTTCAAACGTAGGCGAGTACCTTGAGAAGCTGTACGACAACTTCGTCATTGTCGATCCGGAAAAACGCCGTGAGAAAATGCTCGCTGGCATCTCCTCCATCGAGAAGGAAATGGGTGGCAAGGCGGTTCTCGACGGGGATCTTGTCGAAGAGAATCTCTTTCTCGTCGAATACCCTGTGCCGTTCTACGGTTCCTTCGATCAGTCCTTTCTCCAGATCCCGGAGGAAGTTCTCATCACTACCATGAAGAGTCATCAACGTTACTTCCCTGTCAGGGACGATGCCGGAAATTTGAAACCCTACTTCATCGGCGTCAGCAATAATCGGGCCACCAATATGTCCATCGTGCGAGAGGGAAACGAGAGAGTTCTAAGGGCAAGGCTCTCCGACGCGTCCTTTTTCTGGGAGGAGGATCAGAAGGTGCCCCTTTCGTCGAGGGTGGACTCCCTCAAGAAGATCGTCCATCACGAGAAACTCGGGACGGTCTATGAAAAGGTAGCCCATGTCCGGGAACTTTGCCGGACACTCTGCGAGAAGATGAGCCTTTCGGCCGAGGAGACGAAGATGATCGATCGCGCTGCCTTTCTCGCTAAAGCGGACAGCATCACCAATATGGTCTACGAATTTCCCGAATTGAGGGGCGTCATGGGCCGTGAGTATGCCACCAGGAACGGGGAAAATCCCAGGGTCGCACTGGCGCTCTTCGAGCAGTATCTGCCCTCAGCCTCCGGCGACAGGGCGCCCTCGGACATCATCGGGGCTGTCCTGGGCATTTGCGACAGGATCGACACGATCATCGGTGGGTTCAAGGCGGGGCTCCAGCCAACGGGTTCCCAGGACCAGTACGGGATACGGAGGGCCACCAGGACGCTCAACGAGATCCTATGGGGCATGGACCTGGATATTGATGTAGCGGAGCTGGCGGAAGCTTCCTCCCTGTCTCGCTGCCTATCGGAAGAGCAGGAGGAATCTGCGTTGGGATTCATGCTCCAGAGACTCCACAACCAGCTGCGCGAGAAAGGCTTTTCCCACGAATTGACAATGCTGGCCGTCTCCGCGGCGGGATCGAGGCCGAACCAGGCCCTGAAGCTGCTGGAAGCCTTCCAGGAGGTCCAGGGGACCGACTGGTTTGGTGGTTTGGTCACGTCGGCGGTCAGGGTCAGGAATATTCTCCAGAAAACCGAGGGTTCCGATCATATCCTCGATGTGGGCCTTTTCAGCGAAGAGGCAGAAAGGGCACTCTTTGAGGCCATTGAACTGCTCTCTCCCCAGGTGGACAAGGCGGTGAGAGCGTGGGATTGGAACGGCCTGACCCAGATCCTTTCGAAGCTGGAACCCTACATCTCCGCCTTTTTCGACAAGGTGCTGGTGATGGACAACGATGAGCGTATCAGGAACAATAGAATAGCCCTTTTAGAAAAATGCGACGGTTTGTTCAAGACGTCCGGAGACCTGGGACTTTTGAAGTCCTGATGATAGCTGTATTTATCGAATAAGCCGTGGAGGTCTGCCGATGGAGGCTGAGGATAACCGCTGGCCGTTGTCGATTTTCGTGGTCTCCGATTTTACCGGCGAAACGGCGGAGCATGTCGCGAAAGCGGCGTTGAGCCAGTTCGCCACGGATGCCATAACGCTCCAGAGGTTCCGCTACATCAACAACAAGGACAGAGCCCTGGAAGTACTCGAGCATGCCGAGAGTGATAAGGCCATGATCGTATGCACCCTTGTCGACCACGACCTGAGGCGCTGGTTTGTAGGGAAGGCAGACAACCAGGGAACGGACGTGATCGACATCCTTGGGCCGATCCTGGACATGCTAGAGGGACGGCTAGGGCATGCCCCTCTCGAGACGCCCGGTTTGATGAGGAGGATGGACGAGGAATACTTCCGAAGGGTCAAGGCCATTGAATTCGCCATCAAGTGCGATGACGGCAGGTGCGCCGAACACCTCCTGTCGGCCGACGTGGTCATCCTGGGAGTGTCGAGGACGAGCAAAACCCCGCTATGCATGTACCTAGCCCATCGTGGCTTCATGGTGGGCAATGTACCCCTCATACCCGAAACGGAGCCCCCCGGGGAGATCTTCGAGATCTCGCCCGAGAGGATATTCGGCTTGACGGTCCAGCCGGAGAAGCTCGTGGACATCAGGAAGGAAAGACTGCGCCTTCTTGGCCTAGATTCGGAGATCTCCAACTATGCCCAGTGGGAGAGAGTGGAAGAGGAAATCCAGTTTGCCAGGGGCATCATGCGAAAGATAGGTTGTCGTATCCTCAACGTCACAAACAGGGCCATCGAGGAGACAGCCCAGGAAATTCTTGATTTCCTGAGAGCGTGATCAATCCTTAAATGCCGTGGAGGTCGAAAAGCATGACAGGAACCGGGAATGAAAAGAAAAGACATGTTTTTCATTTCACCGAGGGCAGTGCCGAAAAGAAATCGCTTCTGGGCGGCAAGGGGGCCAACCTGGCGGAGATGTTGAAGATCGGCCTCCCCGTTCCCCCTGGCTTTACCATTTCCACCGAAGCTTGCCTCGGTTACCTCAAAAAAGGCGAACACTTCCTGGACGAGATCTGGGATGAGATTCAGGACGCCATGATCGATCTCGAGAAGGAGGCTGGCAAGACCTTTGGTGGGATAGAGAATCCGCTCCTGGTCTCGGTCCGTTCGGGGGCAGCGGTCTCCATGCCGGGCATGATGGATACCATTTTGAACCTTGGTCTCAACGCAGAGTCTGTAAAGGCCCTTATCGCAGAGACGGGTGACGAGAGGTTCGCCCTCGACAGTTATAGAAGATTCATCCAGATGTTTTCCAACGTGGTGCTGGGCCTGGAAGGGGAGGTCTTCGAGAACGTGCTACGCCAAGTTAAAAAGGACCTCGGGGTAAGCTATGATTTCGAGATCAACCCATCCGCTTGGAAAGGCGTTATTTCCAGGTTCCTCAGGATAGTGGAGCAGGAGACAAGCGAACCCTTTCCTGACGATCCGTGGGTCCAGCTCAAGAAGTCCGTCGAGGCGGTCTTCCTCAGTTGGAAGAACCCCAGGGCCATCACCTACAGGAGGATCAACAGAATCCCCGATGACCTGGGAACGGCCGTCAACGTCATGACCATGGTTTTCGGAAACCTTGGAGAGGACTGTGGAACCGGTGTCTGCTTCACCCGGAACCCCTCAACAGGGGAGAAAAAACTCTACGGGGAGTTTCTCGTGAACGCCCAGGGCGAAGACGTCGTGGCTGGCATAAGGACTCCGAACCCCATTGACGAGTTCGGCTCCAGGCTTCCCGGGGCGGACCGTGAACTCCACCGGATCGCGGATTTACTGGAAAAGCACTATAAGGATGTCCAGGACATCGAGTTCACCGTGGAGCGGGGCAAACTTTACATGCTGCAGACAAGGAATGCCAAACGTACCGCTCAGGCCGCAGTGAAAACCGCCGTGGACATGCATGCCGAAGGGCTCATCGACGCGGCCACCGCCGTGTCCAGGGTAACCCCTGACCAGGTTGAGCAGCTTCTTCACAAGCAGATTGACCCCGGGGCCGCCTTCGACGTTGCCGCCAAGGGGCTTCCAGCCTCACCGGGAGCGGCGGTAGGTATAGCCATTTTCGATGCCGATGAAGCCGAGAAGGTGGCCCAGTCGGGGCAATCTGTTATCCTGGTAAGACCTGAGACTACCCCCGATGATATCCATGGGCTTTATGCCGCCCAGGGAGTACTTACAAGCAGGGGCGGGATGACGAGCCACGCCGCCGTTGTCGCTAGGGGGCTGGGTAAACCCTGTGTTTCCGGCTGCGAATCGGTCGTCATCGACGCCGTGAAGGGCTTCATGACCGTTGGTGGAAAGACCTTGAAGAAGGGCGAGACTCTTACCATCGATGGGTCAAAGGGGCAGGTGATCTTCGGTGAGGTTCCCCTGGTCCAGCCATCCTTCACCGACGATTTCAGAGAACTGCTCGATGCCGCTGATTCGATATCGGTCCTCGAGGTCTGGGCGAACGCCGATACCCCCGACGACGCGCAAAGGGCCAGGTCCTTTGGTGCCAGGGGTATAGGCCTCTGTAGGACGGAACACATGTTCATGGCCTCAGGAAGGCTCCCCGTCATGCACGAGATGATTCTCGCCAGGGACAGGCAGTCCCGGGTGAGGGCGCTTGAGGTCCTCAAGAACATGCAGAAGGAGGACTTCCGGGGGATATTCAGGGCCATGGAAGGACTTCCGGTGACCATCAGGCTGCTCGACCCTCCTCTCCACGAATTCCTTCCCAAGGAGCACGAACTCAGAGACACCATTGCTTCCATCAAGACCGACAGCGAGGCTTCGCCGGAGGACCTGATGCACGCGGAAACGGTTCTGGCCAGGGTCCTGTCGCTCCAGGAGAACAACCCCATGCTCGGGTTCAGGGGCTGCCGGCTGGGGCTCGTCTATCCCGAGATCTACGAGATGCAGATCGCCGCAATAATAGAGGCGGCCGGTGAACTCAAGAAAGAGGGCGTAGATGTCAGACCCGATATAATGATGCCGTTGGTGGGCACGCGGGAAGAGATGAAGAGACTCCTGTCAATGGTAAAAGACATCGCGGGGAGGGTCATTGCGCTGCTTGGAATTGAAGACCTGCACTACCTGGTCGGAACCATGATCGAGGTTCCCAGAGCCGCCCTAGTCGCGGGGGACATCGCCGAATTCGCCGAATTCTTCAGCTTCGGGACCAACGACCTCACCCAGACGACCTTCGGTTATTCCAGGGACGACGCGGAGGGCAAGTTCCTGGCCCAGTACGTCAATGACGGTGTCCTCCCCGATAATCCCTTCCACGAACTGGACCGTGAAGGAGTTGGCAGGCTCATGGCCATAGCAGTGACTGAGGGAAAGGAGAAACGTCCTCAACTACAGATAGGGATATGTGGCGAGCACGGTGGGGATCCCCGGAGCATCGCCTTTTGTCACCAACTGGGCTTGGACTATGTCAGCTGCTCCCCTTTCCGGATACCCGTGGCAAGGCTCTCAGCAGCTCATTCGAGGCTGGGCCTTCTGGATTGAGTTTCCCGAGGGGTGCAGAAAAAGGATTCACGACAGAGGGCCGCCGCTGGAAGTGGCGGCCCGACTTTTCGCAAAGGAGATGCCATGAGCAAGGAAACGCCCAGGATTAGATGGGAAAGGATTGAAAGGGCCATCCTTGAACATTGCGCCGCTTTCAGCGATGAAAGCAGGGGCAGGATGAGGGAAGAGCCCCTTTGCCCTGTGAGGACCATTTTTCAGCAGGACCGGGACAGGATAATCCATTCGAAGGCTTTCAGAAGGCTCAAGCACAAAACCCAGGTTCTGCTCCTACCCGAGGGAGACCACTACAGGACACGGCTTACCCATACGCTCGAGGTTTGCCAGGTGGCCAGGACTATTTCCAGAACCCTCGGTCTCAACGAGGACCTAACCGATGCCATCGCCCTTGGGCACGACCTGGGGCACACTCCTTTCGGTCACATGGGTGAAAAAGTACTAGACAGGATCGCGAGGGAAAATGGGCTCGGCGGTTTCTCTCATGCCAGGCAGAGCCTCAGGGTGGTCGACTGTCTCGAAAAGGACGGGCGGGGTTTGAACCTGTCTAAGGAGGTGCGGGATGGGATCCTGAAACACTCCAAGGGGATGGTGGATGTCCGGGAAGGTTTTTCCGGGGGAGAACCGGTCCTGACCAATGAAGCCAAGGTCGTGCGTATATCCGATTCAATCGCCTACCTTAACCATGATTTGGACGATGCTCTCAGGGCGGGTATCTTGAAAAGCGAGGATATCCCCTCTTCGGTCATGCTAAAACTAGGTGCAACCCACGGAGCGCGGATAGGCCGAATGGTCGAAAGCATCGTCTCCAACAGTGGCTGTGACGGGGTGCGCATGGACGACGACCTCTTGGAGGCCGTCGAGGAACTCCGTTCTTTCCTTTACTACCGAGTCTATGCTTCGGAGAGAGTACTCCGTGAGGAACCCCGGGTCGACCATGTGTTATCCACACTTTTCGCCCACTTCCTGGATAACCCGGCCGAAAACTGTAGTACCGATGACCTCGCCCTATCAGCGATGGATCACATCTCGGGCATGACCGACAGGTACGCCCTGGCATTCTTCGAAAAGACCATCCTTCCCAGCCCCTGGCCCTGAAATCTTCCCCTGTTTTTTCAGTCCGCTATGCCGTATTGCTTCAGCAACTCCTGGAATCGATCCTCGATCTCCTCAGGGGTTCTTTCCTTCGGCCTAGATGGGGTTGAGACCGGAGGTTTGACGTCGGCTGGGGCCGAGGGCGGAATAAAAGGCAATGCCGGGGGTCCCTCGTAGGTTGGTAGCTCCTCCACGGGCAAAGCGGCCGTCATGTCCGGAACAGAAATACTATAGAGCCTTGCCAGTCGGGCCGGGATGCCGAGGGTTTCCTCGTCCCTGGGCGAGAGCAACATCCTTGGTTCGTTAGGGTCGGACTCAGCCATCATCCATGAGCCGCCATGAAGAGGGCAGGTCGAAAGGGGAGCCTGGCCGGAAGGAAGAAGGATTACCGTCGAGGGGCAACTTCCAGCAGAGAGGAACCCGGTATCCTTGCAGATGGTCACGGCATCCGCCTTTACCCTGTCGGATATCTCGAAGGCCTCCCTGAGAGTGAGGTGTTTTACCGCCTTGCTGACAAAGGACTGCCAGACGGGAGCTGCGATTACACCCCCCGTAGCGGTTTTACCCAGCGACTTGTTATCATCGTTGCCCGCATACACCACCACCACGAGGCCTGGCAGCCCCCCGGCGAACCAGGCGTCGGTATATTCATTCGTCGTGCCCGTTTTACCGAAGACCTCGTAGCCAGGCAGCCTGGCCCTGGTGCCCGTACCCGAACGTACGACCTCCATCAGGACAGAGCGCATTGAAAGGGCGATCTCCTCGGGGATGGCCTGGGCCAGATCAGGTCCGTACTGCTCCAGTACCTCGCCGGCCCCGGTGTTCACTCGTCTTATGGCGTAGGGTTTTATCCTCGAACCCCCGTTGGCAAAGACACTATAAGCTGAAGCCATCT
>Ga0265293_10003755_pt1 | contig 27787 bp, 27 predicted proteins | sample Munlanlewell138R_FD_192505 | JGI IMG/M metagenome (GOLD analysis project Ga0265293, IMG submission 192505) | Leachate microbial communities from a municipal landfill in Southern Ontario, Canada - Leachate well 138R | ecosystem: Engineered > Solid waste > Landfill > Unclassified | place: Canada...
TGCCATCTGGTGGGTTGTTCTGTGGGGCAGACCAGGCAGCTTGGATGTAGTTGACGGCGAAAGCGACCGTGACGATGCCGAGGATGATGGAGATTTTTATGATGGTGTGGGGGAGGGTTTTCATTATCACTTTAGATTAGACTGTAATTTTATTTTATCATGTACAGTGGTACATAATTAATTTATTAACGACAGGTCATAGTGCATGTTATCCGAGCCTGCACTGTATCAACGATTCTACCAGTCAATGTCCAATCATCAGAACTTCCATTATAGGTGATTTTGCAATACTCATCCAAGTTATCTGAACCAAAAGTCTCATAATATATAGTTTGGTGTGTGGTCAAGGCACACATGAAAAAACCAGCATTTGAAGTGATCAACTTTGTTGCACTGCTACCACTCTTATCCTGTGGATACCTCACAGTTACAGAATAAGTGATTGGAGTTCCGCCTGATGGCCCCCCGCCAGTCAAACAATTCTCCCCATTCTCATCACAATACTGACCAGCTCGTACCTGACCTCCTACTTCTAAGTCTTTAGGAGTGTAGAGAGTGCCGTTGGCACCAACCACATCAAGAGTAGTGTAGCCGGCGGCACTAACAGAGCCTTTTGAGCCAGGTTTAATTTCGAGACTTTGATTATTAGCACCAATGAATATATTAGTGTTGGCATACGAAGTTAACCCATCCACCGACAAAGCTCCTTCTTTCACTTAGGCTTCAGTACCAGCGTTGATGGGAGCTGGGGTGTTGCCATCTGGTGGGTTGTTCTGTGGGGCAGACCAGGCAGCTTGGATGTAGTTGACGGCGAAAGCGACCGTGACGATGCCGAGGATGATGGAGATTTTTATGATGGTGTGGGGGAGGGTTTTCATTATTTTATTTATATGTTCTATAATAACATTACTAATACCCTAATTGGGAAGTCGCTTGTATATATAAAATTTTCCAGAAAATTTAGCTCCACCATTTATATCTGGCCTTGCTACCACAATATCTCCTAGACTATTCTCATGAGCATAACCAAACTGAGAAGTACTATAAGAATCCATCCAGTTTGCCGTTGATTTAACTACAATCGGCGAACCACCTTCTAACATAGGGTCTATGTTCCAGGTCTTTCCAGCTGAAATAAAATATCTTCCGGCAGCTGAAAATTCAACCGTATGTCTTTGCAGGTCTCCCAAGTCGATAGTGCCCAACTTGGTGTAGCCAGGGCCAGACTCATTCTTTTTATAAATATCAGATTTATAATTAGAAGAAGAATCCTTTTTTGAGTTAATAGCCATAAGTGAATAATCGTTAGAAACAGCAGCAAAACTAGCCTGCCATTTGTTATTTACACTTGGTAAAATTGACTGTATAACTTGCCATGACCCATCAGACTGTTTTTGTACAATGTCTCCCCTCCCCTCTCTTTTAAAGAGATAAAAACTATCATCACCAAGATATAGATTTGCACCTATGTGACTTTGTTGTGGGTCATTGGATGCTAATGCTCCATGAAATCCATTATCAAACACCTCATCATAGGTAGATCCGTTTTTTTCATAAATTCTTCCTTGAAAAGCCACCACGGTACCATCCTCATTTATAGCAGAAACGTTGTGGCTAAATCCTCCCTTATAAGAACCTGTGTAAAGTAAATTAGCATTCACACCATCAAATGCATAAATATAAAATGAAGATGTTCCTCCGGCGACATCTTGTCTTCTAGTAAGTAAAATTCGACTACCATCGGAGTTTATAGCAAAACTCTCTATCCATTTAGGATAATTACCAAGATTTTTTATTGTCTCCACAAGTGAAACAGATTTTGTATCTTTATTATATTTGTATATGTGCAATTTTTGTGAAGAATATGATCCGTTATACCCATCTTCAAAAGCATATATATATCCACCATCACTAGTAATAGAATCAGTAACACCCACCAAACCACATCTCATATAATGATAGGGATTGGGACAGCTAAAACTAGTAATGAACTCAACTTGATCAGAAAAATCAATACATTCTGAAAGAGTCATCCCAACTGGTGTATTTTCTAAGAAGGAACTCCATTCATCTATACCTTTGGTCGGAACAAAGTATTCTCGGCCATCATTAGCTTTTACTTTTTTACACGTACCGTGGGCATCTATTGCTACTTCTGAATTATTGACTAAGAAACCCTCTTCTACTATTCCCAAAGCCCATACGCCAATGGGTAAAATTAAAACAAAGATAGCGATAGGAACTATAAATTTTTTTATAAAAATTTTATTCACCATATTCTATTTCAAAGTATCCAGTTCTGCCTGTAACTGATTAATTTGAATTTGTTGTTCCTTAATAGCTTCAATAAGTGGCGCAATTAAATTTCCGTACTCAACATATTTGAGTCCACTGTCTGTAGTGGTGACCAATTCTGGAAACACTTCTTCTACTTCCTGAGCAATAAGACCTACAGATTTCTTACCATTTTTTTTCCAGTTAAAGGATACTCCGCGCAGCTGTTTAACTGTATCAAGACCAGCTACTGTTTTAATGTTTGTTTTTAAGTTCTTATCTGAAGTATATAAATACGACGTGGCTCCTATTGAACCATCCACACCCAAGGTAATGTCGCTTGACGGCAAGGTAGTGCTGCCAATAATTGTACTTCCAGAAATAATCATATTTCCGAAAACAGCCAACCCATCCACCGACAAAGCTCCCTCTTTCACTTGAGCTTCAGTACCAGCGTTGATGGGAGCTGGGGTGTTGCCATCTGGTGGGTTGTTCTGTGGGGCGGACCAAGCAGCTTGGATGTAGTTGACGGCGAAAGCTACCGTGACGATGCCGAGAATGATGGAAATTTTTATGATGGTGTGGGGGAGGGTTTTTATCATTATATTTATTATTCTATCACGTAGGGAGTTTTTAACTTTTTACAAGTCACTATACTTTCAGAATAACCACAAGGTTCGCCCGAATGATCACACGCCTTAATTACATCGTTACATGTCTTACTCTCATTTACAGCGCATGTGTATGGTCCGTTAATATTTTGATTACAAGTATCTCTACTAGCTGGAGGTTGTTTCCACATTACTTTGTCCCAGCCGGGACATTTCCAATTCAACCCATAAGCACAAATACCTGGAAAAAAAGAAGGGTAAATATCTTCATCAAAATTCTCATAGCGCCACAAATAATCACTGCCTGTACCGTTGCTATTTTCTACTTCTAAACTGCCTAAAATATAGACTGTACTAGAGGCGTCACCAATTGTTGTATAGTCACTAGTTTGTGTATTGCCCTTAAACCCTGGCTTGATAGAGAATTGTTGACCTCCTGCACCAACAAAAATGTTGTTATTGGCATACGAAGTTAACCCATCCACCGACAAAGCTCCTTCTTTCACTTGGGCTTCGGTACCAGCGTTGATGGGAGCTGGGGTGTTGCCATCTGGTGGGTTGTTCTGTGGGGCGGACCAAGCAGCGTAGAGATAGTTGACGGCGAAAGCAACCGTGACAATGGTGAGGATGATGGAGATTTTTATGATGGTGTGGGGGAGGGTTTTCATGGTTGTTATCAAATTAAAATGAACTGTTATATTGTGATTTTTGCTTAAGATTTCTGTTTAGCTAAAAATAAAATATTAATTGAAAATGGCCTTTCCTTCACTGATCAAGGTATCCATGTTTTTTGCACATGACGGCGGGGCATAATCTCCAGATCCTGTAGGGTTTCTGTCTAATTTGTTAAAATAAACGTACGAATGCCAAGTAGAAGTTCTGTCTGCTTGGGACACATTGAAAGTCCCGTATACTACGGTCGATGGGTTCATTTTTAATAAAATGAATAAACTTTTAAAATCGCTCCGTGTTTCACACACAAAAAAAACTGGCCAACCGCCTCCCAACACTCCATTTTCGCCTGATGACCCCCCACCACTTAAACAATTAGCCCCATTCTCATCACAATACTGACTAGCTCGTACTTGACCTCCTACCTCAAAGTCATTAGGTGTATACACAGTACCTGAAGAAGTACCTATCGTAGTATATCCACTAGTCTGTACCTCACCCTTAAACCCGGGTTTGACATAAAATTCTTGTTCCCCGGCACCCACAAAGATGTTGTTGTTAGAGTGGGATACTAATCCATCAACTGATAAAGCTCCTTCTTTCACCTGGGCTTCGCTGCCGGTGTTAATGGGAGCTGGGGTGTTGCCATCTGGTGGGTTGTTCTGTGGAGCGGACCAAGCAGCTTGGATGTAGTTGACGGCGAAAGCGACCGTGACGATGGTGAGGATGATGGAGATTTTTATGAGGCTGGTGGTGAGGGTTTTCATGGTTATATTTTATTTAAAATAGAACTTACTCAGACGACTGGAGAGTCGATAATAATTTTCGTTTATCTTCAATTGACACATTATCGGGATTGCCTTCTAGTTTTTCCAATAAAGCTTTTTTATCTTCAAGAGTTATTTTTTGAGATGTCTTTTCTTCAATCTCACTTGATTCTGAATCGTCATCTATTCCAAAAAACTTATGGCTCGTCAGGTTTGAAGTATAGAGATAATACCAACCATATAAAACCAAACAAATAGTAATCAATATCAATATATTAGATAAAATAAGGATAGATATTTGGTACTTTGTGAAAAAATTACGAATTATTTGCATGTTAGCTTTCGATTATCGTTGGTACTAGGTTAACTTCAATAGTTTTCAAATCATAGAAACTACCACCACCGGCTGGAACACAACTAAGAGTAAAGGCTGTTACCTGTCTAGTTAAAGGACTAGACACAATTGCTACTCCACCAGATACGCTCTCATCAGTTAGACCAATCCAGGAATCATTGTTGTTACCAGTCACCTTACATTGTGATACATCAGCTCCATCAACTGACCAATCTAAAGTAACTTTCCCTTCTTTTTTAACTAATAATTGATTGACAGAAAATTGATAGTTAATATCTACTAACTTACAACCTACAGTGTCATAACAATATTCATTACCCGCACAGCTAACTGGCGCCTCTGATTCACACCATTGATTGTTAATAGCATAGCCATTATTTTCAGCATTACAAGCCAGAGCGGGGGTACATGGTTGAGTGAAATCAGCTGTAGCAAAGCTTACCCAACCAATAACATCACCGCCCCAGGCGTAATTACCAAAACTACCTACTCCTACAGTAGTAGCGTAATTGGAAGTGGCACAACCGCTGTTATTAGAACAATTTAAAGAAATCCAACCATCCCAACCACCACCATCAGGGTCTAATCCTCCAGTACAATCACCAGCGTCGGTAGCTGAGCAAGCTCTTATCCAACCAGTCATTTGATCTCGGTCATTGTTTATCTGGGCTTGTCCGCCACTAGCCGGCATACCAGAAAGACCACCAAATTTAATCCAACCAACGTTACTGCTCCAAGCATAGCCGGTGACTGTATAATCGGTGTTTATTCTTACTTTGTAGTCTGATGTAGCACAAGAACTATCATTAGAGCAGTTTAGGGATATCCAGCCGACATTACTACTCCAAGCATAGCCAGACATTTCCACAGGCTGATCAAAGGGACCAACATCTGCACTCGCTATAGCAACAGACAAAAGTGCAATGGCTGAGATAAACAAAGCTACGACAGTAAACAGGAACACCCGAGTTGATGAAGACATTACTTATATTGTAACCTGTGTTTGATCTAAATATACTTAGGCAGAACCTAGACTGTGTATTACTGAATATAAACAAAAGACCAGTCGCAATAGCGACTGGTCTTTTGTTTATGCAGACTTAATCGTATCTTGTGTAGTTAAGCTGTCTCAACATCTGATTTAACTCCTCGAGCTTTTTTAATCTCCTCGGCTACGTTTGGAGGCACTACTTCATAATGATCAAATTCCATTGTCATTGAAGCTCGGCCCTGTGTCATAGAACGCAAAGTATTTGTGTAACCAAACATTTCAGACAAAGGCACCTTGGCGTGAACAATAGTTTTTCCACCCAATTCTTCTGAAGCCTCTACTTGTCCGCGCTTAGAAGAAATATTTCCGTTAATATCTCCCATATATTCTTCTGGAGTTCGCACTTCAACCTTCATTATCGGCTCAAGAATAACCGCATTAGCTCTCTTAGCTGCTTCCTTGAAAGCGTTAATACCAGCCAATTTAAAGGCAATTTCGCTTGAGTCCACATCATGGTAAGAACCGTCAAACAATTCAACGGAAACATCTTCCATCTTATAACCAGCTACCTGACCACGAGCCATGGCCTCTCTACAACCCTTCATCACTGCTGGAATATATTCTTGTGGAATAGTACCGCCTTTAATACTGTTGACAAACTCGAAATGATCTTCGCGAGTCACATTCTTAGCTACGGTCTCCCCTTCAGCTAGGGGTTCGAGTGGTTTAATACGGATCTTAACATGACCATATTGTCCACGACCACCAGATTGTTTGATATATTTGTGTTCAGCTTCAGCTTCTCGTTGAATAGTTTCTCGGTAAGCAACCTGTGGTTGACCAATATTTGCTTCAACACCAAATTCTCGTTTCATACGGTCGATCAGAATGTCTAGGTGTAACTCACCCATACCAGCAATAATAGTCTCTAATGTTTCATCATCAGTCGAGACCACAAATGTCGGATCTTCATCAGCCAATCGCTTCAAAGCCACACCCATTTTTTCTTGGTCGTTCTTTGTCTTTGGTTCTACCCGAACTGCTACCACCGGAGCTGGGAAAGTGATGGTTTCTAGTAGAATTGGTTTATCGACATCACATAGTGTATGTGATGTTTTTACTTCTTTAATACCTACGGCAGCAGCAATTTCTCCAGCATACACTTCTTCTACCTCTTCCCGTTTATCAGCCATCAAGCGGACAATTCGTCCTACTCGCTCTTTGTTACCTGTTGAAGCGTTAAGGATATATGTACCACTTTTAATAACACCAGAATAAACTCGGAAGAAAGCTAATTGACCAACAAACTTGTCATCTTGGAGTTTGAAAACTAGAGCAGACATTGGTTCTTCGTCAGAAGCCTTGCGAGTTAATGTAATTTCTTCGTCTTTTGGATCATGTCCTACAGTATCAGGCAGGTCTAGTGGCGACGGGAGGTAGTCAACCACGGCATCAAGAATTAGTTGCACTCCAACATTTTGTAGAGCAGTACCAGTCATCACTGGGAAAATCTCGTTAGCTAAAACAGCTTTACGAAGAGTCTTCTTTAAATCCTCTAAAGAAGGTTCCTTCCCTTCTAGAAAGGCTTCCATCAGAGCATCATCATGTTCAACTACACGTTCGATAAGTTCAGCGCGACGTTTTTCTGCCTCAGCTTTGAATTCTTCAGGAATTTCTTGTTCGCTAACTTCCATTCCCATTTCCCCGCCAAAAGTATAGGCCTTCATAGTGATCAGATCTATCACACCTCGCATATTGTTTTCTGAGCCCATTGGGATTTGAATACGACAAGCTTTTTTAGAAAGACGATTTTCAATAGATTTTACAGAAGCATCAAAATCAGCTCCTAATTTATCCATTTTATTGACGAAACAAATTCGTGGCACACTAGCTTCGTCGGCATAACCCCAGTTAGTTTCAGTCTGTGGCTCTACTCCTGCTGCCCCATCGAATACAACCACTGCTCCGTCGAGCACGCGCATCGATCGTTTTACCTCGGCAGTAAAGTCGATGTGTCCAGGAGTGTCGATGATGTTGAAACTGTACATCTTGTCTTTATTAGTGCGATCAGTCTCTAAAGTTTTCGCCCAGTTACAAGAAATAGCAGCGGCAGTAATAGTAATACCGCGCTCACGTTCTTGGTCCATCCAGTCAGTAATTGATGTACCGTCGTGGGTCTCACCCATTTTGTGACTCATTCCTGTATAAAAAAGAATGCGTTCTGATGTTGTTGTTTTCCCGGCATCAACGTGTGCAACGATACCGAAGTTACGTAGTCTATCCAGTGGAAATGCTCGTGCCATAGTAATTGTTAATTAATTATTTAATTATATTCACCTATACTTACTTAATAATATACGTATAAATCAATAATGTTCTTTTAAACCTCCCTACTGTGCACAAAAAATAAAATGCAAAATAGAAAATTGCCCTAATTGTGGGCTAAACGCGCATACTATACGGTATTTATCAAATTGTCGCAATAGTAAAACTTGAAATATTTCTGACTTTCAAGCTGACCTTTTATATTGATAGGTTATAATGAAAAAATGAGATGGTTAATAAATACACTAGGTATTCTGGTGTTTCTATTTCCAAACCTGGCATTAGCTTCTAACGTCGGAATAGTTAATGGTCTTTGGTACGATACCGAAAATATTCTGGCTGATGTACCAACAAGAATTTATGTTGCTGTCCGTAACAATACCAAAACAGACTTCACCGGCACTGTAGAATTTTTTGTTAATGATAATTCTATTGGCAAAAATCCAATAACAGCCGCGGCGGATCAAGTTATTGATAGCTGGATAGATTGGCAGCCTAGTTATGGAACTTCAACAATTAAAGTTGTATTATCTCACTTCAAGGCGACTTCGAACTCTAGGGGGACCGATATTATTACCAACTTAAACTTAGCTGAAGATACAATATTTGTAGACAAAGACACTGACCAAGACGGGATCGGTGACCAGACTGACACTGATGATGACGGAGACGGTATAAGTGACAAAGAAGAAATAGAAGCTGGTACTAACCCACTAATCTACGACTCACCAATAATAAGTGATACGAATACTACCGACGATAATAACAAGACCGAACCTGGACTAGAACAATTTACTAACTATAAACCGATTGGGCAGGTACTAGGAGTAATGACTAATAATATAAATGACCTAAAAGAAAATTTAGATGATTATCGGGAACAAAGGCAAGCTAGGTTAGATAGAGAGAATGGAATAATTGAGGTAAATGAAGACGGCTTTGGTTACGTTGAAAGAATAAGCAAAAAAGACCGGTCATTAAGTGCCGAAAAACCCCCTGGGTTTTTCGGCGATTTTTTAACCTTTTTTGGTAATGTTTTCTCTATTCTATTTACTGTGGTGTTGGCCGCCCTATCTTTTATTCTAGGTTTTCCTGTGATAACAGAAATTGTCTTTCTGTTGGGAATACTCTTCATACTTTACAGGATTGCCAAGCGACTCGGCTCTCGCCCCTATTAAACAACAAGTTCGAGACCTGGTCTCGAACTTGTTGTTCTAAATTTGAAAGCAAGACAAAATATAAAGTATTTATTCAAAAGAGATCAAGTACCCCTCAAGAAACTGGATAATTCAGATGATTAACGCGGAGCACAAGAAAAAAGACCCGACTGGGACAAGAGTCCAGGGAGGGTCTTTTTTCGTAGTGTGACAAAGTTAGTCGCTGAATTTTCCTGTTTCTACCAGGCAAAGTGCGCAAACGCCCTGTTAGCCTCAGCCATCTTATGAGTATCTTCCTTCTTCTTTACAGCATCCCCTTCTTCACGGGCTGCTAGCATCAATTCGTTAGCTAAAGCTTTAAACATTGGTTGACCTTTCTGCTTACGAGCAGAAGCTATTAACCAACGAAGAGCTAATGATAGCCGGCGCTCAGGACGTACCTCACGTGGTACTTGGTAGTTTGCACCACCTACTCGACGTGAACGAACTTCCATTTGTGGCCCAGCATTTCTAACAGCTGCATTAAAAATCTCTACTGGATCTCCACCGCCTTCTTTAGCATTTTTTATTTCTTCAAACGCCGCATACACTATCTTACGGGCAGTTTCTTTTTGTCCACGCAACATAATGTAGTTGATTAAACGTTCAACTTCCACAGATTCGTATCTAACGTCTGGTTTAACTACTGGTCTTTTTTTAATTGGTCGTCTCATGACTTTTTTTAGTTATGAGCGAGAAATGAGAGTATGACAAAATCATTCTTTCATTCTTCGCATAATTTGATTCCTTACCCCGAGAGGTTGAATCGCTTCCTATAATCTGTAGCGAATATAAACTATTAATTTGTTTTAGAGTTCCGCTTAACTCTACTCGCCTTTCGGCATTTTTGCACCATATCGTGAACGGCCCTGTCGACGAGCATCGACGCCGGTAGCATCGTATTTACCTCGTACTACAGTGTAGTTCACACCGATGTCTTTGACGCGTCCACCTCGTACTAGAACAACTGAGTGCTCTTGCAGTGTGTGACCAATACCCGGGATGTAAGCGGTAATTTCTTGACCGTTACTTAGACGAACACGAGCGATTTTTCGAATCGCAGAGTTCGGCTTACGCGGAGTCTTGGTAGTCACACGAGTACATACTCCTCGTTTAAATGGTGAGTTGTATGTATTTGACTTATTCTTAATAGAGTTAAAGCCAGACTGCAAAGCAGCCACCTTCGATTTGAAAGGCTTATCTTTACGAGCTTTGCGTGTTAATTGATTGATTGTTGCCATAATTAGCTCGCCTACAATACTATATTTCAGTATTTGTGCAAGCAGATATTTATTCTCAAACAAATAAATTAAGAAAATTAAAAACGCGAACTAAAAGTTCGCGAAAGGGTTGTTGCGAGGAGAGATGTGCGGGTCCACATCCTGGAGAATCATCTCTCCTCGCAGAGGGGTGGACATCATCTCCAGGACAACTACTGGAATTATTTTACAGAATAACTAGAGTCCGGTCAATAACAATACTAGAGATTCTATATACCTGAAGAAAGAATCTGCAAAAATCGTCATAAATAAGAAGATGAAGGCGAACATACCAAATAGACCCCATCTTTCCATAAGAGAAATAAAATTTCGATAACCAATCTGTGCTGAAGGCGGTAATATGGCTAGCAATATTTTTGAACCATCCAGTGGTGGAATCGGAATCATATTAAATAATGCTAAAACTACATTGATGAAAACAATGTAATAAAAAAGACTTATCATCACCTGATCTAGACCCAAGACTGGGGTCAAACGAATTAAAATAGAAAATATAACAGCCAAAAGTATGTTCACCGCTGGACCGGCGGCGGCTACAATCGCTTCACCCCATTTTTGATTACGCAGATTATACGGATTATATGGTACTGGTTTAGCCCAACCAAACAAAATACCAGCGTTTCCAAAAAACAGTAGGGCTGGAATGATAATCGAACCAAGAGGATCGATGTGTACTAAAGGGTTAGCTGACAAACGACCCTGTAAGCGAGCGGTAGGATCGCCCAACCAATTAGCAGCATGGCCATGAGCCACTTCGTGAATAACGATTGATAATATTAGCGCCACAAGAATAACTATTTGTTCCATATGGGCATTAGCATAACATGATAATTCTCAACCAACATCTGTATATTCATTGATTCAATTACCCTTGCGATTTTATTACGTTATGGTACGATACCCCCACTAAATACAGCAAATATGGCAAAGCAATGCGAAATCACAGGTAAAAAAACTCAAATTGGAGGGCGTTACAGTAACCGAACTCGGGCAACGCAGTTTAACCCTTGCGGAAAAGTTTCACGTCAACCAAACCTGCAAAAAAAACGAATCTATGTACCAGAGATTGACCAAAAAGTTACAGTTAATGTTTCGACCAAAGGTCTACGTACCATAGCTAAGAACGGAGCTTACAAAACTTTGAAAGCTGCTCGACTTATATAAACTAAAATAAGTAGAGAAAAAGCACACTGATTAGTGTGCTTTTTTTTCTTACTCTACCCACACCTTTTCTCCGTCACTTAAAAATGTAATAGTTCCCTCTTCGGCCGTGTTGAGAGTTTTCACTCTAGAATTAAAAAGCATATCAGTAACTTCTACATGGGGGTGACCATAGCGATTATTCTCTCCAGCTGAAATGACCGCGTATTCTGGTTGCACTTCTTCTAGAAACATTTGTGCAGTCGAGGTACGCGAACCATGATGTCCTATTTTTAACACATCACTTTGCAAACTCTCACCCTCAGCTAACACCAGATATTCTTCTATTCTTTTAGGAGCATCACCAGTTAAAAGAAAGCTGGTCTTGCCGTAAATAATACGCAAAACGATGGAGGAAGCATTACTCTCCATATCAGTAGTATCAGTTTCTGGCCACAGTACTTCCAAGGTGGTAGAAGCACCTAAACTAAAAACTTGACCTCGACGCGCGTAGATTATTGCAGCTCCTTCAGCGGCAATTAATTTGTTATAAAGAGCAGCAGTCTGACTATCTCCCTTATTGTCTGTCACCAATAAAGTATCGACCTGGTATCTCTCCAGTACGCCTACTAATCCACCGATATGATCACTGTCTGGGTGGGTTCCTATCACCATATCTAAACCAAAATCTGAAAAGTTCATTTTTCCAGATAACTCTTGGAGCACCCTTTGATTTGGTCCACCATCCACTAATACTTGAACATTATCTGGAGTTTCTATAAAGATTGCATCGCCCTGTCCCACATCTAAAAAATGAACTTGTAGATATGGCGAATCATTTTGAATACCAGAAGTGGGTAAATACCAAATTAAGATTGCAGACAATCCTAATAAAATTAAACTCAAAAAACGTTTTTTCTCCCACTGAGTAAACATCTACTTATGATACAATCGGTCTATAACAATAAATTAACTTATCCATGTATATACCTAAAACTTTTGCCATTGGAGAACTAGATGGCATTTCCAAACAAACCATCGATGAACATTTGGGACTATACCAAGGTTATGTAAAAAATGTTAACCATATTCGAGAAACCTTAGACAGCATCAACGACCCCTATGCTCGATCAGAAATGCAGAGACGACTAGGCTTTGAATTTGGTGGTATGAAAAATCATGAATACTATTTTTCACAATTTGAAGGCGGTGCCACTGAATGTCCAGAAGGTGATTTCAAAAATTTGATCGACAAAGAATATGGTTCTTTAGATAATTTTGTCACAATGTTCAAGGGCATTGCTTCCACTCGTGGAGTCGGTTGGGCGATGTGTTATGTAGACCGATCCACAGATCACCTAATAACCACTTGGGTAGATGAACAACAATTAGGACAACTACCTGACGCCGATATCGTACTGGCTTTAGATATGTGGGAACATTCTTATATGCTTGATTATCCACCCAGTGAGAAAGCCAAATATATCGACGCTTTTTTCCGAAACCTAAACTGGGCAGTAGTAGCAGAAAGGGTTTAACAAAAAATAAAAATAAAACCGCTCTTCAAGAAGAGCGGTTTTATTTTTATCATCGACTATTCCGATTCATTCGACAATTCTAGAGATTCAGTCCGTGTCTCTTTGATTGCTCGTAATTGGTGGTAAAGATGAATGGTGGCTAATGTCACTACCAAAATAACCACAAATAAACCAACGAGGAACACTAGAGTTCCTAAGAAAACTAACAATACGGATACTAAAGAAAATCCAAACAACTTCCACCAGTAACCTTTAGTTAGTTCACTACTAGCGCGCAAGGCTTGTACAGGAGTCATATTTTGATCAATAACTAAATACTCAGCAAACATCCATCTGATAGCTAAGTAGATACCTGGCAAAATAAAGAGGAGGAAGCCTAGTCCTACAAGTAGTGTTTTAAGAATCAAAACTGCTGCCAGAGATATCCAACGTCTGTCGATAGTAAAAAGATCATCGAATTCTACTTTCTCTCCAGCTGAATGTTTAAATAATAAAATTAAATAACCTCCATAAATGATACTGGTCAGAGCTGTCATCATAGCGTTACCAGTAACAAACATCATAATGATAATGACTGCCATAGTAAGTCCGAAGAGGTACCATGGTCGCAACACAAAATGTGACCAACCAGCTTTTAAAGACCTAAATATACTAATTTTTTCCATATACACATATTATAACCACAAAAAACTACTTAGCGAAAGAATATTGGTAGTTCTTTATTATCATTTGGTGACATTTCTTTTTCCTTAAGTTTTTTTAACAAACTTATCTCATCTTCTATTTCCCAATGATTAACATCAGGTCTGATTGGTGGCTCACCCTTTTTCACAGAGTCTAGTTCTGCACTTTCTCGAAGCAGCTGCCAAACAACGTAAGCTAATAAAGAATAAAACAACATTACCAACCAAAATGGAAAAGTTGGTACTGTATAAGCAGCAAAAGACAGACCGCCAAAGAAACGAGCCACCGCCAAGATATATTCAAGGGATAATTGAGCTAACCAAGCAAAAGGCCAGGCTAAAGATAGCGAAACAAAACCAATCATTCCGGTTAAAAAAGTTAGTAGCATAGCTGGTGCCACCATCGGCAAAACCAAAACATTAACTATTAACGAAACCAGTGAGAATTCCCCGATTTGGTATAAAAGTAATGGCAATACAAAAAGTTGAGTAGTTAAAGTAGCAACAAAGAATTCTCGCAACTTAAGAGTTTCAGGCATAAAACCACAAATTGACTCAATTTTTTTAGCTAACAAAATTAGAGCCATAGTGGCCAAAAAAGACAATTGGAAACCAACGTCATAAGCTAACGAATAAGGGTTAATAAGTAACATTAAAAATCCGGCTAACATTAATCCTCTCATCACAGAGTTTGTGCGGCCAGTGAATCTGGCCAACAATATCAGCGAGGCCATTAAACCAGCCCGTAAAACGGTCGCCGAGAGTCCTACTAAAAGACAAAAGGCTACAATGGCGAGCATCCCTACTAGTAATCTAGCTCTATACGGTAGTATGTAAGCTAAGATATACATCACAAAAAGAATGACCAAAGAAACGTTATAGCCAGAAAGTACTACAATATGAATAATGCCAGTTCGCCTAAATATTAACTCCAGTTCGTCACCCAAAGCTCGCTTCACCCCCAACAACAAACCCTCGCCCAAACCAACCGCTGGTTCAGCAATCAGACTTTCTATCTTGGACATAAAAGCTTGTTTGAAACTGAGTAGTGTAGCTAAAACATAATTTCCATTACCAGTCGATAATTTATCAACTTCAGGATAAATAAACATCAAATTTACGCCTTGAGTTTTCAAATAACCAGGATAATTAAAAGTCCTACCCAAATCGGTCGCAAATGCTTCTGGTTGTTTTAAAATACCTTTGACAACGACCTCATCACCATAAGAAAAATCAGAAAATCTATCTGTTATCACTAAAAACTTTTCTGCTCCATCACTAATATATAAGTGCTGTGTTTTTTCCCGCCTATCTACCTCCCGCACGATAACTCCTGTTAAGGAAACCTCCTGATTGACCTCACTGTCTGGAAAATTACTCACTCCATACCAATCGGCAAACTCAGTACGCACAATACCAAAAGACAAAAATAGGAACAAAATACAGAGAGCCAAAATAAATGGCGTAAAAATCGATAAACGATTTTTACGCCACACTAAAGCCACCGCTAGTGCCAGAAGTAGTGTCCAAACACTTATCAGTAAATCAAAACCTAAAAATTCATGACCGAGAATTCCTAAACAAAAACCAAATATTCCTGCATAAAAAGAAAAACCACTCATACTTAAATATAAATAGAGTGTATCAAAAAAAATTGAGGCCCTCTCCTGCAGAATGTAGGAGAGGGCCAGTTTAATCTGGTTGGTGCTTTTAGAAAGCGGCCCCAGTTGGCTCTTATCCTGACCTGCGATGGCCGTACGGACAGCCGCTAGGGGCTAGCTTTTCCAGCGCTCGAAGCAGTGCGGTAGATCCAGGTGACCTCCTCCATTGTCATCATGGTGAAGACGGGTGTCGGTGACAACATGATATCTAGACATGTCGAAGCCTTTCCCTGGGGTCTAAACATACAAGCCGATTATCATCCCCCAGTTGATGATAACCTCTGCACCCAAGATACAAACTAGCTATCACTCTGTCAAATGCAGTTATGCAGCTTATCAAGAAACCCTCGCTTATGGTGACTAAATAAATATTCAAATTTCTCTACTTACCATCAAGCGCTTCATTGACCAAGCGATCTGCTTCTTTATTTAACGATCTTTTTATGTGAGTTAGGGTAAGATTCGAAAAGTTCGCTACTCGCAGGTTATGAATTTCCATAAACATCGGTACCAGGCCAGGTTCTTTTATTTGGTACTCTCCATTTAGTTGTTTTTTTACCAATTCCGAATCCATTCTCAATTCAATTTCCATGTCTTTGGTCTTTTTTCCGTATAACTCTTTTAGCAATTGTAAGCCACGCAACACACCATAATACTCGGCAAAATTATTTGTACTATTTCCAATTGTTTCTTTTGCTTCTTTCACAACCTGACCAGAATCATCAACAATATGAACCCCAATTGCTGCTGGCCCTGGATTACCACGCGCTCCACCATCCGTGTAGACAATTATTTTTTCCATATTCCGCTAACTATAACACTATTTTTGTCTTCCAAACAAACACTTATATAGTCATTGATAACATATTCATAACCACCTCTTTTATGATTTAGATTATATCTATTATGCGAAGACGGGTTTGTAAGCGACCCATAAAATAGGATTGTTCTAAATGGCACAGCAGTGAAACACTCTTTCCTATTTCTGGAGTTTTTGTAAAAGTATCAAATGAGCGAAAAAAGGCAATGGCTTCTCTGACCAAGCCTGTAGTATTAAAAACTAATTTGGTATGTTCTTTAGTTTTACCAAAAAGATCTACGCTAACGGCCGTGATATTTTCAATCAAATAAACTGGTTTGGGATTATCCACTCCAAAAGGAGCTAGTGATTTTTGGTCATTTATAAACTGGTTGTCTATATCCTCTAATCTCACTACCGTATCCACGGCTAACTCTTCTGAAACTAAAGATTCCTCTCCCAATTTTTCGTAAGCCTTGTTCAATATCATTGGCAAAGTATGTATCTCACTTTCTAAAACACTAAAACCACCAGAAAAATGATGGCCACCATGTTCGATTAAAGAACCACTCACCTCCTCCATCAGCTTAACGACGCTAATTTGACCACCAGAACGACATGAGCCTTTTATTATGCCATTACCGTCACGCCCCCAGATAAAGGCTGGTTTACCAAACTCATCGGCTAATTTACCAGCCGACAGACCAACCAAGGACGGACGCCAGTTCGGGTTTCCTAACACTATGACTGCTGGCACTTCTATCAACTCTTTCATCCGCTTATGTATTTCTTTAGTCATCAAAGCAACCGTGGTCTTACGCTTAGTATTTAAAGATTCTAGATGATCCACTCTAGCTCCAGCTTCACCCTCATCTGTAGTAGCTAGCATATGAAACGCATCTTCGGGCGTATCCATACGAGAAGCAGCGTTTATACGAGGACCAATAGTGAAACCAATATCTTCTTCGGTCAAAGTCCTTTGGTCTACCCTTTGCTTCCGTAGCAACTGCTGTAGACCGGGTCGTCTAGATTTACGCAAAACATCCAAACCATATTTAGCCAAAACTCGATTCTCACCAGTCAGTGGAACCATATCTGCCACTGTTGCCAGACCGACCATATCTAACCACCATTTCTCCCATCCGGTTTTGAGTTCGAAATCACCCTCTTCAAGTAAAGCTTGCACAAGTTTGTACACTACACCGGCGCCACACAGATAAGGGAAAGGATATGAATCTCCTATTTTAGGATTAACAATTGCGACTGCTGGTGGTAATTGTGACCCGGCTTCATGATGATCAGTAATGATTACATCAAGACCTAACTCATTAGCTTTCTCTACTGCTTCCACACTGGTAGTACCGCAATCAATAGTTATAACCAAAGTTGACTGATCAGTAGAAATCTTCTCCGCAGCTTCTTGGCTAAAACCAAATCCTTCATAATGCCGATGGGGAATATAATTTACAAAATTATGAAACCCAACTGCCTTAAAGAAATCATGAAGAATAACTGCTCCCGGTATACCATCACAGTCATAATCACTAAAAATAGTGACTTTCTCGTCGTCTTTTATAGCTTTAAGTATTCTTTTAACTGCCTTTTTCATATCAGGCATGAGCCAAGGATCGTTTAATTCCTCCGCAAAGGAAGGATTTAGGAACCTTTCCGCCTCCGTCGCAGTTTTTATGTCACGGTTTATTAAAAGCTGTTGTTGAAGTGAGGAATAATCAGACAGTTCAATTTTTTCTTTATCGCTAAGTGTTTTTAGAAGACGGTAGTTAGTCATACTGGTCTATGATACCATTACCTCCGTAACAGACATTATTTTTATATCTATTCAGTTATGTCAGAATCTATTTTTACAAAAATCATAAACCGTGAAATCCCTGCTCACTTCCTATACGAAGACGAAATTTGTATTGTTATTCTTGATAAATTTCCAGCCGTTAAAGGACAGTCCCTGGTTATTCCAAAAAAGGAAATTGACTATGCTTTTGATTTAGATAATGAGACTTATTTACATTTATTCTCTATTGCTAAGAAAGTTGGTCAGGCTACCGACAAAGCGCTCAACCCGTTTCGCACCTGTCTAGTAGTAGAAGGTTTTGACATACCCCATGTTCATATTAAAATCTATCCACTACCCAACAAAGATAAAGCCCTCGGCCTTGTAATGAGCGAGGGTAAAGAAGCAAGCGATGCCGATCTTGCTATCATAGCTACCCAAATTCAAGCAGCTATGGAGGACTAATTAAAAAGCTCCGTTTTTATCGTCAATCTTTATTTTTCAAAGCTTCTATAGCAGGTAAGGTGCCTGTTTCTAAAAAGGTAAGCATGGCTCCGCCAGCCGTCGACATGAAATTAAATTTATCTTGTAAGCCTAAGGTTTCTATAGAAGCTACTGTATCTCCTCCCCCAACCACTGAGTAGCATTTTGCTAGCGCTACCAAACTAGCAACTTCTTTTGTGTATTGATCAAAGCCTTTTTCATAATCACCAAATGGACCATTCCACAAAACCGTGGCTGCCTTCTCAATCATTAGTTTTAATAGAGTAACCGTTGCTGGCCCCATATCATAAATAATTTCATCGACTTTCAATTCATTTGGTGCACACACTCTGGTTTCACCGACGCCATTTTGAACAGTCACATCTACTGGTACTAAAACACGATCATTATTAAGTAATGGACTATCAGACAAATCTACTTCTGATACCATCGATCTACCAACTTCATAACCCTTAGCTTTGAAAAAATCATTTGCTAAAGCTCCTCCAATAAAAACGCAATCATAAATGTCGAGGAACTTTTCGACTAAAGGTAATTTGGTACCAAACTTGGCACCACCGAGCATAAATAGGGATGGTGATTTGGGGTGTCTAGCCTTTGTCAGCTCTTCGTATTCGTGAACAAAATTCAAACCCACATAGGAGGGAAGCAAAAGTGGTACACCAACCAAAGATGTATGAACTCGATGTGAAGCAGCAAAAGCATCATTAACATAAATGTCTGCCAGGTCAGCTAATTCGCGAGCGAAATCAGAATCATTCTCCTTTTCTCTAGGATCACGTCGAATATTTTCTAAAAAAATAACATCACCATCTTGCATTTTGTCTCTAGTATTTTTTACTACCGCTCCAGTTATGGCCGGAACAAATGAAGACTTGATATGTTGAGCAAAAATATCAGCAACTGGTTTAATACTTATTGATCCGTCACTACCGACATGACCAACAATAATTACTTTAGCCCCTTCTGAAACTAAATAACGTACGGTTGCTAAACCTCGAACTAATCTAAACTGGTTACTCACCTCTCCATTTTTTATAGGTACATTTGTAGAAGCCCGTAGTAATACGTATTTTCCTTTTAGTTGCTGACACTCTGTAATACTTTTAAACGGCAGTTTTTTCATAACTTTCTGCTAAACGTACTATATTAGTGAATTCCGTCGGTTTTAAACTAACACCACCTATTAAAAACCCATCTACTTCGCCTTGTTCTAATAAAGCAGTCGCATTACTTTCATTAACTGAGCCACCATAAATAATTCGTACTTTATTAACTACAGTTCGGCCAAATATGTTGACTAAAACTTTTTGGATAAATAACTTCATTTCGTGTACATCTTCTGGGGTGGCATTCTTACCAGTTCCTATTGCCCAGACAGGTTCGTAAGCAATAACTAGTTGATTTAATTTAGATTTTGGTAAATCTTTGATAGCAGAGTGTACTTGTTTTTCAATAACACCAAAATAATCACCCTGTTGATCTCGGACTTTTTCCCCGACACAAAGAATAGCGGTACTTCCACCCTTGCAAACAATCTTTACCTTCTCATGAATGTCTTCATCGGACTCTCCTTTGGTCCTTAATTCTGAATGTCCAACAATCACTGAACTGACACCCACGCTTTGGAGCATAGGTAAAGACACTAAACCAGTGTGGGCTCCCGCATTTTCAAAAAAAACATCCTGGGCTGACAATTTAATATTCTGTGAAGGGGACAATTTCTCAAGTTCAGACAGGAATGGAAACGGGGGGGCTATCGATACATGAGTATCACTTTTTCTTCTCCCTAACTGCCTTCTTATACTTAAAAACAACTGCTTGGCTTCTCCTACAGTAGTTGGATTTAATTTCCAATTACCGATTATCAGTGGTGTGTGTCGTTTTTTATTCATAGTTCAGTATTCTTAATGTAATAATTGTAACATGCAGAAAAGAAGGGCGGCCAAAGGCCACCCTTCTTTTCTTACCACTAAAGCATAATCGTGACCTACTCCACCTCTAGCCATTCAACAAATTTAAAATCATCTGAAGTACGAGGTGCCAGTGGCGGTGGATTATCTACTAGATTACGATCGTACGAATTGAATCTAGTTTCAAAACCAGAACAATAGTGTTCACCGAGCCACCAAGCGTAGCAAATCCATTTTGTTCCAACGCTGCCATTAGAGACTATGGTGCCATTAATGGTTAAGGAATTACGTTTAACATATTGATCCCATGCAGATGGTAAATCATTGGCATTATAAAAATTACGACCAAAGTGACCATTTTGAGCGACAAAGATACCTTCGAGTTCCATATTATTAGGAACATCAAATCCCACCAACATATCGTATTCCGCTATTGCTAATAGACCAGCTTCATCAGAACTATAAGTTATGTTGTTATTTAATATCATGGAGGGGTCAGATCCTACTGTATCAACGTCAGCGGCAGCGATGGTAACCAAGCCAGAGACTTCCCCTTCCAACCAAACCATATCTTCAACGAAAACTAATGGGCAAGAAGCTGAAATGTTGTAGTTTCCTTCATATTTTGCATTTTTAATCTTATTTAGCCGATACCCCCAAGCGTTACCTTGTGGTTCATTATCTTTTTTATTTACTACGTATAAATCAAAAGTGCCGTTAGATTTCAAAACTATTTTATAACCCTGCTTACCTGACGGAGGAATATAAACGCCGCCGCCATTCTTGGCTTTATCTTGCATATTTGCCAGATCAACTGTCAAACCAGTAAAGTTAATTGGGGTGCTAGGAAAAGACCATAGATCATGATTCGGTCCGTCCCCAATCACTCCATTAGCGTTATGTTTTGTCGGGCTACAGCCATAATTGCTATCACACTTCCAAGTCTCCTGGCCAGATGTCACTATAGAATTATTAACTCCGTCCATTCTTATTCCACCATTTGAGTGATATGGTCCAATAATCGTTCGGTCATCTCCAGCCCAAACGTTGGAATTTATAATATAAGCGTACTCTGCCACCGTCGGTCGGGCGTAGCGACCGTAGACTGTACGCTTCACATCCGGATTACCATAAGTATGTCCGGTGGAGGTAATTTCAATAGAACTCACATCTCCACAATAAGTAGTGCTAGCAAATTCCAAGGAGAATTCACCGACCGGACCTAATTCAGGATCTTCATAAACCATCACATAAGGACCGGGTGCATTCGTTCCATTTTGTAAATCGTCTGGATAATGAGCTAAACGCCACTTGTAATAATCAAGACCAGCTTCAGCTATTTCTCTAGCTTGAGCAGAGTGAGTCATTTCCTTCTGTACTGTTACTTGAATTAATACAACTCTCATAAAACCAACTATCAGAGTAAGAAAAATAGCTCCAAATATAAGGACTAGTATCAAAAGAGCGCCCTTGTTGTGATGACTAATTCTCATGAGTTATTAATTATATTACGTAAAGCAGCACTACCACGAAGCATAAATTGACCAGGGTTTTTAACGGCATCAATGTTCACTATTGCCTGTACTCTGATAAAACCAATATCAGTTACTCGAGTAGAACTATTTGCCAGATTACCAGACCTATCATAATAAAAGAAAGTGGATGTCCCCTGAAGCATATTTTGGACATACTCTGATAAAACATGAATTTCATCTGGCTCTGTTAAATTGTAAGTGACTGGCGTTCCGGTAGCGTTGTAAACTCTTTTATACAAAATAGTTGTAGTCGCTAACTCATACTCTACATACTCAACACTATCATCGCGATCTATATCACTATAAAAACCTATAATATTATTCTCCATCCGTGCTAAAGGAAAAGAACCGTCGTCAGCAAAAGTCATTTCTCGCACATCACGCACCAAAGATTCTACTCCCCTTCTAGCGTGATAAACCTGGTACGTTTGTGAAATAGTATAAGAATTGTATTTATACAAGGCGGCAATGCTACTGGTAACCGCTAGCATTATTATTGTGAATAATGAGACTGAAACCATGACTTCAACCAAAGTCATTCCCCGCTTCCTTACTCTTTTCATTTTAAATAAACCAGTCATAATCACTTTACTGACTTAGAATAACACTTATATTAGAAGAGCTGCTGATTGATAGGCCGATCAAATTTTCTGACAAATAGCCATTAGCCCCCACCGACAGTGTGTAATCACTAGATTCATACAAGCTATTACCAAAATAAACTTGACCACACAAGGAGGACGATTCTAACTCATCGATGCCCGTGTTCTTAAGATGAACATCTGCATTTGGTATAGGTTGACCGGCAGAATCGACAACACTCACTCGCAAACTATTGTTCTGCTTCGGTACCAACGTCATCTTTATAGATCCGGTAGTGTCTGGACTAAGAGAATATGGTACGAGCGGACAGGCCTCACTTACATCATAGCTACTCCCATTAATCACAATGGCATATCTGTCATACTCAATATCTGACAAATTAATTTGTCCTGAGGCATTAGTAGAGCCAGAGTATTCATGTTTTAAAACTGGAACCCCTTCATTTGTACCGATAGTCTTATTACCTAAAACAGAGACCGCAACTCCAGCTATTGGTGACTGGGATTTAATATATGATAAAGACCAATCATTTATAGAAGGGGTATCATTAACATCACTTGAAGAAAGTTCAGCTTGTAAAGATAAATTGGGATAAGAAGTTACTGATAAACTAGACAAATCAATCGGTGAATTAGAAAAGCCAGAACTATTGCCAGGCAAATCAGTGTCTGATACTAGAGTTAAGCCAGCTCCATGGTCAGACATTATGTAAATTTTTATCCCAGTTGCAGAGCTGGTAGTGGCAGAAAATTCAACTGCCTGCCATTCCTTTATCGTGCCGGGGGCAACCGGATTACTGACAGCCAACCCATTAACAGCGTAAGCTCCAGGACCACCAGCGAGCATCAAGCTACCGCTACTAACCACCGTGTTAGACAGTGAAGATAATTTTGATACGTCTGCAAAATTATCAGAGAAAGTTTCGTCGGTACTAGGAGCTACGGTGGTTATTGTTAAATCACTTAACTTATCTATCTGAAAATTCATCGTCGAGACCTGATTTTCTAAAACCGCAACTGGTGGAGTGTTAGGATTTGGGTTTGCTGTCGTCGCTAAGTATGTACTGTCAGTAGAATAACCTGTGTCACTTACAAAAATTTGGTAATCAGCAGCCGCTGGTGCACCCGAAAGATAAGCTACACCGCTTGAATTAGTATAGCGAACGGTATCGATAGTAGTTGACGAAGTATTATTTACGAAACGTACTGGTATACCAGATAAAGGACTGACTTTAGAATCAAATACATTTACTTTAATTGTTCCTCCGCCGACGGTTGTTTCCATGCCAGCCGGAATAATATTGGAAACCAACGAAATAAATCCTGGTACACCCTTAATATCCCAAGACGCCTTCACTTTTACTTGCTTATAGTCTGTAGTAATGGAATTTTCATCAGCCCCTTCTAAACCATCAGCCGGATCATCTACATACTGAATAAGAATTTCCTGTGTATAGACAATGCCATTTAAGGTAGTAGTACTATTTTGCGGAATATTTCCAGCTGGTACACCGCCAACAGTACCCAGTTCGTTATAAGACAAAGATCGTAAATATTCCATCTCGTCAGTTGCCACCGCTAAAGCTCCAGACTGAACTTTAGTTGTACTAACCAACTCAATCATATATTTAAACCCTAAAAACAGACCTCCAAAAATAATCACCAGTAAGGAGGCGGCTACTATAACCTCAACCAAACTAAAACCCCTTTGTGTTTTAGATAAAGTTGGTATTTTAAAATGCATATTTTTAAATACTATCCGACAGAGAATAAATTGGAGCGATCATCGCTAGAGCAAAAAATCCGACTGAGGCACCGATAAAAACCATTAGGAGAGGTTCAATGATGGTGGAGAGATCTTTTGTTTTTTGCTCGACCTCAGTTTCATAAAAGATAGCCATCTGCTCTAGCATTTGAGAAATATTACCAGTCTCCTCTCCAACCATAATCATCTCTCCTACTAATATTGGATATAAATCATCTCGCTCTGTAAAAACCTCAGATAAAGGTAAACCTTTCTCAACTCGCAAAGCGGCCTCAGCCACAATTTCTTTATAGAAAACATTTTGTAAAACATCTTTTGTAATATTAAGAGCCTGGATCACATCTACTCCAGAACTAAGTAAGGACGATAAGGTGCGAGCTGTTCGAGCCGAATTTACCTCTTTAGCCATATAACCAATCACTGGCAATTTCGGAATTATCCAAGAACTAGTAATCTTTCCCCACTTAGTTCTAAGGAAGTATACAAACCCAAAAACCAATCCGAACATTCCTATAACCACTGACACAGTATGAGCAACCATAAAATCACTAGCCCCAATAAGTAATTTAGTAGTGCCTGGTAATTCAGTATTCAAAGATTTGAAGGTGCCAGTGATAGAAGGCATCACATAAATCATCATTAAGGCGCCAATGATAACCAAAATTACAATAACAATAATGGGATAAATCATTGCGCCTTTAATTTTCTTCTTCAAAGCGGAAGACTGTTCCATCTGCACACTTAATGTGTGTAGGGCTTCGGATAATTTTCCTCCTTCTTCACCTGCTCTGACCATAGCAATATACAGATCGCTAAATATTTTTGGATACTTAGCCAAAGCAGTATTGAAAGTTTCTCCTTTATTAATCTGACTTTCAATATCTTTAATGACTCCTTTTAATTTAGGGTTTTTGGACTGTCTTTCGATTACCGACAGAGCTCTTGAAAGAGCTAGTCCAGCCACCAACATAGAACCTAGGTTTCTGGTCATCATAACCAACTCGTCATCTTTAACTCGACTCAGGTGGTAATTGATAGCTTCTATATTTAGAAATCCAAACAATGAAAATTTACGCTCCCCATGAACACTTTCAACTGTATGACCATTTTCTCTGGCTATCTCATAAACGGCAAAACGATCTTTGGCTTCAACAGTTTCAGTAACTGATTGTCCACTAGAATCTTTTCCCTTGTATGTAAATTTCATAAAATATTAAAGCTATTCGCTTATTACACGCAATACCTCTTCAATTGAAGTGACGCCGCGGGCAGCTTTATAAATTCCATCTTCAAGCATAGTTAGCATTCCTTCTTTACGGGCCTGTTTTTCAATATCGTCAGCTGTAGCATCAGCCATAACCAAATCCTTTATGGTAGGCGACATAGCTAATACCTCATGAATTCCTACTCGACCACTATAACCATCACCACCCTCTTTTTCAGACGGGTAATAAAAAGGAATACTGTTCCAAGTAGCCGAACTTTTAACCACCCCCTCTTCTTTCAAAGTATCTAATACTAAATCAAGATCGGCGTGTTTAGCTAAAGCCTCACGCTCTTTAACAGATAAAATATAAGAATTACTATTGTCACTTAATCGTCTAACTAGACGCTGTCCTACCGCTACCCGCAGGGTTGAAACTAACAAAAACTTCTCTACCCCCATATCAAGCAAACGAGCCACTGTGGCTGACGAAGAGTTGGTATGTACCGTAGCCAATACTAAGTGACCAGTCAAAGCAGCATTGATAGCTAGGCTGGCTGTTTCTTGATCACGAATTTCTCCTACCATAATTATGTCAGGATCTTGACGCATTAGAGAACGTAAACCTTTCGCAAAAGTAAATCCGATATCTGGTTTTACTTGCGTCTGATTGACCCGAGGCATCTGATACTCGACCGGATCTTCAATGGTAGAGATATTTACCTCTGGTGTATTGAGTAAATCAAGGACAGAATAAAGAGTAGTTGATTTTCCTGAGCCAGTTGGACCAGTCACTAAAATAATCCCAGTAGTCTGACGTGTGGCATCTTGCACCCTTTCCAAAGTCGAACCGTGGAAACCGACTCCCTCTAAACTAAAGCCCGACCGATTCTCTCGCAATAAACGCATTACAATTTTTTCACCAAAGAAAATTGGTAGTGCCGAAACTCGAAAAGATACTTTCTGCCCATCCATTTCCATTTTAAAACGACCATCTTGTGGTAAACGTTTTTCGTCTAATTTTAGATTAGCTAAAACTTTAATTCGAGCAGCAATAGTTGCAGCAGCATGTTTAGGCAGAGTCATAGCGTCACGCAACACTCCATCAATCCGGTAACGAATCAGTAGTTCTGTCTCCATCGGTTCAATATGAATATCAGAGGCTCCTTGGATAATAGCGTGTCTGAGTAAAGTATCGACGATTCTCACAACTGGTAAATCTTCAGCCAGTTTTTTTAAATCAGCTTCACTAGCTCCTTCACTATCTTCGGAAATAATCTTTAGAGCAGAAGATTCTTTAGCGATAATATCACCAAATTCAGCTTTAAGAGTTTTTTGGTACTGCCGCAGAGCATCGCGCATAGATCCCTCATCTGTTAAGCGTGGCAAAATCTTTAAACCAACTTTTTTCTTAATAAAATCTATGGCTGGCAAATCGGCTGTATCAAGCATCGCTACCTCAAGGGAGTTTTCATTTTGTTTATAAGCGATAATGTTGTGGTTTCGAGCAACTGGTTCGGGAATTAGGGATAGTATAGAAAAATCAATCTTTGTGTCTTTAAGGGAAACAAAAGGAATACCCAGAACATACGACTCCACGCGACGTAAATCATCTTCGCTCATCATTCCAGCAGCCATCAAAGCTTCAGCTAAGGTACGTTTCTCTTCTTTAGCAACTTGTTCAGCTTTTTTTATATCAGCCTTAGACACCAGACCTGCATCGGTGATAAAGCGCTTTAATTGTTCATCTTGTATACGCATAAAAAAGATCAAACTTCCCAGTTATTATAAAGATAATTATACCGTACCCTACAGAAATTATAGGGTATCTCAATGCACACTTTGACAATTAAAATTGACTACGGTAGAGTAGCTTTATTCAGTTTTGGAGCGCACCCCTTGGGTGCGCTCCATTCAATTCTGAACATTACAACCAAGAGGCATACCTCTACATATTAAAGTAAACAAAATTCATATGTTTGATCTAAAAGTAATAAACTCAGTGCTAGAAGAAATGGAAAACGAACGGGGAATCCCTCGTGCGCGCATGCTTGATGCTATTGAACAAGCTCTAGCTACTGCCTATAAGAAAGAATACGGAAAACGTGGACAAATTATCCGGTCAGTTTTTGATATGGAAACCGGAAGCACCAACTTTGAACAAATCAAGATTGTTGCTTCCG
>Ga0265293_10003756_pt1 | contig 27783 bp, 23 predicted proteins | sample Munlanlewell138R_FD_192505 | JGI IMG/M metagenome (GOLD analysis project Ga0265293, IMG submission 192505) | Leachate microbial communities from a municipal landfill in Southern Ontario, Canada - Leachate well 138R | ecosystem: Engineered > Solid waste > Landfill > Unclassified | place: Canada...
GTTAAACTATGCTAAAACTATTACTTTATATTTTTCTTTAAATTCAGCAACCTTATTTTCGTAAACTTCTCTTTGTTTCATAGAAGCAAGTTGTTGCTGGATTTGCTGCTTTACATCATCAAAGGAAACGCAATTTCCTTCTTTTTTATCATATACTTTTATAATATGATAACCGAATTGTGTCTTAACAGGATGACTTATATCACCTGATTTCATGGAAAAAGCTACATCTTCAAACTCCTGAACCATTTTACCCCTAGGAAAGTAACCAAGGTCACCACCATCTTTTTCATCACACATAGAATACTTATTTGCTGCTTCCTCAAAACTCATTCCATCATTAATTTCCTTTAAAACGCTGTTTGCTGCTTCCTCTTCTTTTAGAAGTATATGACTCGCCTTTATTTGCTCAGGTTTTTTAAACATTGTTTGGTTTTCTTTATAAAAATTCTCCGCTTCACCTATACTTATGCTTAAATCCTTAAAAAGTCTGCTTATGGAATAATGCACGAGAATATCGTCTCTTACTTTACGAAGGCGTTCTTCAAATTCATTTTCATTTTCTAACTTGTTTTCTAATGCATCCATTAGAAAAAGCTTTCTATTAATTAATTCTGCTAGTAGATTCTTCTGCCCCTCTTCCGATTTAAACTGTGCTGCATACTGTGGATCAAGGCCTCCAATCAGGTTATCCAAATCCTGCTTTGTTATTCTCTCTCCATTTACAGTTGCAATTACTTTATCCTTTGCCATTAATATAAGCACCCCTTGTCTTCTGGTATAATTTAAAAAGCGGATGTTGTTATCCGCCTTTATATTATTTTATTATAACATATTTCTGTTGTGAAAAGGATTGTGCATATTTTCGCAGAATATAATATTAAGATACTAGTATAGAGGAGATGTTTTATAATGAAAAGAACCATTATGGTAGGTATTATATTTATTTCAATGATAGTTATTTTGACTGGCTGTTTACCTGGGGATGGTACCAATTCAGAAGGAAATCCTGCAGGTTTTTTTTGGGGCATATGGCATGGCTGGCTGGCACCTATCTCCCTTATTATAGGATTCTTTAAGCAGCACATTCAAATTTATGAAAAATTCAATACTGGATGGTGGTATGACTTTGGTTTCTACATAGCTATTATCAGTGGTTTTGGAGGCATATCACTTTCAAGAAACAAGGCACGTAAAAAGGATAAATAACTTACTGCACACATTTAAATTTGATAGTTTTCGGTCAATAAAACTTTGCAACCTTATTTCCTGAATGAACACGTCATTGATCATGCAAATGATTAAACTGGGGAATAGAGGTTTTGCAGACCTTAGTTGTTAACCTTTGTAACCATTTATATCATTAACTTTGAGAGACTTAATTTTATTTTACTACAATATTACTACAGTATTCGTTAATTTTAACACCAGAATTTTTCTGCTTGTTTAACTAGCCATGTATCTACCTTGTCAGTTAAAATATAGTATCTTCCTCCGATTTTTCAAGAAGGAATAACAAGCTCAGTCGCTCCGCTCCAAATTCATTTTACATTTTTACGGAAGGGGGCGGCAATATGGCCGTTAAAAAACCAATGGCAAAGTCAGAAACTCAAGCTCCGGTAAATAAATTCTTTAAGACAAATGAGCTTAATAAGTGGCATTGGGGAAAACACACTGCGGCTTCTTGTCGAAAGTGGTGAAATTGATTATATACATATCTGCAACCGTCGTCTGATAGCAGATTCTGCTAATTTGGGACTGGTATGCAAAAAACAAAGTTACTGCAGCAGTCTCTACAGAAGGCGGTGATACATTATGCCAATCTACAACCGCAAGGTAAAACACAAAAAAGGCAAGGATGGCACAGTTTCCAACCGGGAAGAAACTGTCTATGATGTATTTTTTAAGTATAACACTCCCGAAGGAAAAAAGACCTATGCAAAGCGTGGTTTTACAGACCGAAAGGAAGCTCAGGAACACGAAGCTGAAATGCGGCTGAAGCTAGCAAAGCCAACCTATTCCATCAAAGCAGCAGAAGAAGGAAAGAAGCCTCTGAAAGAATATCTTGCCGGATGGCTAGAACAGTACGCAAAATCCAACGTTCGCCCCAATACCTATGCAGGATATGAAAGAAATATAAGAAATCATATCAATCCAACACTGGGGAACAATCCACTTAATGCAATCAGTTCTCCTATGCTGGACCAGCTCTATCGGAACCTGCTCAAATCCGGTCTGGCTATAAACACAGTAAAATATGTTCATAGAACTCTAAGCATTGCATTGGAACATGCAGTCAGTTATCAATATATTGAAAACAATCCCACCCAATACTTTAACAAAATTTACATCAAAAGTTAAAACACCTGAACCCTATACTATTGAGCAAATGAAGCACTTATCAGAAAAGCAGCAGATAAAGGGATTATTCCGGATTGGTGACGTACTTGAAGGAACAGCATAGATAAAAAATATGAAGAAAGAGAATATGCGGATTATTATAAAGCAGGCTCTTTAAAGCTTTTGGATAAAACAAGTGAAAATCCTGAAGGAATATCTCCTCCATGGATAATGTTGCCGCCATCCATACAGACCTATGAGGAAAGAGGAGCCAGGATATTAAGCCTCGGGTGGACCTATAAAGCCAAACCCGATACAAGGATAACCTTTATCTATTTGCTCCTTGATAAATTTGATAAAATCTTCTTTAGTTGCATTTGACTCAATTGATGAAAATTTAGCTGGATCACTGCGTGTCAATCGATTTTCTCTGCCTAACAATTTAAATTCATGCCCAATAGATTCGATTCCATTCTTATATATCATAATCGGGTCGTCAAACGTATGAAGTACATCAACATTACCTCCGTTCCAGCAGGTTTCATCCCATACAAGACGGAACACAGCACCGCTGGAAACCATAGCATAATCATAATCGACATCTTCGCCGAGATAATTAGCTGTTGCTTTTTCAAGCTCTGCATATTCAAAGCCGGATAGGAGCTGATTTTCTACGAACACAACTACTGACCATATGACAATAAAATAATCCATCGCATCACCCAATCTTAATAAAAATACCTCATGAAGTATTTTGATTATATCACAACATTTTACAATGCTCTCGACTTTTTCAGCGGATGAAGTCTTTATAATTTGAAAAACAAAAACACACCACTTTCTTGACATTCGTGAAACAATCTGATATTATTGTTTCACGAATGTAAAAAGTGAGGTGTCGCACAAATGGACAACGCCGCAAAACTATTAATGCTTATTGAATCGAATAACGGTATCGTAACAACGAAAAGCGCAGAAAGCAATGGCATTCCGCGACAATATTTATCGTTGTTTGCTGCCGCGGGAAAACTGCAGCGTGCCGGACAAGGTGTTTATCTATCGCCCGATGCTTTTGCGGACACCATGTATCTGATTCAATGCCGTTCCGAAAAAATTATTTTTTCCAATGAAACAGCGCTATATATCCACGGACTCACCGACCGGGATCCCTTGCAATATTCCGTTACCGTGCCGAGGGATTATGGTGTTTCACGGCTCCGAGAGTCAGGGCTGGCTGTTTACACTGTTAAAAAAGAGCTTCATCAGCTTGGAAAAGAATCAGCAAAAACAATTCATGGTCGTGATATTTCAATATATAACATGGAGAGAACTGTCTGTGATTGTATCAGATACCGCAACCGGATGGACGCCGATATGTTCGGTACGGCATTAAAACGCTATACCTTATCAAAATCTAAAAATCTGCCGCGCCTTATGGATTACGCAAAAGTATTCAGAATCGAAAAGCCGGTCAGACAATATATGGGGGTGCTACTCTGATGACAGCAAAACAAATAAAAGACCTGATTCGCAATCAGGCGAAAAAGAACAACATCGACGCACAAATACTGTTGCGAAACTATATGCTTGAACGGCTGCTGGAAAGAATCTCCCTCTCAAAATACAAGCTGAACTTTATCTTGAAAGGCGGCATGCTGGTAGCAGCCATGGTTGGACTGGATGCCCGATCGACTGTTGATATGGACGCCACCATCAAAGGGTACCCGTTAACGGAAGAAAACTTGCGCAATGTGTTTGATGAAATACTCCACACTCCTGTGGACGATGATATCAGCATGACGTTACTCAGCATATCGAACATTCATGAGGAATCCGAATACGACTGTTTCCGCATCAGCTTATCCGCGCAGGTCGAGAATACGAAAATTCCTCTCAAGGTTGATGTCACAACCGGCGATGTCATCACGCCGAAGGAAACGCAATACCAGTTTAAGCTGTTGCTTGAAAACCGCTACATAGACATCCTTGCATATAACCTCGAAACGGTATTGGCGGAAAAAATGGAAACCGTTATTTCACGCGGGGCATTGAATACCCGCATGAGAGATTTTTATGATTTGCATATTTTACGAAACCTACAGGCTGACAATATAGATGCTTCTTTACTTGCCCAAGCGTTCAAAGCGACGTCAACAAAAAGAGGCTCGACTGTTTCCACCGAGAACATTCTTCCTGAATTGGAAAAAGTGCTAACAGATGCGGAAATCAAACGGTTATGGGACAACTACCGCAAAAAGTTTAACTATGCTGCTGATTTGGAGTGGAGCGAAATTATGGAGTCTTTGAGAAAACTGTTTTCGTCGGTCAAAGAAGCAGAGCGGAAGTGAGAAGTGAGCGTTCACTGGATTATATCAGCAAAACGGTGAACATCATTTTTGCACTCCTGATTATGCAAGTTGGATTTATGAGGGCATCTTCAGAGCCTTCATTGATATTGCAAACAAAGCACGGAACGGTGATTATGACGGAACTGGAATTTCCGATGACCAAGAAGCTATTGAGGATTTCAAGAACAGATATACTGCCCCCATTACGAAATATTATGATTGCAATCTCGAAGCGTTGACAGATGGAAACGTGCTTCATCTCCACGGAAATTATTCTGCCCTCGCTGACAGCGAAAACCCCGATATTGTTGAAGGGTATATCCGTCAACAGGCAGGGCAGTTAGTCGTCATCGATGAGTTCCGGCATTGCTTTTGCAATGCGTTGCTGGATTATAGCGGCGAACTCAAATTCAAACGAGCGTCAAATATCAAAAAAGCCACCGAGGAAATGGATCGCTGGCTTGAGCTGTCGAAGTGCGACGAGGCAGAATATGAAAAGCAAATCATCACTTTCCAAAAATCCCTTGTTGAGAATTGTCTGACTCATATGCAAGTGAAGAACAATGGTCAGTTACCTATGTATCTCATTGAAAATAATCATGAGGCTATTATTAGTAAAGAAATTTTTGAGGAAGTTCAACGTAGAAAGATTTCATAGGATTATTTGTATGATCAATACAAAGCCGGAATTTTCTCTACCACTATTAGTTTTATGATTGAAACGTTGTTGTTTTTTTAGACATATCGTTCTACACTGGAATTTTTAGGAACATGGGAGAAAATGTATAATTCAAGTTTTAAAGTGGTCGAATTCGACCACTTTAAAATGCAGGCCGGTGCGAAAGTTTATCTCAAGTTATAGAGAGTCTGAACAGAAACCTATTTGCTTAAAGTGATCATATATGCTTCAAGTGAATGACAGGACATATGCTCCAACAGACTTTGCCGCAGAATTTTTGGGAGTCAGTATTCACTGGGACGAAGACACAAATTCAGTTATAGTCGACTCTAATACTGATGAAGCAGATGAATTTGTCAACAGTGTATAACATCAATATCTTATTTTGATTCAATATATCGGTTAACATCCGCTCCTTACTGTTTATTTATCCAATTTGGAACACCGTTTTCGTCCGTTCCATCTGGATTTTCAGGATCGAAGAACGAGTCCACATAAATCTGAATTATTGCTAGATTTGTACTGGAATCGTGCTGTGCGGTAAACACCAAGCCTTTATTGTCGCGCCCCGTAACGCTATACAGTCCGTCTTCATCAATCTTAGTACGCTTAAGAGGGAATTTCTCCATGACACTTTCCGCATACCCGCGGAGGTCTTCCTTGCTCGTCTTGCACTCGATTGTAAACTCATCGGAACCGAGGATACTCATATCGGTGACTTTTAGCTCCGAATACTTCCCAAGTTCAGGGATGTTCGCCGCAGCACCATGGGTCGGCCATTTATCGAAGGTAGATGCTGTTTCGCTACTCTGTGCATCCCCCCCTGAATCTACCGAGCCACTCTCATCCTTCCCGCTGCTATCTTTTCCAGCTGGCTGAGTCGGCGCGCACCCACCAAGCGTTAATATGAGTACTGATACTAAAATCAAAGATAAAATCTTTTTCATAAACAACACCTCCATTTGTTTCGTCAACATGACAATGCCAAGCAGTACGCTTTGGCAATTGGATTTATTATACAAAAAAAAGCCCCTGCATGATAGCCGATAAAAACCTAAAATCCTTCATTTATGCTCATTCTTCTTCCGATTAATTCTTTTTACAGCCTTTTATGTTTGTTAATTCCAACTCCAGTCTGGATTAAACACTCATTATAGCTGTCTCCCCTTTAAATTCGCCGGTAATACTCGAGAATTGTTTTCTCTATATCCTCGCTAAATTCCGCTGTATAACCAAAAAGCATCCATAGGCTGCGTGCTTCATAACCGCCCTGCCGGACAATTTCGGAAGTAGGAATATAACCTATATAACCGTTTGAATAACCTAGTACCATGGTATTATTGCCCAAAAGCACCTTTTTTATGTTGACCCCTATTCCGTTGCATACTTCTCCCTCTAGCACAGCCAAATTCACATCATCAGAAAGCCTGATCAACCCCGCATAGAGTCTGCATCCGGATTCTATCAATCCAGATTCATACCTATCAATCATCCATGTGGCATAATTGCGTATGTTTACCATTGTAGACTCTAAAAGTTCGCGAATGCTTTCAATTTTGTTTTCACCTAATGGAAGCTCAAGCACATCCAGCTTGCACCTTATGGATAGTTTAATCTTTTTCATTTTCCGTTGAATCACATTGAATACGTCATTTGCAAGAACTCTCCCAATTACAATGGTATTTTTGGATTCAATGACCCCGGTGTCGTGTTTTGAGTCCCTTGCGGTAATTGCATTATTGATTTCACCGCAAGCTCCCTGCATAAAGATCGCAATTGAGCCTGGAATCTTTTTTTCAATCTCATTGCATGCCATTCCCGGATAATCGGAAGACAAGAGAAGTGAAGATCCCATTTCTACCGGGTGACAAGCACAGTTAAAAAGAATCACCTTAATCTTTGAATCCTGATTTAGGATTTTTAGTACAAAAAGGTTTCTGTCAATGGGCGCTTGGTAGTTTGCTCCAAATATTACTCCGCTTTTTGTTACTACTCTCCTGTTCACACCGATATATGTTTCACCATTTCCAATCTCAATACTTCCCGGTTCTTTGCTCGACATGCATTTATCAACACATGCCATAATTTTTGCTTCAAGATGCTCCATCCATTTTTGGGTATCCGCCCTTTTATATTCCGAAATTCTATGAGTCATATGAGTAAGCGGTCCAGAATGTATGTGAGTGGTATGAATTAATATGTTTGCTTCAACAAGACCATACTTTTTTATAATACGGTTTTTGATCCTTGCTACAAAAATATTATCAATCATACATAGATCCAGCACAACAAAAAGCACCTGCTCACTTCCATCGTCTAAAAACAGTGTCTTCACATAAATATCGCTAAAAACTCCAGTATGCCGCTCTGTTCTGCTTAAAAACCCTCCTAAAAGCACAGGCCAGTCTGGTGTCATTTTTTCCTTTGCTACCGAAAACCACATTTTTTCTCTCCCTTTCTGCTGTGTGCAAAATGTATTAGTCCTAAATATAAATGGACCAAATTTTTTATTGCACTGCTATATATTTTTAGTTTCTTTATTAAAAGCTTACGCATTTTTCTAATAACTATATGCAAGGTCTTTAATCCTTGCAATATGGTTTTTTGAAATACACAACGGATCTAGTGAATTTAGAAAATCGTATTACTTAGAATTATTACATTACATATAATATTTTAATTTTTATTTAATGCAATTTGCCAGGGTAGATAAATTCTACGCCCAATTTCTTTTTATTTTCTTGAAATTTATCGTTTTTGGCGTCCTGCAGTTTAGAAAGCCCTATGTCCTCCAGTTGTTCCAATATCTCCCTGAACAGCATAGTACACCTTTCAGCGCTGCTTGCCGTTACTACTTTTATAAGCTCTTCATTTAGGTAAAGCCTTACTTTTGCCTGAATCACCGCCTCTTCGGTTGATGGGTCAAAATAAATATTGGAAGCTGCATCACTAATGTACACACGTCCTTTATGGAAGTGATCAGCAATTTGATCCACTATTTTACCGGCTTCTGTTTGCGGTCTTGGATAATGTGAGCTTCTAGTAACCCCATCCCCTATAAAGTATAAGGTATCCATTCCATACCTTTTCTGCATTTCCATATAATCCGTCTCTCTTAGGGCAAGCACTTCATCTGTCCACTTAATTCTGTTTTCCTCATCCCAGGTATAGGTAACACCCTCTATGCCAAAGCTAATCAACAATTGACCTTCCACCGAGTATAAATATTCGATAAGTTGGATTATCCTGTCGGGATTCTTTGCTGATTTTGGCACAAATGTCACCAGCCAGGTATTCATCCCCGGTCTGGGATAATAAGGCTCGGTGTGATCTTTTGCAAGAACAGGACCAGCATGTATATAACTAACCTTTCCTTCCCCATTATTCATAGATTGGATATAAGCATCCTTGACGCCTAAAACAGTACCGATGGATAAAAATACATTTCCGTTCATAATATATTCATTAAACTGGCTTTTTCTTATAAGGAAGTTGTCTCTTATCAGTAATCCTTCCAGATAAAGGCGATTGAGAAATTGCAGCATCTCAAAAAATTTCGGGTGATTGACAGCTTCAACATAATTCCCCTTTGCATCTTCAGGAGAAATACCAAAAAACTGCGCAATACTGTTGACAAAATCATATATATTATCTCCAATTGTATTGGTGCAATAGAAAGGAATTATTGGTACCTCATTTTGTACAAGCTTTGCATCCTTGACCTTCTTCAATGCATTGGCCATTCCATCCTGGGTGTTGAAATCTTCAGGTTTTAACCCTAAAAGCTCCATTATATCTTGCCTGGCAATCATTCCAATATTGTGACTTTGAGAAGAATTTTTTATTTTTTCCGGATCCACTGTCCGGTAATACATACCGTACCAATTGCCATCTGAGGCACGTCCCCAGTTTATTGCCTCCTCCGGAACTACTCCTTTAAAATTAGGGGCATACTTATCTATAAGCTCATTCAGAGGATATAAAAGACCACTGTTTTGGAGAACCTGAACCTGCGGTGAACCAATCTGAAGAGTAATCAGATCGGGCAAAGTACCCGCCACCAAAAACGCATTTAGCTTATCGTTGCTTCCATCTGAGGTTGAAATAAAATTAATATCACTAAGCCCCGTTCTATCGTAGATAGTTTTGTGAACAATCGCCTTCTCCTTGTCATAGGGAAGATAGTAAGGAATTCCCACATACCAATCCAGCTCATAAGAAGTATTCCAAGTATAGCCCGATCCATCAGGATTTGATGCAGTTCCAGACATGTTTGATGTAGAGGTATTTGTATTGTTTGTTTTGTTTTTAAAACATGCTGTGTTTATCATAAATATCATCACAGCAGAAAGGATTAGGCAAATAATCCGGATTAATATTTTCATCATTCTCTCCTTTCTTTTTTTACTGCAACGTTGCTTAAATTTTTATCATTACAGGATCAGTGCATTAAAACATTTGCCATTGATTCTGCAAGGTGCATAAATACCAATATTATAATTGATTGACTTACCCGCTTTTCCTTTTAGTATGAAGCTCCCTGTATTCCTGTGGACTTAAATTAGTTGCTTTTTTAAAAGAATATGTGAAATATGAGGGAGATCCGAATCCAAGCATCCGGGTGATATCAAAAATCTTTATATTGCTGCTCTCGAGCAGTTTTTTTGCTTTCTCCAGTTTAATTTGAGATATATGTTCAAATAAACCAATGCCAGTATTGTTCTTATAAAATCTAGAAAGATATGAGGGGTTAAAATGAAAAGCTTCCGCCAGCTTGCCAAGAGAAAAACCTTCACTTATGTTCTCCTCAATGTATTGGTTAATTTTATGAATTATATCAATGGTTGAAATCTTATGATCATTCTCCTTTTGTTTAAATACCATCTTTGCCAAATTATGAAAATATTCGGTAATATCATCCCAGGAAATATGCTTCTCCATAGAAACAAGTTTGCTCAAATCCAGTTCTTTACTCTGCTCCAGAAGGGGAGTAATACCTGTACGATTCATATACCTAAGAAAAATCAGTGCTAATGAATAAAAAGCCTCTTTTGCAATAAAGTGAGACATAGGGTTCTCTGCGTTCAAGCCCTCAATTATATCCTGGTAGGCTTTGAAATATTCATTTTTCTGCCCGCTGTATAAGTAGATCTCAAGAAGGTTAATTTTTTTTAGACATGCCAAAATCTTTCCTTCGTTCAACTCGGCGTAAACTAAATCGTACCTGCTCTTCATATCCATCTCAACCTCTTCGATAAGCAAAACCTCGCTCTCCATCCCCGCAGATTCGTTTAACACCGCATCGAACCGCTCATATACATCATTGAGTTGATTCCACGGTACCGGCTTCCTACCGGCAATCATTGAAATCGAAACATCAAAAACCTTCTTAACAGCTTGCTGTATAGAATCCATAGAAGCCTGCATATAAGCTATAGATGATTCCCATAGCGAAGGATTTTCCGAATGCGCCGCTTCCTTTGTATTCTGTAAAGGCTGAATAATCCAAAGAAGCTTTGAATCCTTTATATTGATACATTGCAGACAAAGCTTATCGCGCAAAAATCTTTCAGCAATGCTTTTGATGCCATACATCTTTTTTACCTGTTGGGCATATGATACACGATCCGCCCAGCCATCCTGACGTGCAAGGAGAAGGATTACAGGTTCGTTTGGATTAAGTGGTATACCCAAATCCTTAAACTGCTCCTTCCAATTTTCGTAAGTATTATCCACTCCGGAGACAATCTGCATTAAAAAAAGCTCTCTTAAAAGGGGCAGCGACTGGTCTAATTGCTCGGTGGCTTTCTCAATAAATTCCCTGTTCTGGATTTCCTTGTTAATAAGGGCAATGGCGCGTTCTACCGCTTGAATCAATACAGCTTCTCCCTCATGCTTGCGAACAAAATCAAAACCGTCCTTACGCATAACCTTTTGTATATGATCAAACTGAGTAAGTCCTGTAAAAAAAATAACTTTACAAAAGGGCCACTGTAAAATAATTTTTTCCTGAAATTGAAGACCGTCAGTTTCAGGCATATTGATATCTGTTATTACGATATCCATCTTGATTTTCGACATGATTCCAAGAGCTTCGGATACAGAATAAGCAGTGTGAATATCAAGGCTCAAATCCGCTCTGTCTCTAAAGCATTCCATAATCATATCAGCAATTATCGGTTCATCATCCACAATCAATATACTAAACACTGCGCATCTCCTTTCTTTCACTGATTATCATCTTCACACAAAGTCCCCCAAGCTCACCTCTCGATACAAACAGACCACTTTGTGGTCCAAACATTATCCTAAGCCGCCTATGAATATTCACAAGACCGGTGCTATCGAAGCTTTTTTGATCGCCTGTGAAGTTTCTTTCGATTTCCAATAATTTTTCATCAGTTATATTTTCTCCGTTGTCCTGTACTAAAATACAAATTCCTGATTCTCCTCCAACAAAATCAACTTGAATTCTACCGTCTCTTAGTTTGTCTTTTAACCCATGTTTATAGCAATTTTCAATTAAAGGCTGAAGAATTATTTTTGGCACCTCAAAATCATTCCATTCTTCGGGTAATTTACAGAAGGTATACCCCGTTCGGTGAAAATACCGAAAGGATTGAATTTGCGCATAGTTTTCCGCATGATCAAATTCTTGCTTCAAGGTTGCTTTGCCAGACGAGTCCCTAGTTACATATTCATAATAGCGGCTAAGATACTCAGACATCAGTCGTACGCCATCAAAATCCTTAAGCTTAGCCATACCGGAAATTATCAAGAAGCAGTTATACAAAAAGTGCGGATTGATTTGAAACTGCAATTGCTTTAGCTCAATATTCTGCATCAGTATCTTTTGCTCGTAGACTTCATCTATTAGGTTTTTCAGCCTGACTGACATATAGTTATATTGCTCAAAAAGAAACCCGAACTCATCCCTGCTCTTATGTTTTATGAGTTTGAAATTGCCGTCGCCTGTCTGATGAAAAGCCTTTATCAGCTTGCCCATAGGTTTTTTTATAAACAAATATAACCACCAGGAGAAAAATAATACCATAAATATTGCAAAGGGAAAAACAATCCATGACCACTGTTGATAGGAACGCAGCGGTGCTATAACAAATTTTTCCGGAACATAAACTAAAAGGGTGGCATTTAAATACTCTGATTTTTGAAAAACTGCAAGGAAGGTTTCATACTTTTCTTCCAAAAAAACTACTTTGCTTTCCAAACCATCTGCATAAAATTCTTGCGCATGAGAAACCATATTCTTTTGTTTATCGGGCTCTGTCTCATTTGAAATTATCCATTCATTTGATAAATCATTACTTACAAAGATTGCAGATATATCTCTGTATTCATGAAATTCAAATAGTGTATCTTTTATATGCTTTTGAGACAGCGTTACATCAAGGATCAAAGCCGGTAATTTGTTGTTATCATGCAGCCTATCAGATGATACAGCCGAAAGAAGTAAGCTTTCGTTTAAATATACAAGCGGACTATTTCTACTTTGCTCTAATTTAGCTACTTTTTCCTCTTCTAATGTGACTAAAAGCTCTTCCACTATCGCAATATAGGTCTGATTATGAAGTGGAACATGAATGCGTGCCTCCTCAATATATGCACTTGCATTCCTAAGCAATCCTAGCTTTTGGCGAATTCGAAGCGCTGTGAGCATATATTCAAAATCACTCTGCTTCTCTGTAAACAAAGAAGCTTTTCTTAAATCAAGATCAAGCATTAACTTGCCTTGAAACTCATATATCCTTTTCACTTCCTCCTCGAACCTTTTTACATTATATTCTGACTTAAACAGCATGGCTTTTGTGATTTCAACCCACAGATTGTCTACGGCTCTTAAGTTGGTGTTCACACTTAAAGCAATAATAGGAATTATAACAATTATAAAAGCCAGAAGCAGTTTTACAAAAATTAGGTATCCGTGCTTTCCGAGTTTAATAAAATTAAATATCCGAATCACCCTCTCCTTTAAACAATCTGCACATACATGTCTTTAAGTTGTTAAGACCCGCCAAACCTATTTTATCTCCGGGTTTGCTACTATTAACGCACTAAATAGAAATTCAGACAATGATTTTTGCCTGATTTTCTATTTGGATCAATTCATGCTTTTACTGCAGTACTATTTATTATATCGTATCTTTGCAACTATTCCTGGCCATAAAACCTCGATACCATGATCCAGAGTAGTTGAGTAGGTAACAAGAAAATTTCTTCCGTCTACAAATTGGCTCGGTGTAACTAAAAGCTCATCATAGCTATAATTATGATCAAGTCCGACATTGCTTGCTATATTATGCGTGTTTAACTTGATATCAGTGCATCCTTTTCCATGCCAGGTTGTCATTATCAGCTTTGAATCAATCGCTTTACTTAAATCATCATCTACCATAATGTTGCAAAAATGAGTTTTCTTATCTCTTGTCATCCAGTTTTCCGGCACATTATAGGGCTTATACATTTTTACTGAAACAGCTGACCTGTTCAGATTTATATCTTCCAAAACTGGTGTAATGTACTGCAAGCCATCTGCGCTTTCAACGACAGCCATAATCTTCATAGGCTGCTCCTGATCCGGAACCCATGTAGTATCCCATGTTACAGAATATGGAGCTGTTACAGAAGTCCCGATATGACTTTGCATCTCACCGTATCGATAAGTATAATGCCACTCGTTATAAATTCCATCTCCATTAATATCAAAATCTTCATAAAAGCCGACATATTCTACAGCAGCAATATCGTCCTGAGCAGAATCAAGGGAGAAAGTGAGGCTTTCGTTTTCAGACGCTCCCAAAACCACTTGTGCATTTTGGGGTCGCATTTCAACTGGATAATACAAGCGAAAGGTTATTCCGTATACTCCCCACTGACCCCAGGTGACTGTTTGCTCTCCGCAGCTGAACTCAAATGTGTTGTCACCGTCTTTTAATTGCGCAAGCGGAATGGTCACCGCAGGATATCTAAACTGCATGTATCTTTCCGGAGATTCTGTTTCTCCTACGAATTCACTTTCAGGAACAGAAATCCACTCATTGTCATTAACACGCAACAATTTATCACGGGTTCCGGCATGTCCGCCCCATAATTCAATGACCATTTCAACCTTTACAGCCTCATCTAAACCGCTAAGATTAATTGTATTTATAGGATTCGGAAGAAATTTATGGGCTTCTTCATTCTTTACGTTAGGATCGGTAACCCGCTGCCATGTTGAAGCATTTACAAAAGGTCCATTCCAATGGAATTCACGGAAAACAGCTCCGGCCTCAAAGGAGGTCACAGTAACCTTTGGAACAGCTATCGGTTCAGTTGTTGGTGCAGTTGATTCTTTCTGATTTGCTGGTTTTTTTCCGCAACCGACCAATAAAAGAACTAAAACCAATATAATAGAGGCAATACTTTTGATTTTCTTCATAAGCTAATTTCTCTCCTTAATCTTAATATTTTTTTAAAATATTATCTCATAATAATCACAAAACAAATATCACCGCCCTACAATTTTGGGAAGAATAATCCTGCACATAAACAAACAGAAACCAGTCTACAGACTGGCATTTCTATTCACAGATATAATATAAGTATAAACTATGATATCGCAATTTTATATATAGAATTATTTACTTTGTATATATATATTTACTTTTTTTCAGCTGCCTGAATTATTATGGCCGCTTCTCTTTCTATATCACTTTCGGACCAGTCGGGTTTAATACCGATAAATATTGTTCTTGAAAGTATATCAAGCGTCCGAGGACAAGAATCTCTTTTAATATCCTTGTTAAGATCCTTGTTTGCCTCCATGAGGTATGGATTCATTTTTTCATGGTGTCCAACCTTTTTCTCTATTAATGAATCCCATTTTGCATACACATGTTTTCCAGAATCAATTCCGATTAATCCAACAGCACCGTTTTTTACAAATGATCTTAGCTTTTCCTCACTCTCAAATAAAAGCCCCATTGTTGTACCGCAATCACCCTCCGAGTCGTATGAAGGTGTAAATTTAAATCCTTTACATCCTGCAACCTTACTCATAAGACTTCTTTTATTTCTTCGCAAATCTTCCAAGATTCCTTCCAGCCTCTGAAGCTGTATTCTCATAACAGCTGCGCAAATCTCGTTAAACCTTAATTGGGTTCCTACAAAAATGGGCGTTTTGAGCTCACTGGTATATGTTCTCCATGCAGAGCCTCCATCATGATAAATTAATGAACGTTCGAATGCTTCATAGTCATTGCTGGTTACTGCGCCGCCCTCTCCGCAGGATAGAATTTTATAAAAGTTGAAGCTGAATGCCCCCATATCTCCCCAGGCCCCAAGTCGTTTTCCTTTGTAGGAACCGCCCACAGCTTGGCAGGCATCCTCAACAACCTTTAATCCATGCTTTTTGGCAATTTTCAATACCCTTTCCATGTCGCAAGGAAATCCCCGCATGTGTACAGGAATAATTGCCTTTGTGTATTTGCTAATTTTCTTTTCAATATCTGCAGGATCAATGGTCGTAGATTCATCTATCTCAGCAATTACAGGTATTGCCCCCACCACAAGCACTGCTGTTGCAGTCGCCATAAAGGTGTGCGCTGGAATTATTACTTCATCACCGGGTCCTATACCAAGACCCGCCAGTGCGCATATTAATGCGGCAGTTCCGCTTGTAACCGTTAAAGCATACTTTGTTCCAATTTTTTCAGCCCATTCAATTTGAAAATTAATTACTTCTTTTAGTTCACTGCTATCTCTGAACAGCTTACCGGTAGCAAATAATTTTTCGAGCTCCTGTATTTCTTCTTTGCCGATTTTATACATAATAACCTCTCCTTGATAAATATTTTACTTTTAATGTACTTATCAAACCTTTACCTGTGCCTGTGCCTATTTTTTAAATAACTAAAAGCTCGGAGGGATCGATCCCCTCTCGCTTTTGGTAGTAGAATTCACTTAACAACCTAACCAAAAACGCCTGCTGCGAAGCAGGCTATTTGGGGGATGAATATTCTAAAATCAGACCGGGGAGGCTCCCCCGATCCGATTTTAAAACCACTGATTATCTGTACATCACCTTGTATAATTACCTAATATTCGTAGGATATATAAACTCTTTTCCCAGTCTCATTTTGGCATTCTTAAACATTTCATTGTATGCCTCATACAACGTTTGATAACCTAATTCCTCAACCTTCTTCATAGCTTCTTCAAACATTGCCTTGCACTCGCTCTCACTTTTAGCAGTCACCATTTTGGGTATTTCCGCATCCATAAACATTATAACCTTAGCGTTAGCGGACACAAGCTCTTTGACTCCCGTAGGCACCACCAGTTGAAGTGCGTCTGCGGTATAGAAATAGTCTTTATATACCTCTTTAATTTCTTCAAGCATTACCTGTTCCGGCTCGGTAGGATAAGGTTTGTATTGGTTAATTATATTATCTCTCATGCACCACATTGTATCAGGATATCCGTATCTCCTGTTAGAAGCCTGAACATCTTCCTTTACAGCTGCTATAACTTCCTCAGTGTGAATCACGAAGTTATCAACCAAGTTATAGGTTATCCCCTCAACACCGTACATATCAAGCATTTGTGCTTCCTGCGTACGCATATATGCAAAAAGCTGTATTCTTCTTTCTGCTGGGATCCTGTCATTCTTTGTTATATAGGTGGTTACCCATCCGCCTAGGTCATTCCTTTTCTGATACGGCAGAGCACCATCCGCTGCTGCTGGAGGCAGTACTCCGATGTATTCAGATGCTCCTTTGGTCTGAAGATAAAAGCTTTTCATTCCAGCTCCGGGTGCGCCGCCAAGATTACAATTTCCCATCATCATAAAGACCTTACCGTTTGCAAGCTCCTCACCAAAGTTCTGGAACGACATAATCATGTTCTGATCTGTATACAATCCTTCTCTGTAGAGTCTGTTCAAAAACAAAAGCATTTCAAGGTATTTGGGATTTCTCAAAGGCATTATATAATTACCGTCCTTGTCTTCATATGAAAACCCAAAAAATTGAGCAATCCACTCTATTCCCATTGTATTCATATCACAAGAAAGTAAAAACGGCGCTATATCCATTCCATCCTGCTTAGGCTTAGCATCCTTAACCTTCTTCAATGATTGGATCATTCCATCCTGTGTAGCAAAATCTTCTGCCTTTAAACCCATCTGTTCCAAAATATCCTTACGCATTACAGTCAAAAGATTTGTTGACGCACCAACCCTTGCTATGTATTGCTCAGTCATAAGCTCGGGAGGCTTTGTAAGATTTGGAAACCCATAAAATCTACCTTCTGAATCTCCATACCAGTTTCGGAGCGAATCGGGTACCGATTCCATAAACTCCGGAGCGTACTGCTCGCTAAGAGACTTCAAATCATAGATCAGGTCACCCTTTTTGAGCGTTTCTACAAACTGCTCTGTCCCTTTATGGATTAATGAGATAATGTCGGGCAACGTGTTTGCGGCAATCATCGCTCCAAGCTTTTCATTTTCATTTGATGCAGGAACGACAAACTCAACGTGATTGAGTCCGGTATTGTATTTGTGAATCTGATGATTAAGAATTTTCTCACTGTCCCACTCGAATTGGTATGACGGAAAACCCATATACCATTCTAAATCATATGGCGCTCTGTCGGCAGACCACGAGCCAATAATCTCATTATCCAGAAGCATTGGGTCAACCGCAGGAACATCTGATCCTGTTGATCCTCCTTGACTGCTTATACCAGATGTTCCATTCTTTTTACCGCATCCAAACAAAAGCGTCAGACACAAAACCAAAGCAAGTGCCAAACATAAAAATCTCAAGCTTCTTTTCAAATAAATCTCCTCCTTAATTTTAATTTATATTGTATATGCAACAAAATAGTTCTTTGCAATTTACCCTTTCAACCCCACTAGAACCGTGGTGCCTTTAAAAGAGGTCATATTATAAGAATTAAAGATGTTGCATATAGAACAACAGCCAGAACTACCCTTTAATTGATCCCATCATTATTCCCTTCACAAAGTACTTTTGCAGGAAGGGATAAATAGCCAATATCGGTGCCGTCGCCACAATCATTGTCGCAAGCTTAATGGTCTCCGCGTTCGGTCTTCTAAGTCCCGGAATCAAATCCGCCGATTCAGCTGCCATCTTAGCTGCAAATTCCACCTCGCGTATGATCCTCATAAGATAAACCTGCACCGTTTGAAGCGACGTACTGGTAGTAAACACCATAGAATCAAAATATGCGTTCCAATGCCCAACTCCTGTAAATAGTGCAATGGCTGCCATGACAGGTTTTGACAATGGCACAATTATGGAAAAAAAGATTCTGTATTCTCCTGCACCGTCTATCATTGCTGACTCATTTAGCGCTTCGGGGATTGTCTTAAAAAATGACTGTAAAATTATTACATGATAAAACGAAAATAAAGACGGTATAATATATACCCAAAAACTATTAATAAGATTCAGATTAATGTAAAGCAAATAAGTCGGTATCAACCCCCCACCAAAATACATGGTGAACATTGCATATTTTAAATATATCGACCTTCCTAACAAATACTTTCTTGTAATGCCATAGGCAAAGACTGCGGTAAATATTAAATGGGTAACCGTACCTATCACTGTCCTAAAAATGGTAACCCTATATGCGGTAATCAGTCTCTCCTCTCTTAGTACAATGCGGTAGTTTTCCCAAGAAAACGCTCTTGGGAGAAGGAATACCCCGCCTTTTATATAATCATAGCCTTCATTCAGCGATCCTATCAGGCAATACCAGAATGGGTATAATGTAACAATTATAATAATTAACATAAATACGGTGTTGAACACATCAAAACCCAAGCCCGGTCTTAATAGTTTATTTTTTTGCGTTATGCTTTTCAAATTAGCCTCCGTTCTGCTGCAATCCTTCTGCGGCATAATCAATATTGAAAAATGGTGGTTTCGCCACTTTTAAAAAAAAATACATTTATCGGTTTATTAAGCCAAAGCTCATTCACATCATTAGTACAGGCTTTCTCCTGAAATCTTTCTGCTGAATGCATTGGATAGCATAAGGAGAATAATCGATACTACCGACTGGGAGAGTCCCACCGCTGTTGCAAAGGAATACCTCATATTAACCAACCCCATCTTGTACACGTATACCTCGATTGTCTCACTTGTCGATTGATTCAAAACATTATGAAGCATCCAAACCTGGTCAAAACCTGTTTTTACTATGCCGCTTATGTTGAAGATTAAAAGTATAACAATTGTGCCCTTAATAGACGGTAGTGTAACATGCCACATCTTCATAAAACGACCCGCTCCGTCTACTGTAGCAGCATCATATAACGATTGATCCACACCAGATATTGCCGCAAGGTAGATTATTGAACCCCAGCCGAAGCCCTTAGCCACCCCGGCAAAAACAACAATTGTCCAGAAGTACTCGGGTTTTCCTAAAAATAACACCGGAACATCAATAACCTTTAATGATGTTAAAATAAAATTAATAATTCCTCTCGGATCTAAGATTACAGTGACCAGCCCCCCGAATATTACCCAGGATACAAAGTGAGGGAGATATGACACCGTCTGGACTACCCTTTTAAAGCCAATATTTTTAATTTCGTTCAATAATAATGCGAATACTATAGGTACTGGAAATGAAAAAAACAATTGCATTATGTTAATGGCAAGTGAGTTTCTCAAAACCTGAAGGAATCTCGGATACGAAAGAAATTCCTTGAAAAATTCTAGCCCGACCCACGGAGAGCCAAAATATCCGTCAATCAGGTTAAAATCCTTAAATGCAATTATCAAACCATACATTGGAATGTATGAAAAAATAAGCAGAAAAATTAATCCAGGCCAAACCATGGATTGCGCTTCAAGCTGTTTTTTATCTATTTTAATACGTTTTGGTTTTTTTGCCTTAACAGGCAAAGCAGCTAAATTACTCAAGACCCACGCTCCTATCTGTTTAATTATTTTAAAGGCGATTTATATGCCGCCCGATACTACATTAATTGCAGTCATTCAAAAAATATCTTCTAATATATCTGTATATGAACAAAGCTTGTGAAACAAAATACTTAAAACTCTCTATAACTTAATTTTAGCGCCATTCAGAAAAAAAACATATATCAAATTATCTACTTACTTTAGATTCCTGTACCATTATTAATTAATCGTAATTTTTTACAACTAAGCTAAAAACCGAAAATACCCCCTCACGGTACTGCCACAGAATGGGGTATCCGTTCAGGACCGGAACTTTGCACAATTGCGGCCAGCTCCTTGAATTTCTTTGGACAATATCCGGTTTTTCTCTTAAAGGTTTTCGTAAAATGTGCAGGATCCCAGAAGGCAAGCTCTGAAGCTATATCTTGAACCGAATGGTCTGTATTTATTAGCAGATGCTTAGCTTTCTCAATCCGAAAATTCTCCAGGTATTGCATAATAGTCATTTCTGTCACCGATTTAAAAATTGTATTCAAATAATTGACGCTCATATTCATATAGTTGCTAATCTCAATCAATTTGATATTATTAAAGTAATTGTTGTTAATATAATTTTCAACCTTGAGAGCAATTTGTTGATTATTTGTTATCGGTTTACCCACACATACCTCTGTCTTTGAAATATATCTCAAGATATTGGTAAGAAACTTCACTGTCAGCGTTTTTAGCATTATTCCGTAATACTCAGTCTGTTCACGTAATTCTTCGAAAATTTCATTTATAAGCATATTAGAGCGGGGCATGCACTGCACAAAATGGCTTTCCTCAATATCACTGCTTCCGATCTTTTTCCCGGTGACATGAAAATATACTTGATTGGATACGACAGAAAACCATAACGCCATATAACCTTCCTTTTTGAATCCGCCTTTCTGATATTCGGTTTTCGGAATGATATATGCGATATCACCACTGTTTAGTAAATAAATACCCTTTTGCAACTGCAATGCCATGCTTCCTTCAACACACACACATATTTCAAGGTAATTGTGTGCACTTTTTGATGCTTCTAAGTCGACATGCTTCAAAAAAATATCATTCATCGGTTTCTTGCATACATCCCGGCTCATACCAGTTATCATTGATATATCATCAAAGTTTTTATTGATGCTGTCTAATGCCAAGCGAATTAAGTCGGCTATGTCTTTAACAACTCTATTCTTCATATGAACCCTCCATTCCCGCCTGGGTTTTGTAACACTCTTTCCATTTTGCCAGCATATCAAGCAGACAGAACCAAGCTTTGACGCTAATGCCAACAGCAGGCTTCCGTGCTTATATTTTTATTATATACACCTAATCCGTCTTGGACAATTTAGAACTGTTTACTTTCTTTCGAACTGTTTACCTCTTATTTAAAAAACAATGCAAATAAAAAAGTGGACTAGGCCACTTTTTGAAAATGAGAAATGGTAGAGATAACCTTTGGTTGTCCGTAAAATTACTTAAGCTTTTCTGCAATCGAATTAATTACAAATAGTATCCCGGAAGTCTTTGTCATTACCAGCTCCTTAGCCAGCTCATACGGCATCATTCCGCCATATAGCTGCATAGCATCCTCCTGCCATTTAATAACCTGCTGCTCATATTTTGAGATACTCTCTGTAAATCTTGCATTGTATTGCTTTCGCAAGACATCCTTCTCATGTACGTAATACAGGGCGGGGCTTGCCATGGCAAGCAGTCCGTCAAATTCCAGCTCCAGCTTCATAAACTCTGCACAACTTATGAGAACCTCAGCATACTGCCTGTTTTTTATGATTTTACCCATTTCCTCCTTTAGAATGTGCAGTGCTGATTTTATATAATTTACATTACCGGTAACGAGTCCTTGAACCATATAATCCATCGCCTTTACCACATCCGACTCTGCGCCCAGATAGGCAACAGAAAACTTACCGTCAAATTCCTCCTTAGTGCAGCCCGCATTCCAGTAACTCTCTCCCGATGCTATATAATTGTATATAGCTGCTTCCCAAAAATCAGTGGACGGAGCAGGCGTTGAAAACCTTCCCCAAGCAGTACTGATAACTCCCCGGATTCCCAAACGCAACGCTTCCCCAGCCCAAGTAGCGGTGTTATAAAAACGCTCTCCAAAATCGGAAAAAAGCGTATTGTATGTGTGTCCCTTCACACCTGAAGCGCCGATGATATCCACATTATATTCGGCTAGCTTACTTATCCACGGAAAAGCCTTACCCATATAGGGGTAGTTATCTTCATACTTATATTTTTTTAGTGTTTCTTGCTCACTCTCGGGAAGATCCTCCAGCCAACATCCAAAAAACCCATCTCCTCCCGGAAGCCCAAACCTGTTAAATCTAATTTTCCCCGGATCCTTGTATATCCATTCCTTTGATATATATCTTGCGTGCTTCCAAGGTGCCGCAGGCGTCTTGGATGATGTCGCAAAATATTCCCATACGGTCATCACAGTCTCTTTGGGCAGCTCTTCAATTTTTTCAAAAGCATCCTCCTGGTAAAACATATCATCCCACATCATCGGCTTCTTTCCTTTGGACACAATGTACTCGGTAACTTTTTTGATGTGTTCAATGAAAAGACCTTTTTTGCCGCCTGATTCCATAAAAGCTTTGCAATCCGGACATTCCCCAAGCTGCCGGGCTTCATCTCCTCCAATGTGGAAGATCTTACTGTCGGGGTGATACTCAAGTATTTCCTCCGCAAGTGTTTTAAAAAGTGTAAAAGAATCCGGATTTTTAGGACACAGCATAAATCTTTCTCCGTTTTCGGCCAGCGCAGCAAATGTTTCATGCCTTAGGATATACTCGGCGTGTCCCAAACACTGCAAGAGCGGAATCACATCCATCGCACAGTCTTTCGCAGTGTCAAGGATCTCTTTGAGCTCTTGTGAAGTAAATGCATCCGGTGAACTAATTTCCGGATAGGATCGGAAAGGAAACTTATCCTCATACTCAAAAAGTAAAGTGTTGATTTTGCAACGACCCATCTTTTTGATGAAATCTTTAATATAGTCAACCGTAGGCAGGCTTCCTTTAAAATCAAAATGTACGCCCCGGACGAAAAGATCCGGATAGTCAAAAACAGATACTTCGGGCAGTGGGTTATGGCGCTCCATTAACTGGGTCAAGGTCGTATACCCATAATAAAGTCCTCTGTAATTTGTGGCAGAAACAGCTACAAATTTTTTTGTAATTTCCAGAGAATACCCCTCGGGATGCTCAATTGTATCGGCGTCTTTAGGATGAAACTCATCCCCTATAAACAGGAAGGCACCTGAGCTGTTCACCTGCTCTAATGTAAGGTCTCCCTTCCAGTCATCCTTTAGCATAAGTGCAATTTTATATACTTCCTTCGAATAAAAGAGTGTATTTTTCTTTTGCTGACAGAACACACCTTCACGCTCGGTTATACTTTTAGGTTTTGGTATCAAATATTTAGGCATCTTTTTCTCCTGTAACATCATGTTTTATACTGTAAAAAAGTTTATTATGGCTTTGGCATTACCCTTAAAGCAGGATCAAAAAACTTGGCGATTATTTCAGCAGCCTCCGCACGGGTTACGGTTTTATTGACATCATACTCTCCGTTTGAGCTAAGACCAACAATCCCTTTTGCGTAAATCTGAAGCAAAAAGTTTGCCCAAGCAGGCTTTATACTGCTGTAATTTTTTATTTCAGTTTTACCTTGCGCCACATTGGATGGGTTTCCCTCGCCCCTTATTAAAGACGATTTTGCGATTATAGGGATCAATTCACCCCGGCTAAGCGAATTTGCGTAGTCTGTAAACTCTGTGCCTGTGATTATATTCAGCTCTTTTGCTTTTACTATATGATCTTCCGCTTTGCCTGTTTTTCCCTCAATGTCATCTAATAATCTTACCGCTTCTACTATCATTTTTATAACTTCGTCTGCGGTAATACTATCCTGAGGCTTGAATGTGTTATCGGGATAAGCACTGACAATGTTATTGGCAAGCAGAATGTTGACATAATCGAAGAAGGAATCCGTTTCCTTGACGTCTAAAAGAGCCGCTGCCGGTGACGGAACCGTTCCCGACGCTTCTTTTGTCCCCTGGAATTCGCTTGCTCCTATATCAGGCTTGTCGTCTCTTTTGTTTTGGAAAGCGTCTTCTGCCACCGCAGATTCAGGTATGGCCTTATCTATACAAGGAGAGCTTTCAGTAAGCTTGTAGAATTCCGGCTGGTAGACAGGTCCGCCCATCAAAAGACCAGGGTTTCCGTAAATATCATCGCTGTCCGACCACCACCCGCCCGGAGCGCCCGACCAGCAGTTGTTTCGGAAGGTAATTCCCTTATATGGCGTAGTATTTCCACCCACAAGCTTAGCCCCTGTTTTTACATGGACAATGTTGTTTTCAATAACTGTATTGCTGTCTTCCTTGTCAAACGGAGGATCAATATTTATTCCTGTCTTTGTTATATTAATAAATGTATTGTTTGAAACCAGCACATCAATCAGCGCACTGTCACGGCGCTCCCCTCTCCAAAAATTGAATCCGGTGCTGCAATTGTAGACCATATTGTTTATGATTACCGCACCCCTTCCAATAGCCTTGCCCAATGCGGGATAATCTTCATCAGCAATCATTATCCCGGAGCTTCCATACAGCATATCCTCATCCCGATATAGAATGTTCCCCTGAACCAGCGGATCTACAGCATTATCAAGGTACAGCGTCACAGCTCCGGTAGATACGATTACATTATACTCAACAACGGAATTATAGGCTCTTAGTATCCCTATACCTTCCATGTGGACGTCATGTACATAATTTCTCCTCACTATACAATCATAAGAGTCCACCACATGCACTGCAGACGGCGCATTTGCACCTGACAACCTGACATAGCTGATGTCATAAAACTCTGAGTCTTCAACTACACCATAACGTCCATGCAAATTTACACCCGAGTTATATATATGGCTAACCTCTAAATTGCTGAATGTTACGTGCTCTCCGCCTGCCTGAACACCCCTTCCCCTACTGTTTATTACCGTGAAGTCTTTAAACTGCACATAATCCCCTTTTATAAGAAGTAACGGCGTCCATTGAATTTTAGCCTGTTCTCCTTCCGGAAGCCTATTTTCTCCGTCCAGTACGGCTTTTTCTCCCGGATATGCTGAAATAGTAATAATTGATTCTTTGGTACCGGAATTATTTACAGTGATCTTTTCGCTGTAGGTACCGCCCCTGACATAAACCGTATCTCCCGCCTTTGCCAGATCCGCAGCCTTTTGAATGGTTCTTAAGGGCTTTTCCATTGTTCCAGGATTAGTATCATTCCCGTCTGTTGCAACATATATAATGTTTTCGGACTCAACCTTAAAAGTTCCGTTTTTTTCTGTCCCCGTTGCTGTCCCTGTCTCTTTGCCCCCCTTATCTTTTTGACAGCCGATAAAGGAAAGATTAAATAACAGCATAAATACTAACACTATAATAATACCTTTTAGAATCTTGCCCATTGTCATTTTAAATTCACTCCATTTCTTAAGATGCGCAAAATAAATTTGTTCTTGCTAAATCAGTGTCCAATAAGCCAGTTTCATAGAACCTTATTCGCTTGTAAAGCTCATTTTATTGCGCCTTACACCTTTTGTCAGATCACAAAACTACACTATACCGCCTGAGCAGGCTTGGTTCAAATTTCTTCAGATAAGATAAACGGACCTCTTATCTTACAAAAAGCACACCAGATAAGAGATCCGTCAAAGTTTCTTTTGTTATTGGTTATTTATTTCGAGAATCTCTTTCTGATTCCAAACCAAATACCCGAACCAGCTAAAGCAGCTGCAGTATACAAAATTGTCATGCCGCTGTCACCAGTAGAAGGATTAACCGGTGCTGCCGGAACTGAAGGTGTCGGTGCAACAGGAGCGGGTGCTGCAGGTGCTGGAGGTCCTTCAACAAGGTTTATTGTTCCCCAGGTGCTTGCATTCATAGTTCCGTTCAGCCAGACGATAGTTCCATCCCGAAGACCCATGGCAGTGGAATCGTCATCAACTTGAAAATCTGCTCCAACTTTAGTGCCAACTGCTACCTTACCCTTAAGATCAACCCAAGGAAATGCAATTTCTACCACATATCCATTATCATTAGTTTTAACCGCTGTTGTGAGTGTCCTATTATCATAGTTAGCTCCTACCAGTCTTGAATGAGGAAACACATCATTCTTAACAGTAACTAACCACTGGCATCCGGTTTTGGTTGTTCCAGTTGCCTTTTCATTCACTTCCTCGATATAAATCTCTACGCAGTCCCCAAGCCAAGCACTCTCATTGGAATGGTTGACAATATCGTCTTTAACATCAGCTAGTATATACATGTTGTCTTCATCCCACATAACATACACAGTCGGTTGTGCATTTAAATCTGCGCTGCCTTCCTTATATTTTGCCAGAACAATTGGTTTTGCGTTATCCCAGATAGCATCCTTTTCTCCGTCGATAACCGGCGTGCCCTTAATCGCATCAGCAACGCCATCCTCCGCACCTAATACGTACCCGCTAAAGCAGGTTACTAGAATCAATGCCGCTAATAATAAACCTGATACTTTTTTGATCATAAAAAATTCTCTCCTTTTGATATTTATATAAATAATTGTACAGCCAAAAGAAAATCTTATATTGCCTTTTCATGCAAGACAGTTTAAATATAAATAAGATTAGCTCACTACAATTATATACTGCTGCAAATGAAAAAAACATGTACCCTATCACTGTGTTCTTGTATAATATCACTTTGACGTTAAATATACTGCGGATGAAACAATTCTCTGATAATATTTTCCATTTAAAAAAGCAAGGATTCCTATAAAGCTCCCAAGGCAAGTGATCCGCCGCGAGATCCATTGTATTCCTCCAGTGAAAGCACCCTTCAAGCACACTGTAATAAGGCTTGCCTTTTGCCTCTGTCAACTGTGTATTAGCGTAATATCCCCGCACAGCCTGGGAAAACAGCTCCATCCGCTGAGGCTCGGGACAGCTCTTCATAAGTGCTTCATCGGTACGCATACAATCCTTCTTAATCTTATCGCCATGCTCAATAGTATAGGTGCAAACATCCGCAACATTTTCAAAATATTTCGCAAAGTAATATTTCCCCTCTATCCCCTGGGTTGCCACAGATCCATTATAAAATCCCATCGCACACCGCAACCAACACCCTTGCCTATTTGTCCAAAAGTAAAGCTGGACCAACAACCTACCGGTGAATGGTGTGTCATAAAATAATTACAGGAGTTACTATTGTTTTTCATCGATATCCCTTTGTGAACTACATCGCCATTGAAATGGCGAGCTTCGAGCTCCCGACAAAACAATGATTGTTCCATCGGTACGCATCTGGGGTGTCCAAACCCTCTACTGCTGGAATGGCTTTGTTGCCAAT
>Ga0265293_10003757_pt1 | contig 27782 bp, 21 predicted proteins | sample Munlanlewell138R_FD_192505 | JGI IMG/M metagenome (GOLD analysis project Ga0265293, IMG submission 192505) | Leachate microbial communities from a municipal landfill in Southern Ontario, Canada - Leachate well 138R | ecosystem: Engineered > Solid waste > Landfill > Unclassified | place: Canada...
AGGCATTCGTGCCTTTTGTGTCTTTATATTTCGAACCACGAAAAACACGAAAATTCACGAAAAATTCTTTTTTATTCTTACAGCCCCTACTTGACTTGTTATAGGCATTCTTGCCTTTTGTGTCTTTAAATTATAAACCACGAAAAACACGAAAACACACGAAAAAATATTTTTTTAATGCTTTTATAAGATTAAAAGATACATGTGTTTTACATACCCAGCTTGATTCGATAAAAGCTTTTCGAGCCTTTCGTGTTTTTCGTGGTAAAAAAAGCTATTCGAGCCTTTCGTGCTTTTCGTGGTAAAAATCTTTTCGTGGTAAAAATCTTTTCGTGGTAAAAAAAGTTTTTCGTGGTAAAAAAAGCTATTCGAGCCTTTCGTGCTTTTCGTGGTAAAAATCTTTTCGTGGTAAAAAAAGTTTTTTGTGGTAAACAGCTTTTCGATAGCTTGCTTTGCCCTCGCGCAATGAATAAAGCCTCTGTTGGCTCTATGGGGGTGTGGGCAAGATGGAAGAATCATAGCGCAAAAATAAAGTTTTACCTTGCATGTTGGATAAACAAGCCAAAATATCGCTGCGCGAGCCAGATTATGCGGCTTACGCGCAAATTTATAAAACGCGTTTCTACGACGAAGTTGTGTATTGGGCCGATAGTCAAAAAGTTATACTGAGTGTCGAGGAATACGCGATGGGGCGTATGCATTGGGTCGACAAAGAGCGATACTATGAGCGCATCATTTATATAGGGGAGCGGGCTATTGGGACGGTTACGGCTCGCGAGATCGATTGGGAGCGCCGTAGCTGCTTACTTGGCATTGTCATCGCTGTGCCCGAATACTGGGGCAAGGGCTACGGCACTAAAGTGTTAAAACAATTTTTTGTCTTACTTTATGACTTAGGCATTAAATTCGTAAGGCTAGAGACGTTTTCGAATAATATTCGAGCTAGGCGCTGTTTCGAGGGCTTGGGATTCAAGAAACGGCGGAGTTTCTACGCACCACAGTCGGGACGCTTCGTGATCGAGATGGTAAAGAAGCTTGAGCCAATAAAGCCTATAGGATATGTAGTTAAAGGTGGGCGTTCGGGGAAGAGCTAAAAAACGATAAGATTTCTTATTTTATTCGTACTTTACATAAATTTTTATAAGGATATGCGATGAAATGGCAAAGATGGCTTATGATTTTACTCATGGCTATATCAATGATGGCGTGTCAGAGGGCAAAAGAAAAAGCTAGCGATACCGAAGAGCTAGCTCAAGAGGCAAAAATCGTCCAAGGAGAAGCGGCGGCGATGACCGATGAAGCAAAAACAGAAGTGCTCAATGGGAAGGATGACGCGGGGAGCGTGGATTTAACGCGCTTGAATAGAAGCGAGTTCAACCGTGCGGCACTTTATCTCAACGTGCCTATTTTTTGGAAATATGGCATCGACACCCTAGAGGCTTACAACTTAGTAACTTTGAACTTTTATCCCAAGGCAGAAACCAAGGAGTGGGTAACAAACGAAGGATTTAGCAGCGAGTTTTATGCACTTTATGAAAAGATGGTTCAAAGCATCAAAAATAAGCCCATGGTTGATCCCAACGACAAAGAAGCGACGCGTAGGGCAAAGGTTTTGGAAGAACTGGACCAAGCAGGATTGGTTTTGCTCGAATCCGATTTTAGCAAAAGCAGCGAGGTTGAGCGCCAGTTTGTGGCAAAAATTTTAGAACTTGGCGCCCTTGTAGATGCGCTCTACGCGCGTCAAGTGGGTTTGCGAGCGATTGAGGGAAAGATCCCAGCAGATGACAGCGCATCGCTAAGTATGCTGCGACGAAACTGGCGCGCAAGCGCCGAGAGCCCCAAAATGAAGGGTGACCCATTGTGTACAGCGCTGGGCGGCGTTAACACTGCGATTGTCGATGTGTACCCAGCAGAGCTGCAAAGCGAGGAGAACTTCTGTGATAAAATCTCGGCACAAAAGAACGCCGAGGAGCTCTTTTACCAATTCGCCGTGGTAGAGACGGACGAAGAAGGCAGCTTACGCGCAGTCCCTTACACGGAGCGCTATAAAGAGGAAATGACGGCGATTTCCAAGGCTTTAGACGAAGCGGCAGAGATTCTAGAGAAGGCTAAAACGGAGACGCTTTTGGCCCAATATTTACGTGCTGCAGCACAAAGCTTCTTGAGCAATAACTGGGACGGCGCCGATGAAGCGTGGGTCGCGATGAACGCCTCCAACTCGTCTTGGTACGTTCGCGTCGCTCCCGATGAAACGTATTGGGAGCCATGCAGCCGAAAGGCAGCTTTCCATATGACCTTTGCCCGCATCAATCCTGAAGCGTTGACGTGGCAAGCAAAATTAACACCAGTACAACAAGAGATGGAAGATGCTATGGCAAAGGCCGCTGGCAAGCCTTATGCATCGCGAAAAGTCAGCTTCCAGTTGCCCGACTTCATTGATATTATTGCGAATTTTGCCGATGACCGAGATCCATTCGGCGCTACCATCGGGCAATCCCTTCCTAACTGGGGACCTGTAGCTAACGAGGGTAGAGGACGAACGGTTGCGATGAGTAACCTCTACACAGACCCAGAGAGTATGCATGATCGCATCACTTTGGCTTCGTCCTTCTTTGGTGAGGCGGAGCTTGAGCTACTGAAAGATGGGACGGGACCGGGGCTATTGAGCACTATTATTCATGAAGCAGCCCATAACTTGGGGCCATCCCACGAATACAAAGTAAATGGGAAAATCGACGATGAAATCTTTGGCGGTGCACTCGCCACTTTGGCCGAAGAACTCAAGGCGCAAACGGCTGCACTGTGGTACTTAGAATTCTTGCAATCACGTGGTATCATCAATAGCAACATGCAAAATCGTAGCTACGCCGATTCTATTTATTGGGCATTTGGCCACATCGCTCGCGGTATGACAACGCCAAGTGGAAAAATTCAACCTTACTCCCAGCTCGCCGCCATTCAAATTGGCATCCTCATCGAAACTGGCGCGCTCACATTCGATCCCGACGCACTCGCCGCAAACGGCAAAGATAAAGGAAGATTTTCCATGAAGCTGGATAAAATACCACAAGCAGTCGATAATATGATGAAGCAGATCGCCGCCATTAAAGCACGGGGTGATAAAGCTGCACTCGAAGCATTGCAGCAAAAACACATTAAGTCCAAAGATATTCCATTTGACATCATTACAGAGAGGATGCTCAGATTGCCAAAAACAAGTTTTGTTTATAGTATCAAGCTATAAAATACCTCGCTATAATAACTCAAGTCCCACACAAACGACAAAGTGAACCTGCTTTGTAATGACAATTTGCGCTCTCTCTGCTTAGTGGATAGCTTTGCTTTGAACATGAATGTTGGAATGTTGTTCGCAGTATTGCGAGTTTGAACGGGGCTTTTGTGAATATTATTGCGAATTGCGACGTTTATCTGAATCTTGTTTCATTCTGCGTTGACAGTAAAGAAAAATTCGTCTATAAATGGGTTAAAGGCCTACATTGCGCAAGCGCGTAGGCTCTTCTTTTTGAATATTATGTAATATGTTTACGATAACTATATGTTTTAAAGGAAAATCAAAATGAAAAAACATCAATTATTCATCGCCTTGGTGATGGCGTTGTGCTTGAGTGTGGCGTTTGTCAGTGTCGCCAGTGCTCAAGATGCGACGCTGATGGGGCGAACGTCTTTGGACGATAGAGGCCAAAGTCTGGACGAGAATTTGGATGAAGAAGCCGATAAAGAGGAAAAGTCATGGGGCGTTGCGGCCGATCTCACTTTTGATTTAGGCGTAGGAGCCTTTGTTAAAAACAAGTACGCAAGACGCGTTCGCTCAAAATTTGGCTTTGAAGCCAGCGGTTATTATAAAATTCCAGTTATAGATACAAATATCGAACTTGCCACAGGGTTTACGGCGTGGATGTCGAAAGCCGGCGGTAGCAACGGGGTGCACGAATTTCGATGGACGGATTCCTACATAGGCTTTAGCCGCGAGCTTTATAGTTACAAGGGTGAGCTCTTGCGTTTTATGCTCAACGCGGGCTTGGGCTTTGCGATTCCCACGAGCAAGGCGAGTTGGACGACCAATTTGTATACCTCAATTATGCCGCAATTGGGCATGGGGCTTAAAATCGCAAGGTTTGGCGTCTTCTACGCAGTTCGCTACAGCCACAACTTTAACAAATACACCTCCGCCAGCGTTGACCCCAATGAAGTCGATGCCCTCTCACGCTCTGCCGGCAACGAATTGCTTTCAAGAACCGACATCGCTATCGCTGGCGTACTCACCGAAATTGAGCTGGTCAATGCCTTTAGCTTATCCTACGACATACTCGACGAGTTGGTCCTTAGCGTCGGATTTGCCTTCGCCGACTTCTGGACCTACGACAGCGAAAGTCTCAACGACGATGATTACACCAATCCCAACGCCAAACCCGGCCGCGGTCACGGCCAAATGTCGGCTGGCTCCGTCGCCCTTGCTTACACCCCGTGGCGCTATACTACCATCACCTTCTTCCTAAAAAGCGAGCAACCCTGGAAGCAAAAAGACAACAAAGAACTCCGCTTCCCTTGGTTTGACACCATCAGCTACTCTAAAAACTATACAAAATTCGGTGTAACGGCCACTTTCCGTTATTAATGACTTAAGCCAGCGTGTTTTCTTGTTGGGGGGCTCTTTGCCCCCCTACGCGCGGGCTTCCTCGCAAAATGCGACAACGAACGCAAAATATTGTGCGGTGTATTTGCTAATCGCGCATCCACCGCACAATATGCGTACGTTGCGCCTTTTTCTCGGTGATCCCGCGCTACCCCCCATATTCACATCTCGCCTTTCTTCACGCTAGAGTTGCTCTGCTTCATGCAAAAACGATCGAATAATGGCAAAATGAATGCAAGGAATGCCATGCGAATTGGGGGTGCTAAGAGCAAAGAAGTATTTGCTAAACTCGCGCATTTATGATAGCTTAAGCGAAGTCTTGTTCTGCTGGAGTGCTGCTGAGATGTTTGAGCGAATCTATTTTGTGCAAAAAAACGCATGCCAACTGTGTTTTAGATGCTGTTCATGGGTTTATTCCTTATTTTGTCTTGCGAGACGAGTTATACTTTGGATGCTACCCCTGAGCAAGGAGATGAATGCCCACCGCGTGATGCGCGTTGTTGCCCCGAAGAGATGCTTAGGTGCAGTTTTGATGAAATGCAAAAAGCTGGCAAATGCAAGATGGGCAACAAGCTAGATTATGAAACAATGAATAGGCGTTGTGCTCATGAAACAGTCTGCCGCCCTCTAGGCTTGGACGATGAGGTGATTAAGTTTGCTTGCCAGACTCGTTGCAATGAGTCCCTAACAGCTTGTTTAGACGCTAACAACGGAGCGACTTGTGTTGATGTCAGCACAGACGCATACAACTGCGGTGGTTGTTCTTACGATAAAACGGGAGAAACCTGTTCTAGAGGCTCGAAGTGTGACGATGGCAATTGCCAGTTAGTGTGCCCCTTGCCGACAATAAAATGCGAGGGAGTGTGCGTAAATCCAGAGAACGACAACAACAACTGTGGCGGTTGCACAGACGAGGAACGTGGCGAAATATGCGCGTCGGGTTTGCGTTGTAGTAATGGTAAGTGTAGCAAAGTTTGTGATGCAGGTCTTGAGCCTTGCGGCGATACTTGTATTAACCCCAAGAATGATCCGAAGCACTGCGGTGGCTGTTCTTTAAACAAAGGGGGTGGCAAAGAGTGCGAGCAAGGCCACCATTGTGTTGAAGGTGTGTGTAAGCCATTTTGCGCCGAAGCTTGCTAAAACGGTGGCACATGCACTGCCCCCAATACATGTACTTGCGCCACGGGGTGGATTGGCAATACCTGTGAAACGCCTGTCTGTAGCTCGCCTTGCCAAGATGGGAAGGTTTGCGTTGATCCGAATATATGCTGCCCATTAAATTGGACGGGAGCAGGCTGCAAAACTCCAGACCGCGTAAGGATCCCCAAAACGAATCCTTCGCTCAAATTCCTGATGGGTCGTCCCGGAAGCGATCCTTGGGGTGAGGATAATGAGAAACCGAGCCATGAAGTGACTTTATCGGCGTATATGATAGATCGCTATTTAGTGACGGCAGCCTCGTATAAGCTCTGTGTAGAAGCGGGAAAATGCAATGATGAACATCTGATTGATAATGGCAGTCAGTATCGAGAAAACTGTACCTATAATGTTGAAGGCAAAGAGAAACACCCGATTAATTGCGTGACTTGGGAGCAAGCAACGAGTTATTGCGAGTGGGCGCGGGGGCGCTTACCGACCGAGGCAGAGTGGGAGCGAGCTGCGAAGGGAGAATCGCATCGCCGCTTTCCATGGGGGGATGAATGCCCAAGGTCGTGGAATACAGAAATTTGTAGTGGGGCAGAATGGACAGAGGAGACTGCGAAGGCAAATTGTTATGAAGAACGCTGCCATGATGGTTTTGAATACACATCGCCAGTGAACCAATTCCCATCGGGGATGTCGCCCGATGGGCTATACGATATGGCGGGCAATCTTTGGGAGTGGACTAGCGATTGGTCGATGAGAAAATATACAGAAGATTCCGTAACAAACCCCACGGGGTCTGCTGATGATGCCGAGAAACGTGTTGTGCGCGGTGGTGCGTGGGGCGCCCGAGATAAATCTTACTTGCGTACCGTGTATCGCGCCACCTCTCCTAGCTCTTACATTTACCCCAATACGATTGGCTTTCGTTGCGCAAGTTCAGCTCTCGATATCTCATCGTCTTTTCCCTAGGCAAGCTTTGCACAATGTGAAAATTTCAAAAACAGTCGGGGGCAGCTTTCAAAGCAGCCCTTGATTAAAGCAAGAAAGTCAGGCAGGTTTTCAAAATATAAGTCAATAAAATCAATGCCCTACACACAAAAACGGATTCCAAGGAAGAAAGCACTTGGACGGGGTTTGGGGCGGTAGCCCCAATGAATCAGAGTTTCCTTAAGCACAGAGTACCAAGAATATACACAGAGAGACCTTTGCACGGCTAAAAATTGTGAATTTATTTTTACAAATCCGATACAGTTTTAAACAAAATGAGATATTTTGTAGAGAAATATAAGCTAAAAATACTAATAAAATAAGGCAGGGTGAAGATAGAATGACATTTTATTCGAAAAGTGCTTAAAAGAGTGCTTTCTTTGGGGAAGGGGGGTACGGGGGGAAACATCTTTTCTTTGGCACAAAGAAAAGATGTTTCTCCCCGTGCAAAGCTCTCACAGATTAAGTAGAAGAGCTAATCCGTGTTCATCGTATGCATCGGTGCTTCTTAAACTTTGTGCTGGCTCTGAACTAGGGGCAACTGAACAATAACTAAAAGGTCTAAGGCCGCTTTAACTTTGCCGTTGCTAGCGATCAAATTTAAGCGCATCCACCGCATTGCGCAGCTCCGATGAGAGCTTAAACCAACGCTGTGGATCATATTTCAAAGTATCCTTAATAAGGTGCAAGCCCTCTTCGCGACGATCTAGGCGATGTATATAAAGCATGCCCAAATTATGCATGCTTACAACAGCGTTCGGGTCGAGCACTAATGCGTTGCGATACGCAGCTCCAGCTTCCTCGTAACGCTCTAGCTTTTCTAGCACAACGCCGCGGTTTGACCACGCCTCTGGATACTCCTTATTCTCCGCTAAAGCCTCGTCTATAAGCACTAAACTGTCCTCCAAGCGATTATCGATCATCGCTGCTGTACCGCGGTTTAATAAACCCCGCGTTTTTTGTCCCAGCGCAATAAAAGCATGTCCCTTGCCATCCCATGCTTTTACGCAGTCTTTTTCGCGTTTAATGATGGGATCAAATGTGTCAAGGGCAAGCTGCGCAAGCCCATAAGCGAGGTATGCATAGCCCAAGGCGAGTTCTACATCGACGTCTTCGCGCTGTTGCTGGAGGGCGACTTTATAGGTGTTGATTGCTTCTTCGTAGCGCTTTAAAGCAGACAATATATGTCCCTTCTCGCGAAGTGCCTCAAAATCCGTAGCCTTTAGCTGCAAAGATTTTTGGATATACTCTAAGGCGCGCTCGAGATTAGCCGCTTTACGCATGTTGAGCGCGCGCTCCATCCAGAGTGAAGCGTCTTCAGGGCTGATGCTGAGCGCTTCGTGTAAACAGACATCTGCTTTGTCGTAGCGCTCAAGGCTAGTCATGAGTTGTGCCGCCTTTAGCCAAGTTCGCGTGTGTTTGGGATCGATAGCCAAAATGCGCTTGTACAGCTCCATCGCCTCGTTGCTTTGCTTCAAATCTATGAGCACCCGCGCTTTATTGTTTAAAGCCAAGATATGTTTTGGCTCGCGCTCCAAAATATAGTCAAAGCTCTTGATGCTATCGGCGTTTTTTCCCAAGCGGTACTGCGCTACGCCGAGTTCTAAATAGTGCGTAAGATTCTTGGGATCCAAGGCAATGCATTCCTCAAACGCTTGCAAGGCTTCTGTCCCATGATTCGCATCCAACATCGACCAGGCCTTCTGCTTGATCCTCGAAATTCTTGCTTCATCCATCGTGTTACCCCAAAAAGTAGAAAACTATTCCACGGCGCGGCAACTGCTAGGAGCCAACACCAAAGCTTATCTTCTAACACGATATGCGATGACTTGAAAGTTGAGTTCGCTTTGCTGGAACGTATGTGTTGCGAGCTGGCTTTTGGCAAAACACCGTGTGTTGGCGCAGAAAACGCAGTACGGGGGGTAGCGCAAGATCACCCTTAAAAGGCGCTTAATGACGCACGACGTGCGAAGGTTGCGCGAATAGCGCAAACTTTGCACGTCGTAAAGCGGAATTTAGCGCATTTTAAGGGAAGCTTGCGCGTAGGGGGGCAAAAGCCCCCCACCCAAAAAATTACACGCCAATAACTTGTTCTTCCATTTTGTGCTCAAAACTCATGGTAATAAATTCCATGGGTTTGCCGATGCAGATGCCGACGTCGACGACAAAGTTGCCAGATTCGACGACTTCGATGTCGTTATTTTCTTCGTCGCACTGCACAAAGAAGGCGTGTGCTTGCTCTTGTCCAGCGAAGTAGCCAGCGGCCCAGAGGCGCGCGAGGAAGTCGTCGAGCATGATGCGGACTTGGTCGCGAAGTTCGCTGCCGTTGACCTCGAAAACGACCCACTGTGTGTTTTCGTAGATGGCGCGTTTGACGGCGTTAAAGACGCGTCGCGAGGTGAGGTAGCGCCAGTCGGGGTCGGTGGACAAGGAGCGTGCGCCCCAGGGACGGATGCCGCGCTGGGGGATGCTGCGAATGCAGTTAATGCCCTTGTCGTTGAGTTCGGCAAGGTGCCCTTCGCTCAGTTTGACTTCGACGTCGGTGCAGTTTTTGAGTTCGACATTGGCGGGGGCGCGAAAGACGCCGTCGGTGCGGTCACAGCGCGCCATGAGGCCAGCGATGTAGCCGCTGGGGGGGATGAGTACGCTTGATGCCTCGATGCGAGCTTGAATCCAAGGGTAGTAGAGAGCGCCGAAGCTGCTGTTGAATTTACTACGGTAGTCTTGGACTTGGTCGGCTCGAATGCCACGCGGGGTGTCGAGTATGGCGAAACGGTCGCCCATGCGCTCGCAGTGGTTGATGAGGGCGAGTTGTATGCCTAGGAGGTCGCGTGTGGAGTCAAAGACGGGGATATGCTCGTGCAGGTATTGTAGGTCAGGTATAGCGACGAGGTCGATTTCTTCGTTCGCTTCAAGTGCGCCAAGCCCGTAGCGAGCACCTGGACCGTTGTTGTAGCCGATGACGTCATCGGGGGTGATGCCCGCAATTCCGTCGCGACCGCCGCGCAACGTGATGTTTTGCCCGACCATGGGGAAGCTAGAGTGCTCGCCGCTTGAGAGCATGTTGATGCGGATGAGCCCAGATTCCTGCTGTATGACGCGGCAAACGTTGCGTACGGCGAACTTTGACATCGAGAGGTTCGCGAAACGCTCGCTGCGTTTTTTGTCTTTGATGGCGAGTGTGAACTCGACGCTTTGAACGTAGGTGGGGGAGGCGGATTTGTAGTGGTGCTCAAGATCCTCGCGCCAATAAATTTCGTTACCGCGCACGCGTTCAACCGTGACATAGCTAGTGACATCCCCATCGTCGAATTTAAGCACCATGCCGCGGTCTATGCCGCGCGCACTTTGCAGCGTCGCCATGCGAACCCCAGGTGTTAGGTCAAAGCTCAAGAAGCTGTGCACACGCGCCTCTTGCATCTCTTCGACTTCGACGCTTACGTCGTTGCCCCAAGTTCCTTCGCTGGAGGCCAAAACCTCCAACGTGGGGTAGCCCTGCGAGTCCAACAGCTCATAGCGCGCCGCCCTCGCCAGCTCGCCGTCCCCATGTCGAAACACATGTGCTATGCGAACGACGAAACAGCGCGTACCACCGTTTGCGAAAAAACCCCAAACGCTTGGGTACAAATAGCTGTCCTCGACGGGGTCGCCAAAAATACGCCGAAATTGCTGCACACTTTGTATGGAAACCGGCTCATTGAGCGGCCCCCGCTCCGACACGCCCAAAAACGCCGGCACCCCAGTTTCGCCGACCGTAATGTCACGCGAAATCTTGGGGTTGTCCTCAAAGTATATCCCTGGAACTCTAATTTTCGCCATCTGTTCCTCTATTGCTAACGAAAGCTTGGCCCCAGTTTTTGCAAAGCGCAGCCACGCCATAAGCAGCCGCGCCACTCAGCGCGCACAAGACTGAGACCTAGCATTGTGCGCCTAGCGCTGTCCTACCCTCCACGGCTCTCATTGATCTCACGGTTGATCTCCGAAATCTCCCTGATCCATATCTGGCGCTCCTTGTGCTCCATCTGCAGGATATCATCAATCGACCAGTGAAAGTGGTAGGCGATATACGCTACCTCCTGATACAGCTTGTCGAGGGGGTAGCTTAGTACCCCCCCAAGCCAGTACCCATGTCCACATCAAACTCATGCTTACACGCCGGGCAACTTACCTTGATCGTTGCAGCCCCTTCCTCGTTAATCTTGCGATAAAACTCTTGCAAATACGCCAAGTCCGAACTGAAAAAGTCCTCTACAATATTGGGCGCAACCGTCCGCAACGTCCCCAACTTCACAATCACTCGGCTGAGCAAAATGATCACCAAATACGCCCTGTTGGCCTGCACGCGGTAGTCCTGCAGCGGCGCAATCTCATCCTTCGCCGTCGCCAAGCGCATCACCCCTTCGCGATGCAAATTTCCGTCCTTATCCACGTAACCCTTGGGAAGTGTAAACGCAAACTCTGTTTGAAAGGCCATCTCTTGCTTCCTTTATTTTGACCCATCGGTCGTCAAAAACGTGGGCACATACGCCGCGCCCGCCTAAGTCCAATAAGTCTAATACGCTTTTAGCGACTTGTCTATAACATCAAAAACTCGCTTTTCACTTTCACCCTTGACCCAAGACTCGCCTAGCTCTAGTTTCTTCTGTGCAAGGGGGGAGTTTTTTGGGTGGGGGGCAACGCCCCCCTACGCGCAAGCTTCCCTCAGCATCGGCCTGCAAGCGCAAAATTTTGTGCATTGTTTCGCCTAAACGGCGAACCACCGCACAAAATGCGCTTTGCGGCCCCTGCTTCGGGCGATCTTGCGCTACCCCCCGTCGCTCAACGCGTCTTTTTAACCCCAATCACAGAGTTTTTCATGAACACACAATTACAATTTATTCCGCTCTCCTCCTCTAAATTAGCCGATAAACACAAGATCTTGGTAGCATACCACGATAGCAGCGATGTCTTACTCGATCCGCTCTGCGATGATCCCAAAACTCTGAGCTTGGCAAAAAAAATATTAAAAAAAGCCCAATCCGATCTCAAAGAAAAAGCTATCGTCAAAACGCTCATTACCGAAGTCGAAGGTGAGAGCGAAAAGACGCTATCCATTATAATACTGCCACACACCGCCTCGCGTAACTTATCTGACGCGAACTTTATGACGCTGCAAAAAGCCATCGCCCCGCTACTCGATGAAGACGAGTGCAGCGCTTATATCGCCGCACGTAGAGCTGAAGATCACTTAGGATTTGCGCTTTTGCTTGCGAAGCTAAGTTCTAAATATACTCAAAAATCCGACGATGATGCGAAAATTCAAAGGCTTAGCTGTATTTTTGTCGGTGAACACGAACCCACGGCGAAGAAACTCGAGATTTGTAATGCCACCGCTTTGGCCGTGCAAAATTGTGCAAAATGGGTCGACATGCCGCCAAACCAGTTGGGACCCACATCTTTTGCCGATATCATTCGCCACAGCGCAAGCGAAGTTGGCATCGACTGCGAAATAATCAGCGGCACTGAATTAGCGGAACGCGGGTTTGGCGGCATATATAATGTTGGCAAATCTGCCGCAATGCCGCCGCAGCTCTGCATCCTGCGCTACCGCGCTAAAGAGGCTAAGGAACACGTAGCCATCGTTGGAAAAGGCGTCACCTTCGATACTGGTGGTTTGTGCCTCAAACCGCGAGAGCACATCACCACCATGAAAGGCGACATGGCCGGCGCCGCCATAAGTCTCGAAATCGCGTGCCTAGCAGCGCGTTTGAAGCTCGATGTCAACCTTACCGCCGTCATTGGTATCGCCGAAAACGCGATCGGCCACGAAGCCTATCGCCCCGATGACATCATTACCCTCTACTCGGGCAAAACCGTCGAAATTAATAATACCGACGCCGAGGGGCGACTGCTGCTGGCCGACGGTGTGGCGTATGCCGCTAAACACCTCAATGCTGATGTCATTATCGATATAGCTACCTTAACAGGCGCGCAGCTCATCGCTACGGGTAAACAACACGCTGGCGTACTAACGCCAAGCGAAGCCCTTGAAAAACGCATACGCGCCGCTGGCCTAAAAGTAGGAGAGCCCGTCTTCCCGCTGCTCTACGCGCGCGAAATACTAATGACAGAGTTTAAAAGCGAAGTCGCCGACATGAAGAACTCTGGCAAAGATCGCATGAACGCTCAATCTTCAGCAGCAGGACACTTTGTAGAATCGCATTTGGGAGATTTCGCTGGGGAGTGGATGCATATTGATATCGCAGGTCCTGCCTGGAGCGAGGAGCGCGCCACAGGCTACGGCGTAGGGCTACTACTCGCCTTCCTTAAAACAAAGGAGTAGAGCGGCACTCGGGCGAGGGGCTGGGGCGCAAGCCCTAAGCGGGGCGTGGGGCAGAGCCCATGGCAGCCGCAAAGTCATGTTTCGCCAAAAACTGGACGGGGCGTCGCGGGGTGTCCCCGCGGAGGGGGTAGTGGCAAACCCGCGCAAAGCAAGGGGTTGACACGTAGGGGGAGACTTCCCCCACAAAAATAAAAACTTAAAAACAGCCAAATATACGACTTTGTGCTTGCCATGGGGCAGAGCCCCACAAATAGATCGTGGCATCCCTATTATGATAGCCTGATCTTTCGCATAATTTTACGATAAAGAGATATGCCTCTACTTCATGTTCGCTACTTCGTCATATTGCTTTTATGCATGCAGTTATGCGGGTGCAGTGCTATCTTTGGCGACGATCCTGCACAGTCCAGCGATGTGGTGCAAGAGAGCGTAGCGCCTGAGCTAAGCAAAAACAGCGAGCTGGCTGCTGAACTTGTAGAACGAACTTTGCTAAAGGCGAGTGAGCTGCTTAACGCGGTAGAGCACCTTGCTGGCGACGTAATAAACCGCGCGAACGCACTTTTAACGAACATTACGCGTGTATTTCGCGGTGAAGCTACGCATTGCTTCGTTTTGCACGAAGATTATGCGCATTTAATGTATGGGCAGGATCTGACGTGTATGCTAGCGGGAGCTGGTGCGTTCCCACCGCAGGTGGCGGCGTTAGACGAGGAGATGCGCTGTTGTTTTTCGCTAACGCCGGGGAGCTACCAATTTTGGGCTTTTGGCCAAAGTGTCAGCTCTGGTATTATGGATTTCGACATAGCAAAGAAAGGGGAAAAGCGCTTTAGCATTGAGCAGGGGGTGGCAGTAGATTTTTTAGTGCTTGATGCCAAAACAGGGGAGCCTCTAGCCAATGCACTCATTTCGCTTTCTGAAGACTCTCTGCATTTGCTGTCGATGACGCGTTGGAGCGATGAAGACGGTTATGCGGTGTTTCCCGTGGCTTATGGTCAAAAATATAGCGTATCTGTGCGCGCATCGAATTATTTACCGATTCACGCCGCGATGATCACGGTTCCTTACGACGATGATTTGTTGCTCAAGCCCTTTGAGTTTCGCCTCGATCACGGCGTAGAGCTAAGCGGACGCGTCTTGAGCCCACGGGGTGTTGCTGTGCAGGGCGCGAAAATACATGTTCTGGTACACACGAGCGATGGGGGGCTCTGGAACTCCGACGTCGACTTACCCAAGCCACTGAGCTACCAAAACTTGGAACTGCGCAAAATCTGGTTCCCACAGCGAAGAAGCCTCGAATCTTTGTCGGACGGAAGTTTCCAAGCCTCTAACATTGCCCACGGAAAGATCAGTATTTTTGCGAGCCACACAGAGTTTGCGCCGTCCGCCGTACTTAACTTGCAAGCCGTTAACGACGATAGCTACGGGGATCTTGTTCTCGAACTTCAGCGCGCTTATCCCTTGTTATTGCGCACTATTAACGAACAGGGGGGCGCCATACAGGCAAATATTCGCTACAAAGCGCAAAACACCGCAACTTGGTCCCAACCCGTCCAAAGCAATCAACAAGGCTTTGTGCAACTCAAAAACTTGCCAAAACTCTGCGACATTGAGCTTTTTGGCCCAAATTTACAGACCATGCGCTTTAGCCTCGATCTTGCTCAAATCAGTGAATACGAAGCCGTCGTACACAGCTTATCGACACCCATTAAAGGACGCGTACAACACTTGCGAGACGCAGTGCCAAAGGCACAGATAAGCGCGAACTTGGCGGCGTTCCCACAATGCCGCGCTAGCAGCGCTAACGACGGAAGCTTCAAGCTCGAATTCTGCCCAACGCCCCCTCTCTGGCTCGAGCTCCGTGCCGAAGGGCTAGCCCCTACATGGGTATACGTTCACAACGCTTCAGAGCTGCTCATCATCGACGTTCCGCGACCCGCATCCTTGCACTTTGTTTTGCCAAACGAGTCTAGTGAAGATAGTTCTTTGGAAATACAATGTGAACTGCGAACAAAATACGATGCCGCAGCCAATAGTGACAAAGAAGTCGTCGAAAACTTTAGTATCGATAAAGCAAGGCCATGGAAAGAAGCCTTGGCGCCTCAAGACTACACGCTTCGCTGTGTTAGCGCCGATTCAGAAGACGTTGAACTTAGCCTAAACCTAGCCGAAGGCGAAAAGAAAGAACTACAACTCGTCTTAAGCCCCAAAAAACGCTTCACAGGCTATGTTCTAGATGATGCCTCATCGCCCGTTGCTAACGCTCGCGTCCTTTGCGGCGACACCGTTACTCTAAGCGACGAGAGAGGGCAATATAGCTGCCCATTTAAAGCGAAAACTGCGCTACAGCTTCGTGCCGCTCACTGGCTTTATGGTAGCGGTGAAATTCGCGTGGACGCACAAAAACTCGAAGAACAGCATAATATTCGACTAAAAGATGCAGTTGACACGGATTGTGCGAAGTTCCTGCAAGAAAACGGCATAATTTTAGTGAAGGATGCCTACAGCTACCTCGTCGATGATACAGAAAAATCTGAACTAGCTCTCAAAAACACTCTAAAAAGAGGAGATTACCTCGAAAGCTGTAGCTGCGAACACGGCGGCTGCAAAAACTTCGTTTTTGTTCGCAATAACGCGCGCTTTATGCCATGAGTTGTTAACTTTCGTGGATTTTTCACCCAATAGCTTCACTTGCCATCGTTTGTTGAGTGGTTCCATAAACGTTTTAAAAATCCTCAAACTGCTCCCCGATTCCCATACCTGCTTCTTGTCGTTCCGCCAACGCGTCGGGGTCGAAGATAGAGAGATCGCAAGGCTTCCAAGGAGAGAAGTGTTTTTCGAGATCCATTTCGCGGTACTGCACAGGACGATATCCGCGGTGAACGAGCTGGAGTAAAAAGCGCTTAAAAAGGGATTCGACACTTTTGTCGTCAAAGACCTTAAAGTGGATAATGGGGTGGAACATCGTTCGGGTAAAAGCTTCACCCAATAATTTACGCTTACCCCTTGCTCCGCGTACCATCGTGAGCATTAAGGTGATCTTCTCAGGACCGCTAGAAACCTGTGGTGCAATATACTCCACTTCTATTTCGCGTAAATCCAAATCTAAAAACGCCATAGCTAGTACCTCTCAAACGAACTGCAAAACCAGCCAAATCCCTGCGACAAATCTATCGCAGCAACATTCTAACACGCCTAAGCCAAGCTCGCAATGGTAGGCTTCACTTCGCTCCGACTTATGCGTTGACTGTTGGGGCTTGCCAAGACATCAAGAACTGGGGTGCAAATATGAGAAATATGCGCGCAGAGACCAAAAACGGCTTCCCCATTGATGAATGCAAAAACAATCCATAAATAGCTAGAGTAAATTGTGGAAAGCTATTCGTGGAAAAAAAACTTCGTGGAAAAAACCTGCGCGGAAAAAAGCTTTTCGTGCCTTTCGTGTTTTTCGTGGTAAAAAATAACGCGTTAATGATAGATACCCTTATTAACCACAAAAAACACGAAAAAACACGAAAAAATCTGACTTATTCAAGGCTTCCTTAAGAGCACTACAACACCAGCTCTAAAAACGAATGCGCCTTGCTTCTTCGTAAAGCTCGCGATATTTGCGGGCGCTATCTTCCCAAGAGAAGCGTTTTTTCATACCGCGTTCGCGTAGTTCATCGATTTGGTCGGCTTCGTTGTAGTAGGTGTAGAGCGACCAACCGATGGTGTTATAGAGTGCGCTCGGCGTTTGGTCGTAGTATTTAAAGCCAGTGCCTTTGCGGTGATAGGCGTCAAAGTTCTCGACAGTGTCGTTGAGGCCACCGACGGCGTGTACGATGGGTATGCTTCCGTAGCGTAGGCTAAAGAGCTGGTTGAGCCCACAGGGTTCAAAGACCGAGGGCATAAGGAAGAAGTCGCTGCCCGCCTCTATTCGGTGTGCCAAGGGGTTACTGTAGCCTAGGTATAATCCGAATTTGCCTGGATAGCGACGCGCCATCGCATCGAAGAAATCGTGTGCCCAAGACTCTCCAGAGCCCAAAAGCGCGATTTGTAGATCAAGACCCATGAGTGCTTCAAAGACTTCCGCTAAAAGGCGTATTCCCTTCTGATCGACGAGTCGAGCGACCAAACCGTAAAGCGGAACGTCGCTGCGCTGTACAAGTCCGAGCTCTTCTTGCAGAGCGCGCTTGCACTCTGCTTTTCCGTCCATATCGCCTACATCGTAGGGGGCAGCTATGTGTTCGTCGTCGGCTGGGTTCCACTCTTCATAATCCATGCCGTTGAGAACGCCGCGAAGCGCCCACGATTTGTCGCGAACGACACCTTCAAGGCCATGACCAAAACGTTCCGTCTTGATTTCCTCGGCGTAGCCCGGGCTTACGGCGTTAAAGAGCGTGGAGTGATAAATACCACCCTTTAGCAGATTGACCTTATCATTCCACTCCAAACCAAGGTGGTTGTAGTACTCCCAGCCAATTCCCAAAACGTCCATCAAACCCGCATAGTAACGCCCCTGGTACTCCATATTATGAATAGTCAACAAACTCGCCGCGCCCCCCAAATGCGAGTCGTGGCGATACACAGTGTTTAAAAATATAGGAACAGCCGCAGTGTGCCAGTCGTTGGCATGCACAATATCGGGCGAAAAATCGAGCTTTTTACACAGCTGCAGGGCCGCCCGCGACAAGAAAACGAAGCGGTTGTCGTTGTCCATAAAACCTTCGCCGTTCGCTTCATTGTACAAGCTCTTTCGCCCGAAATAGCGCTCATGAGCGATGAAGTACACGGGAACTTTGGTATTCGGTAGCGTCGATTCGTAAACCTCGCACCAGTGCTCGCCCAAAACCCCCATCGGCACTCCCATTGCACCCGGTATCGGCTTTAAACCATAGCGCTCCCGGTCAATGACGCCGTACAAGGGCATCACAATTCGCACGTCGTCGCCGAGCTGCGCCAAAAATTTGGGCAAAATCCCCGCTACGTCAGCCAAACCACCAGTCTTTGCAAAAGGCACCGCCTCCGATGCGACCATCAATACTCTCATTATTCCGTCCTTCTGCCCCGTAGTTTCCCAGCCCCGCCCCCATTTCAACATGAATCCGCTCTGCTAACAAGTTGTTTCAGTTACGCCAGCTTCCAAAACCTTCCCATATCATTAATATAGCGTATAGTTTTGAGGTTTTTTTGTGGGGGAAGTTTCCCCCTACGCGCAAGCTTCCTTCAAAATAAGCAAATTCGCGCAATATTTTATGCGTTGTTTTAGCTATTCGCTAAACCAACGCATAAAATGCGTTCATTTACTTCTTTTTCAGGTGATCTTGCGCTACCCCCTCGAAGCTAGCCACAAAAACGCGCTTAAGAAATTTCTGAGCTATTTGTGGGGCTCTGCCCCACGCCCCGCTAAGGAGCCGAAACGAGTAAAACTAAGTGTTTTACGAGTTGATGGCTCAATGAGACTAGATTTGCGCAATCGAACGCAAGCCTGCGTGAGTGCAGCGCAAATCGTAGTCGGAATTGTGGAACTGAGCCCTTAGAACCCTTTCACTGTGTAACACATTGATTTTATTGACTTTATTTTAAACGCTCGCCTGACTTTTCTTACTTTGCTCTAGCGACTTTTTTGTCAATTTTTACATTAATCAGAGTATCCTTAAGCAAAAACACGCACAGATGACAAATAAAACACATCATAGAACCACAGCCAATGCCCAGCAGTATTACCGAATAATCCACGACGGTGACGACTACCTCGTTGTCGATAAAGCATGCGGCATCAATACACATGCCGCATTCGATGGCGATATAGCTTTATACGAGTTGCTTTGTGAAGAACAGGGCGTAAAACTTGGGCTTCACCAACGATTAGACAAGGAAACGAGCGGCATTTTACTGTTTTCTAAAAATAAGGCTGCCGCGCAAATACTTGCCAAAGCTTTCGAGTCCCGCGACTGCGTTCGGCGTTACGTCGCTATCGTTTGCGGCATACCGCCGCAAAAGCAAGGAACACTTCAAAACAAACTCGTACACAAGAACAATGTAAGTTTTGAAGCCACCGACGGGAAGCTCGCAAAATCTCGTTACAAGTTGTTACAAAGCGCGGGGCCATTTTCGTGGCTAGAGCTTGAACTTGTGACGGGTTTTACCCATCAACTTCGTGTGCAGTGTGCATTGGCAGGATTTCCTATTCTGGGAGACGCATTGTACGGCGGTGGTGAGCTTTCGTCTCGCCTGTATTTGCACAGCGAGTCTTTGCGTTTTAGCGCAAAGGGAAGAGAGTTAATATTTGAGGCGCCTGCTGAACGTATTTGGGGAAAACTAGATATTGTTCAAATTTTTAACGATATTTTACAAAACATTCAAACCAATATTAGACAAAAAGCTTATACACCCGAAGAAGCGCTTCGACTCTTTACACCGCAGCAGTCGGGCATAGCGGAAATTGTGCTGGAGCGTGTAGGTAGCCATTTATTATTTAGGCATATTGAGCAAGCGGGCGAGAGCTTATGGTGTAAAGATAGTTTAGAATTGTTCATGAATATGAGCAAAGATGTACTAAATTGCGTTGATTACACATATATTGTACACCCACACCCAAAGAGTAGAGGAAAAAACACACGCTTTAGCAGCTTTGAGCGTATATCGCCTGAGCCATTTTATGCCACGGAACATGGCTGTCGTTTTTATTTTGATTTTAGCCAAGGACCTGCAACGGGTCTATACCTCGATCAGCGAGAAAACCGTTTGTGGGTAAAGGAGAACGCGCGTGGGCGCATTCTTAACCTTTTTGCTTATACTTGTGCGTTTTCAGTGATGGCCGCAAGTGCAGGGCGCGATTGCGTTTGTACTAGCGTGGATGTTTCCAAGCGCGCGCTTGAAATGGGGCGAATGAACTTTCAAGCTAACGATATTTCGCCAAATCAACATTATTTTTACGATGACGATGTGCTGAAATATTTAAGACGAGCGGTGAATGCAGGGCAGAACTTTGACGGGATTATTTGTGACCCGCCCTCATTTGGTCGTGCGCAAAAATCGACCTTTAGACTCGAAAATGAGCTCGAAGGCTTAATGCAGAGTTGTTTATCGCTGTTGGCACGAGGTGGTTTTTTGCTTTTTAGCGTAAACAAACGCGAAGTTCGGCTAAAGCGATTAAGTAACAGCGCGAGGCGCAGTGCGAAGAACTTGGGTATAACTTTGGACTTTGTGCTTTGCGAGGTCAGCGAGCCAGCGCTTGGTCCACTTGGAGTGGGTACGGAGCTTAAGACTTTGATTGTAAGGCGAACTTAGGAGGACTCTGATTCATTGGGGCTAGCGCCCCATGCCCCGCTAAGGGCTATCGCTCTTGGATGCTGCTATTGTGTAACGCATTGATTTTATTGACTTTTATTTTGAAGGCTTACTTAGCTTTCTTGCATTTTACTGGCTGTTTTTGCATGAATCAGAGTTTCCCTAACTCATGGCTAGGGGGGTAGCGCAAGATCACCCAAAGGATCGGTGCCTGAGCGCTTTTTATGCTTTGGATGCGCGGTTTGAGCGCATACGAAGCATAAAAAAATGCGCGAAGCCACCGATCATGAGGGAAGCTTGCGCGTAGGGGGGATGAAATCCCCCCAGCAAAGAAGCTTTCCAAGGATTTGGTGCATTATTAAATGTCCTAAGCGATGACGAAGGAGTAGTACACATTCTAAGATGCTTTGCAATGAACGCATGAAGTACAATAGATGCGTAAACATCTAATACATTGTATGTCATTATACATAAATTGCCGATTTTTTGCGAGGGCAATCGCATAAGGATATTTCCTAAAAAACATTATGTTTCCATTGAATAATTAATTCGATTTGCTATTATTATTTTGTTGCAACTTGGGGAGGGGAGTTATGTGCATATATTTAGCGGTGAGGTGTACTATGAGGTGGTGCTTGAGGCTTTGTTTTGTTGCATTTCTTAGCTTAGTGTTTTTGTCCTGTAAAGACGATGGTATAGACGACGGAAATGGTGGGAATACGCCAAAGCCTTGCGATAATAATGATGTTTGCGAGGCTAGCCAATGGTGTGAAACGCAAAGTTCTACTTGTGTGGATAGAGTGGCTGCGGATGGGGATTGTGTGGAGGGGGTTGATATGTGTATAGCGGAGCACATGTGTGTGGAGGGGAAATGCTTTGCTGATAGTGCCAAATGTCAAAGCAATGAACAGTGCTCAGAGGATAGGTGGTGTGATCGTTTTATTGGCTATTGTAAAGCAAGATTAGCGGCTGGCTCCAGTTGTACCGATGATGCTATGTGCGTAGCGGGGGCAGAGTGTTATTATACTACATGCATAGAGTTTTTGGGTGCTGACGCCGAGTGTACTCTGCAAGACGAGGCTCGAATGTGTGACCCAAAGCTGGGGCTAGAATGTATTAGGCAAAAATGTGTAGTTCCCGAGACTGGAGATAAGCTAAGTAAGGGGGATGAGTGCGGCTATTTAATATCGGTATATTGCGAGGAACCTATGACTTGCATCGACGGCTACTGCGGAGAGTACGTGGCTTTAGATGGGGATTGCAGTGAGGGAAGTTTTAATTACTGCGATTTCGGTTATACTTGTTACAACGGTTTTTGCCGCAGCAAAGAGGGGGCTTGTGAAGGTAATAATGACTGCCTTATGCAAGATTCGTACTGTTGTTTAAGAGAGGACTGTGGAGATGCCTATGGTAGCTGCTTAACTTACGGTGAAGGTGAATTTGATGATGCATGTAAATTTACGACCAAAGCTGGAATTTTTGAAGCGCAATTGCAGTGCCGCTGGCAACCCGGTTCCGTCGGTTCGGGTTCATCTAGGGTGACCATGTCTCCCCTAGTAGGGAGATTCGGTAACAGCAAAGACTTAAAGACGCTTGTTGGCTTCTATTCGTATTCTCCTACCTACATTCGCTTTATTGATCCCGAAACTTGCGAGAACTTGGAGAGCATTAGTGCGAATATTCTCCATCCTAAAGAGCAGCGTGACAATTTTAGCCACCCTCTAGCCCTTGATCTTGATGGCGATGGTTTACTTGAGTTTATGGTTGTCAACAGCAATAAAAATGTAGTTGCCTATAAATGGAATGAAGCTGCGAAACAACACGAAATTGCTTGGACCTCACAAGCAACGGTAGCCAGCAACCTACAATCAAACTCCACCCTGCTCGCCTTCGACGTTGACGGGGATACAGTGCCTGAGATTATCGGCAGTAACGCTGCCGTTATTAATGGAAGCGATGGCAGCACGGTCTTTGCGGGCTTTAACAATATTAGCACTAAAACGGTGGCGCTGGCGAACCTCGAACTCGACGCTTCGGGTGTTGCTGAGCTTATTACCGGTGAAGGCTTATACCGCTGGGATAGCGAAAACAAAACGTGGAAGAGCTTGCTTAAATTTTCCAAAACTGCGTACCATGCTGGCTACGCGGATTTTGGAACACCTGGGCAGAGTTTTGATTTCAAAACCTTGGACGGGAAAGCTGAAATAGTCTTAAGCGGCAACAACCAATTGCTTATTTACGCGATTAGCTCCAATAGTGGCGGTGGATATGAAGCCGAAATTGTGATGGAGCTTGCGGTATCGCAGGGTGGCCCAATGACTATCGGCGACTTTAACAATGATGGTTTGCCCGAAATAGGACTGGCCTCTAATAACCGCTACGGCGTTTATGATCCCAAGTGCGAAGCTTATAGTGAAGGTAAATGCGCCGATAAATATGTAATGTGGGAGCGCTTGTCGCAAGCCGACTCTGGAGAGTTGGGCTCATCGCTCTTTGATTTCGATGGTGATGGACAGGCTGAACTTGTGTATGCAGATCAGTGCTTTGTGCGTGTGTATGAAGGAAGCAACGGACGTGTTCTATTTAGTGGAAAACGCACTGCGACCACAAATATTGAATTCCCCGTTATTGCCGATATCGACGGCGACGGAAGCGCTGAATTGATTATTAGCAATGATAAGAACACTACCTGTTTCGGCGACAGCAATGCCAATCAAAATGCTGAAGACGCTATTCACGAAGGCATTCGTTGTACGGAAGATGAAGACTGTCCTTTAGGTAAGGACTGCGATTTAGAGCGCGGCTTATGCTCCTGCGCATCCGATCAAGACTGTAACGCAGATCCGAACTTCCCCTTGCAATACACGTGTATCGCTCCCATTCATCCACAAGTTGGGCTCTTTGCTAACGTAGATGGCACAGGGCGTAAAATGCTGAAAAACCGCGGAGAAAGGCCTGATGATTGGGACGGTAGTACTAAATATTGCCGCGCATGGCGAAAATCCAATGATGTCGGTGGGGAGGACTTGCTCATTTACAAAGATCGACTCGATCGCTGGGTCAGCTCGCGCGAACTCTGGAACCAACATGCCTACAACATCATTAATATCGAAGATAGCGGCATCCTGCCCACCATACAAGAGTGGCTCGATAACTGGAGTTTGACTAGCGATATCGACATCGTGGGCAGCGAGCAAAAACGTCCTGCTTACAATAGCTATCGACTCAACAAACAAGGTAAATACGGCGCAGGTACGGCGCCCGACATCACGGGGAAATTTACCCCTGGCTCCATTTGCGGGACTACCCAAGATGGACGCTCCGTCATTAGCGCTAAACTTTGCAACCGCGGCACTAAACCCGTGGCAAAAAACCTACCCGCATCGTTCTATTTCTATGACGAAGAAGCCCCCGACAATAAGGGCCAAAAAATCTGTACTTCCTACACTAAAACCAACGTTGGCATAGGCGAGTGTCCCAATGTAGGCTGCGAAATTGATGATGCGATGCTTCGCGCATTGGCTGGCAAAAAAGTTATTATGTTTAGCAACGAAGACGAATATGGTCGCCCAAGCACAGTCGAATGCCGCAAAGACAATAATATCGATATTATCAAAATTGCTAATTGCGACACATCCGACATTATCATTGTAAATTAGTGCAGATACTTGTTGCGCTTTATACACAAGAAGCCTGCGTAGATGATAAAACACTATAGAATCAGTTAAATTATTATCTTTGGTGGGGGCAAAGCCCCCTACGCGCAAGCTTCCCTCAAAATACGCCAAAAGCCGCAATATCTTGTGCACTGTATCGGCTAACCGCCGGGATTTCGACATGGATGTCGAAATCGAACGCCGTAGGCGGCCCATAGGGCTGCATGCCATGGATGGCATGCATTCCATCCAGCGCACAAGATGCGGCTTTAAGCGTATTTATCGGGTGATTTTACGCTACCCCCAGCGCGATCGCGTTTTAAGCTCTTTATAAAGGAAGGATGAGTTCAAACTTTATAAGATGCGAGGAGAATGCGAAATATAATAATAATTCTGTATAACACAGTGTTGCAAGAATAACGAGAAGCATAAAAGTACTGCTTCGCAGTTTTATATATTCTTTGCCAATCTTGAGTAAGATTAAGCCAATGAGAATACCGTAACCCATTGCCACGAGTAGGGGGGAAAGGGCTATTGTTGTCATTAATCCAAGGATCATGATGGGCTGATCTGCTCTAGTGTTAATACATGTTGTTCAAAATCTTGCTAAATATTACAATACCAACCTTCACAGTGTGGTGGCACGAGATCACAGGCTTCGGGCGGACCGTATGAGTTTACGGGGTATTGCTTAAGTGGGGCGCCAGCCTTTAACCATCGTTCGCGTGCTTTATCAACCCAAGCCCAAGCGTAATATATTTCGTCCCATTGGGAGAATAGATCCCGCGCCCCGATGTGAACTGCGCGGAGTAGCCGTTCATAGGCTTCCGGCGAGTCTTGCTCGGACTCGCTCATGCAACTTTGGCAAAAGTCCATCTCAGCTTGCATAACGTCATTACTTTGACCTGGTTTTTTGATGTTAAAGCTAAGTTGTATACCTTCGTTGGGTTGTATATGTATAAAGAGTTTATTGGCTTGGGCATCTTCACTTAGTTTTTTATAATGTACCACGACCATGGTTTCGCGCGTTCGCAGCTTTTTGCCAGTACGAATGAGGAAGGGAACCCCCTTCCAATAGGGATGCTCGAATTCAACACAAAGACCTACGAAAGTTTCGGTTTTAGATTGGGGGTCTACCCCTGCTTCTTGGCGATATCCTTCGTACTGGCCCATACAGAGGAAGTGATCGAGCTCTTTGTCGTCGTAGGGTTTTAAGCAGCGCAGGATTTCGAGTTTTGCCGCCGTGATGTCTTGCCAATGAAATGAGTTGGGCTCGGGCATCGCGACTAGGGCGAGTACTTGGAAGAGGTGGTTTTGCACCATATCGCGCATGGCGCCAGCTTCTTCGTAGTAGGCAGCTCGCCCCTCGACGCCAAGGGCTTCAAAAGCCGATATTTCAATAAAATCAATGGCATCCTTCCCCCACGCGTTGCGGAATATCGCGTTTTTAAATCGCAGGGTGAGTAGATTAATGAGCATCTCCTTACCCAAGTAGTGGTCAATGTGATAGATCTGCTCTTTGCCAAAGCGCTTTGCAGCAAAATCGTAGAGCGACTTTGCGTGCTCAAGGCTTTCGCCAAAAGGTTTCTCGACGACGATCTTGGGGTTTTTTAAACTTGCGGGGAGCGTATCGGCGATGTGCCTTACGATGGGCTCAAAAAGTTGGGGTGCGATGGCCAAAAACAGCCGTAATTCGTAGCCAGGATGCGTAGCTGCGATGTGTTCCCACAGTGGTGGATAATCCTCTTTTTGAGTGATCTCGATGTGGTAGTATTCCAGTTTTTTTAGAAGCTCTGTGGCTTTCGCTTCATCGTAGGCGAAACGCGCGAAGCTGCGTATGCTGTCGCGTGTTTTTTGCTCAAACTCGGCGCGATCCCATAGTCGCCTACCTAGGGCGATGAGTTTCGTATCGTCGGCGAGTTGTCCAGAGAGCTGAAGGTTGTACCAAGCGGGTAGGAGCTTTCGTAGGCTTAGGTCGCCTGTGGCGCCAAAGATTATAAAAACAGCGTTAGAAATTTTAGTGGAGTTCATGGATTTTGCTATTCCTCCCATTGGTGGTGGAAGTCGCCTGCTTTGTCGATTCGCTCGAAGCGGTGCGCACCGAAAAAGTCGCGTTGTGCCTGTATGAGCTTAGCAGCGCTGTCTTTTTGGCGGTAGGCGTCGAAGTAGTGTAGTGCACTGGCTAGGGTGGGGACGGGTTGTCCGAGTGATATAGCCTGGCTTACGACGGCGCGAAGACTAGGGATGCTGTCTTTTAAGATATCGGAGAAGTGGCTCGATAATAGAAGATTGGCGAGTTTTGGGTCATCTTTAAAGCTCGCACGGATCGGCTCTAGGAGTGCGGCGCGGATGATGCAGCCTGCTCTAAACGTTGCTGCGATATTTTCTAAAGAAAGTTGCCATTTGTAGCTTTTATCGGCCTCACTATAGAGGCTAAAGCCTTGAGCGTAGGCTATGATTTTTGCCGCATAGAGGGCGTTTTCGAGTTGCTTTTTGTAAGACTGGGGGATTAGTTTTGTGTTTTCGTTGTTGTTTTTTGGCAGTTTTAGAGTGGCGTCGGGGTAGATTTCGGATGCGCGTATGCGCTCTTCTTTTTTGGTACTCATGAATCTTTGATTGAGTCCCGCGCCTAAAACCGAACAATCCACGCCTAAATCGATGGATTCTTGCATAGTCCACTTTCCTGTGCCTTTTTGCATGGCAACATCGCGTATAAGATCGATGAGGTCGGCGTCGCTGTATGGGTCTTTTTCGCGCAATATTTTCGCGCTTATTTCAATGAGATAGCTTTGTAGCGGACCCCTGTTGGACTCTTCAAAGAGTTCGGCGATGACTTGGTTTGGGTAGCCTTGGTATTTGAGCAGCCAATATAGCTCGGCGATGAGTGCCATATCGGCGTATTCTATTCCATTGTGTACCATTTTGACGAAGTGCCCCGCACCTCCTGTGCCAAGGTAGTAGCAACACGGGCTTTGGTCATTTGCCTTAGCGGCGATGCGTTCAAGTATGCCGCGAACTTGTTCGTATGCAAGTTTATCTCCACCCGGCATAAGTGCAGGTCCTAGTCTCGCGCCTGTTTCGCCACCCGAAATTCCGAGGCCAATGTAGTGAATGCCTTTTTCGCTTAAGGCGTCGTGACGTCGTTGTGTATCTTTGAAGAAGCTATTTCCCCCGTCCATGATGATATCGCCTGTTTCCAGCAAAGGGCTTAGGCTTTGGATGACCCGATCCACTGCAACACCCGCGGCAATCATTAAAATAATTTTGCGTGGTCTTTGGAGCATGGAGACGAATTGTTCTAAATCATGGGCGCGTTGCCAGTTCTGCCCCGGGAACTTTGCTACGGCATTATCGATAGCTTCGGGGCTTCTGTTAAAAATGGCAACGCTATAGCCGTTTGTGGATAGGTTAACGGCTAAATTGCTTCCCATGACGCCCATACCATATATTCCGATTTGAGACATTTTTTTCCTTTTTGCTTGCAAGTAACGAAGTGATTATGAATTATTGTTTTTGGGAAGGGCGAACAAGCTCCCCCGTAGGGGGGGCTTTGAGCCAGGGAAACCGCAAAGTCGTATATTTGGCAGTTCTTAAGTTTTTATTTTGGTGGGGGAAGTTTCCCCCTACGTGTCAACCCCACGCTTTGCGCGGGTTTGCCACTACCCCCTTGTAAGTAATCTATTGCTATGTTTAGCTAGCATAGCACGAAGTGCGGTGAGCGTTTCTACCCCCTTGGGCTTAAAAG
>Ga0265293_10003758_pt1 | contig 27776 bp, 24 predicted proteins | sample Munlanlewell138R_FD_192505 | JGI IMG/M metagenome (GOLD analysis project Ga0265293, IMG submission 192505) | Leachate microbial communities from a municipal landfill in Southern Ontario, Canada - Leachate well 138R | ecosystem: Engineered > Solid waste > Landfill > Unclassified | place: Canada...
AAAAAAAAACAGTGGGTAATTATTGAATACATTATTTTCATTACATTGCATTATAAATAAAAAATCAACTACAAAAATACAAATTCTCGCAACGTAAAAGTAGTGTTGTACAAAAAATAATTTTTTTAAATATCATTCCATTAGTAATGGAAAAAATAGAAGGTATATTTAGACATAAATTGCTTTTTTTTGTTCAAATTTGCGTATTAATATATTGTTGATTAACAAAAACACATATCGTGAAAATCATTACTGATTATCTTGTTATTGGGTCAGGATTAGCTGGCTTAAGTTTTGCGTTACAAGCAGCTGAAACTGGTACAGTTACTGTTCTCACAAAATACACACTCGAAGAAAACAACACCTCTCACGCACAAGGAGGTATTGCTGCCGTACTGTCGTCACCCGATAGTTTTGCAAAACATATTAAAGACACAAACATTGCCGGAGCGGGATTGTGTAATCAAGAAGTAGTAACAAAAGTTGTACAGTATGCTCCAAATGTTATTCAAAATTTATTAAACTGGGGCACTCGTTTTGACACAGAAAAAGATGGAGCATATAATTTAGCAAAAGAAGGCGGACATAGTGAACATAGAATCCTTCATCATAAAGATAATACTGGATATGAAATCCAACGTGCATTATGCAACAAGGTTCGTTCTCATAAAAACATTACCGTTTTAGAGCATTTTTTTGCAGTTGATTTAATTACGCAACACCATCAAGGAGAATTAGTAAAACGACATCAACAAGATGTTTCATGCTTTGGTGCATACGCACTTGATATTGCATCGAATAAAGTATATACAATCTTAGCAAAAACAACCATGCTTGCCACAGGAGGTGCGGGACAAGTATATTCAACCACAACAAATCCAACCATTGCTACTGGTGATGGATTTGCCATGGTACATAGAGCAAAGGGTGTGCTTGATAATATGGAATTTGTACAATTTCATCCAACAGCATTATATAATCCAAGTGATTCTCCCGCTTTTCTTATTTCAGAAGCCTTACGAGGTTTTGGAGGCATTTTACGAAATAAAAAAGGCGAAGAGTTGATGAAACATTATGATGTTCGTGGTAATCTTGCTCCACGAGATATTGTTGCCCGTGCTATTGATAATGAAATGAAAACAAGTGGAAGCGATTTTGTGTTTTTAGATTGCACACATATCGACAAGAAAAAACTTCAAAATCATTTTCCAAACATTTATAAAAAATGCAGTAGTATTGGTATTGATATTTCTAAAGATATGATTCCTGTTACTCCCGCAGCACATTATTTTTGTGGAGGAGTAAAAGTAGATGCATTTGGAAGAACTTCAATTAAACATTTATATGCAGCAGGTGAAGTAAGTTGTACGGGACTACATGGGGCAAACCGACTTGCGTCTAATAGTTTGCTCGAAGCAATTGCTTTTGCTGATTTTGCAATATCTGTAGCAAAACACGAAAAAGAAACAAATCCTATTCAATCAAATATTCCAGACTGGGACTATGAAGGAACTTCGTTTCCCGAAGAAATGATTTTAATAACGCAAAGTTTAAAAGAAGTGCAGCAAATACTCAGCAATTACGTAGGAATTGTACGAAGTCAAGAACGACTAAAACGTGCATTTAATAGATTATGGACATTGTATTCTGAAACAGAAGATTTATATAAAAAAACCACACTTTCACCAAAATTATGTGAATTGCGTAATCTTATTCTTGTAGGATATTTAGTTATTAAAAGTGCAAAAGCTCGTAAAAAAAGCATTGGTCTTCATTATATGGTTGATTATTCAGAATGATTTGTGATAAATGAGAATAATGTTGAATGCTTAGTGATGAATGAAAAATGCTGAGGATTTAAGGGTTTAGAGGTTTAGGGGTTTAGAGGTTTAGGGGTTTAAGGGTATAAGGGTTTAGGGGTTTAGAGGTTTAGGGGTTTAGAGGTTTAGGGGTTTAGAGGTGAATGAAAAAAATGCCAATCTATATTCATCATTAAAACGCAATCCGTTAGGATTGCATCGCTCGGTAGAAATGTAATATGCCCCTTTTTTCTCACATTCCGTTAGGAATGTGTCCTTGTTTTAGGGTTCCATTCCTAACGGAATGGAGGAGGTGGAGGGGATCATGCCTTTTCTACCGAGCGTATCATTTTTAACGGAATGATTAAAAAAAATATATTTTGAAACAAAGCCCCTACGGAGTGTGAACATTGAGCGTAGCCGAAATGCCCTACAAATCTCATTCATTATTTTACAGTAAAAAAACACTGAGGGTATAGAGGTGAATGAAAAAATGCCATTCATCATTCATCATTCATCATTCATCATTCATCATTCATCACTCATCATTAACCACTAACCATTAACCATTAAAAAAAAACTACCAATCAAAATTATCTTCCATATCTACTTTAGGTAGTAATTGAATAGTTTTATCGGCAACACACAACGAATCAATATACGTACTAAATCGCCACGCTCCTATTTTATCATGCACAGGCGACCATACACAATCGCCTAAGTAAAAAAAATATGAATTTGAATTAATAAATACCTCACCAACAAACGGAGGAACAATTGCACCATGTTCATCTAAAAACGGCGGATGTTCAATGCAAAACGAAAGCATTTGTCCTTTACATTTTTGTATTTTAAGTGTATATCCAAATTCTACATCTAACTGAGCAACAACTGTATGAGTAATACGACGAATACGCGGTAATTTTTTACTACCCCTATCCCACATTTCATATTCGCCATAATGAAGCATCTGTATATTTTTATTTTTTTTAACAGCCATATTCAATTAGTATCATAATCAATCTAAAAAAAACAATGTGCACTTTTTAATATATACTTTCATATCATATATAATATATGCTTTTCAACAAAAAAATCGAATAAGTCAACAAAATTATATATTTTTACGAGTAAAATCAAAATGTATATGAAAGTTGAAATTATTTCTATAGGAGACGAGCTTTTAATTGGGCGGACAATTAACACAAATGCTGCATGGATTGGCGAACAACTTTCATTGCTCGGATTTTCAATTGCAAGAATTACAACCATATCAGATTCTCGAAATGCTATAATTGATGCAGTAACAAAGGCATATACAGAACACGATCTTGTTATAATTACCGGCGGTTTAGGTCCTACCAATGATGACATTACAAAACACGTACTTTGCGAACTTTTTTCGTGCACCCTTATAATGCACAAAGAAGCATATCGTACCGTTGAATCATTTATACATTCACTCAATGGTGAAATGAACGAAAACAATAAAAAGCAAGCATTATTTCCCGATAAAGCTGATTTTATTCCAAACGCATGTGGCACCGCATCGGGAATGTGGTTTACTCATAATAATGCAATAATTATATCACTTCCCGGAGTTCCATTTGAAATGAAAGATATGATGACACAAACTGTTATTCCTAAACTTGCAAAAACATACACCTTGCCAGTAATTGTGCACGAACATATCAACATCACAGGCATACAGGAAGCTAAACTTGCCGAAATTATAGCTCCTTGGGAACAAAATTTACCAACAGAAGTTAAACTTGCATACCTACCCTCTCCCGGTATTGTGCGACTACGATTAACATGCACTGCAAATACACAGAAAGAGGCAGAAACACATATTCAAAATGCAATTTCTGAACTACAACCATATATTGGCACACATATATATGGATATGGACTTAGTAAAATTGAAGAAATTGTAGGAAAATTATTACATAAAAACTCCCTCACTATTTCTACTGCCGAAAGTTGCACAGGCGGAGCTATTGCAAAAAGCATTACGTCTGTTTCGGGCAGTTCACATTACTTTATTGGAAGTATTATTGCATATAACAATACAATCAAATCAGAATTATTACATGTTTCTACAACAATGTTGCAAACTCACGGAGCAGTGAGTAAAATTGTTGCTGAAACAATGGCTCAAAGTTGTAGAAAAATACATAATACCGATTTTGCTATTGCAACTTCGGGCATTGCAGGACCAACAGGAGGAACCGCCGAAAAACCTGTTGGCACTGTGTGGATTGCAATTGCGCATAAAAACGGAATACATTCACAAATATATAATTTTGGAAAAAACAGAAAGCGGACTATTACTAAAACAGTAATAACCGCCCTTAATACAATACGATTATTAATTGAAAACAAACTATAATTATGGATACAGTAAAAATACTATTTGTATGTCTCGGAAATATTTGCCGTTCTCCGGCTGCCGAAGCAATTTTTCAAGATAAAATTAACAAACGAGGCATTGCTCATCGATACAAAATAGATTCAGCGGGATTAATTAACGCACATGCTGGAAATAAAGCCGACCCTCGTATGAGAAAACACGCCTCACAAAGAGGATACGATATAACTCACAGGGCACGCCAGTTTGACCCAGAAATAGATTTTGATGCCTTTGATTATATTATTGGCATGGATAATAACAATATCGCTACTTTAAAAAATATGACAGTGAGTAATAGAAAACTTGCAAAAATTTCAAAAATGTCTGATTATTGTACAATATTTAAAGAAACAGAAATACCCGACCCCTATTATGGTGGTTATGAAGGATTTGAATACGTACTCGATTTACTCGAAGACGCATGCAATAGCTTACTCTTGAAACTTGAAGAAGTATAATTTTTATACACACAATAAAAAAAATAACATATAATTGATTTACAGATACAGATATGAAAAAAACAGTATTATTTACAGTAGGACTTATTTGTAGCATTGCTATAAGTTCGTGTGGCACAAAATCAAATACCGACATTGCCAACAAGCATAAAACAGCATGTTTAGAAGATGAAATTATACATGCTATTTATGGCGACAAAACAGATGAATATTGCAATTGTATTTTTGAAAAAATAAGTAACATATCCGAAAAAGAAACGCTTACTGAAGAAAAAATAAAAGAAATCACACAAACTTGTGCAGATAAATACACATCACTTGATACAGATTTTTAAATTTTTTATGTACTTTTGCATGTGAATTTCGGGATGTAGCTCAGTCCGGTTTAGAGTACACGTCTGGGGGGCGTGGGGTCGCTGGTTCGAATCCAGTCATCCCGACAAAAAGATACGCATTTGGATTGTATCCACATTGTTTCTCATTTGTCGTTATACATGTTACAATGTAACAGAAGGAAGTTATATTTATATCATAAAATGAATTAAATCTAAAAAAAGCAGTATTTTTATTGGCAATAAAATTCATTGAACATGAAACCATTTGATTTACCACCATCAAAACTATTTTACACAATCGGCGAAGTAGCTGATATGTTTCAAGTTAACGCATCACTCATTCGATTTTGGGAAAAAGAATTTGCAATAATAAAGCCAAAAAAAAATGCAAAAGGAAATCGATTATTTCGTCCTGAAGATATTAAAAATCTTCAAATAATTTACCATTTAGTGAAAGAACAAGGCATGACACTAAATGGAGCTAAAAAACGAATTCAAGACAACAAAGAAAGTACGCAACAAAACATTGAAATAATTAATAAACTCACCGCTATAAAACAAAAATTACTTGCTATTCAAGAGCATTTATAAAATTCTATGGCACCCTTGGTGATTTCGACTCCGCTCAACCACCATGCGATTGAACGAAATCGAAATCAACGGCGATTAAACGTAGTCGAAATCCCATATTTAATTTCTTTAAACCATTTTGAGTAATTCTAAACTTCTGTTTGGGGCTATTAGGTTTATCTTTTATCGTCCATTCTATATCATTATTTCTTTGAAGTTGAGATAGTAATTCATTCAAATATCCTGAGATACTACGTTGCCCTAATTTTTGCGAAATTTCTTTTCGAGATAAAGGCATTTCTTCAAGTAAATATAATATTTTAAATTCCAAAGACTCTTGCTGTAACTCTTGCTGTAACTCTTGCTGTAACTCTTGCTTCTTTTTCTTATAAAAAGTAACTCTAAAAGACTGGCCTACTTCTTTCCAATTGAACTCTAACTCTGGATACTTTTGCAAATCATCTATAATAAGTCGTAATCCATTTCCCCATTGTTCTATTATACCTAATTTTTTAAAAATTGGAGCTAATATTTTATTTCTTATATCAGATTGCCCAGCTGTCATATCATTAAAGTCAATAGATGGCAATAATATTCCAGGACTTGTTATTTCTATCGAATCGTCAAAAACAGCAATTTTTATATCTTTTCCTGTTAAAGAGTAATCTCTATGAATAACAGCATTACGTATTATTTCTCTTATAGCAACAATTGGATATTCCCATCTATCCGTCCTATAAACACCTGAATAATCAAGTGTTGATTGAGATATATGTCGTAATACAAATTGATAGGCGAACTCTGCCTGAGTTATAATGCTATCATCTATCGTTTTTTGATCTATAAAATCTCCTGGCACGTTGCCTTTAAAACGAGCACACTCTATTTTAGCGTACGGAAAAATTTTATTTTTTAAAGAGTTATTGGCAAGTAAAAGATAGGCGTTAGTAGGAAAAAAGTGTTCTTGTGATAATTTTATTAATTCAAATTTTTTAAGAATATTAAAATTTAAAATTTCACCTGTAATTGAAAAAAAGAAATCTGAAAACTCTGATATATCTGAGCTATTTATGGTATAATGCACATTAACTTCGCTATCAAAAGAAATATTATATTTTAAACGTTCAAAACCTTGTATTATTTCACTATTTGCTAATTTATTAGATGACCCAACACGTATATAAGTGCTTTCGGCTATTGATTTGTGTTTAAAATGATAAGGAGGATTATTGCCTTTATAAATTGATAATTTTAAAATATGCTTTCCTTCAATAGTAAGAAAAGATATTTCAGGTATTATAATAGGCGCACAAGTATCATATATAATTGAATTTAACTTTTCTTCTAATTGATATAAATCATCTTCTGGTATGCCAACAATTTCCCTTGGAATATCTTTTACTCCAAAAAAATAGTACCACCAGCATCATTTGCAAAACTAACAACTGTTTTAACAATATCAGATTTTGCAGGGAGCGTTTGTTTAAACTCAATCCTTCTCCCTTCGGGCTGTAATAATATTTCTTGTAATTTTGGCATATTAAATTCTAATATTACATAACCGTTATAAAAATAAGAAACATTTTTGTTATCATTCCATCATTCCTTTAATCATTCGTCTGTATGCTTCTTCTGTATCTATTTTTGCTTGCCAACCAAGTTTTTCTAAGGCGGTTGTGTCTAAATGCAAATAAAGTTCTTTATTAATTGCATATTCTTTCATCTCTTTAATATCAAAAACTACTTCTATTTTATTTTTAGCAATTTTTGAAGCTATCATTTTAGCTGTTTCGGCTATTGAAAGAACTTCTTTTGATTGTGCTACATTATATGTTTGTCCGCTTTCACCTTTTACTAACAAAAATAACATTGCAGAAATAGCATCATTTATATATACTATATTTCTTGTTGTCGCAGCTTTGGTGTTTAACACAATATCTTTTCCTTCAATAACAGAACGTGCAAACATAGCCGCAATTCTGCTGTCGTTATAGTCTATATTAGGGCCTATTGTTTGAGTTAATCGTGCAATTTTAACATTTACATTATATTGTTCTGCATAAGCTACACACAAATTTTCAGCCATTTGTTTGCTTAGCGGGTAAGAGTTTCTAACATTTACAACATCTATGTAACCATAGTCATTCTCAGCTATTTTTTTATTGTTAGAATTAATTGCTCCATACACTTCCATTGTAGAAAGATAAAGCACAGATTTTACATTTTTTTCTTTGGCAAGGTTTAAAATATTTTCAGTTCCTGTAACATTGGTTAGAATTGTATCAACAGCTTTACTCACAAAATCAGCTGAACTTGTAATACTTGCTCCATGGATTATATAATCTATGTGATAATTAATTTGTGGTAAGGTTTCTACAGAACCTTTAATTAAATAAAGGTTTTTGGAGGATAAACATGAAAACAATGTTTCTGCTTTATTTATATCTCTTACTAATGCAACAATAGTAATATTTGCTTCACTACTATTGTTGTAATATAAAATTGTTTTTACAAACGATGAACCTATAAAACCTGTTGCACCAGTAATAAAAACGGTTTTATTATGTAATTTCTGTAGTTGTTTTAAACTATTATCTATAATTTCTTTGTAATCTTGTAGTTCTGTTTTTTTCATATATCCTAAAAAACACAATTAATGTATTGTGTCAAAATTGTTAGCTTTGTGCAAATAGAGTTTTTTGTTTAGAGTTTTTGTTAATTGGCAGGTAGTTTTTAGTTTATTAAACTCGTTTAATTTTTATTTTTAATTTACATAGATGGCGTGTTTTTAATTGATTGTTAATCAGCACTGTAAGTGTGCGGCTCGTTTAAATCTCGTTTAAATTAATTTCCATTTACGATTATTAAGTACCTCTATTATATTATTACGCTTCATTTTTTGCAGCATGTGCATCTCTCCCGAAAAAAACGCACAACCTGCTGATTTTATGACAGTTACATAAAGTCATGCTAAAGCATTCGCAATACCTACTATGATATTATTTATTTTAAGAAATACAATTGGTAATTTAAGGACAGTTTGTATATTTGTGTGTTAGCAATGTAATCTCTTTCAAAAACTGGACAATTTCCGATTATGAAATTAGCTGATTGGAACAAATTGATAAAAGAAATTCATTAACAAACAACAGAAAAATGCCCGAACATCAAAACATAGAATATAAACAAAGTTGGCGAGATGAATACCTAAAATGGATTTGCGGTTTTGCAAATGCCAACGGAGGTACTATTTTCATTGGTGAAGACGATAATGGAAAAGTTGTTGGACTTGCCGATGCAAAACGATTATTGGAAGAAATTCCAAACAAAGTGCGTGATGTTTTGGGCATTATGGTTGATGTAAATTTACATACGATAAAACAAGGTGATTATTTGGAAATTGTTGTTGAACCTTATCCAAATGCAATAAGCTACAAAGGGCAATATCATTACCGAAGTGGAAGCACCAAACAAGAATTGAAAGGCGTTGCATTGGAAAAATTCTTATTGCAGAAGAAAGGAAAACGTTGGGACAGCATACCGATACCCAAAGTTTTTTTAAATGATTTGAAGCAAGAAACGTTTGAATTTTTCAAAAAACGTGGTGTAAGAAGCAAACGCCTTGACGAAAACAACCTAACAGACAACAACGAACATTTACTTGATAACCTGAAACTCATTGAAGACGGTTATCTGAAACGAGCTGCAATTTTGTTGTTCCACCCCGACCCAGAGAAATTTGTTACAGGTGCTTACATCAAAATCGGATATTTTGAAAACAAAGCAGACTTGATTTTTCAAGATGAAATTCACGGAAATTTGTTTGAACAAATTGAAAAAACACTTGACCTACTTTTCACAAAATATATCAAAGCGATTATCAGCTACGAAAACGGAATTAATCGCATAGAAACGTATGAATATCCAAGAGAAGCCGTTCGAGAAGCCTTGTTGAATGCGATTGCTCACAAAGATTATTCGGGTTTGACACCTATTCAAATTCGTGTTTACAAAGACCGAATAATGATGTGGAATGAGGGGCATTTGCCCGAAGATTGGACAATAAACAAACTTTTAGAAGATCATTCGTCAAGACCGTTCAATCCCGACATTGCCAATGCTTTTTTCCGAAGCGGTTATATTGAATCTTGGGGACGAGGAATAAGTAAAATGACGGAATTATGCGAAGCCGAAGGGCTTCCTAAACCGACTTACCTTGTTGAAGGTTCAGACTTTTGGGTAGTTTTCAGAAAAGACATTTACTATACGGAACATTTACAAACACTCGGACTTAACGATAGGCAAGTAAAAGCTGTTTTGTTTGCAAAAGAAAAAGGGAAAATCACAAACAGCGATTACCAAACACTCAACGACATATCAAAACGTACAGCGACAACTGAACTGACTGAATTAGTTGAAAAGTTTAAAATCTTGATAAAAACAGGCACATCGGGTTCGAGCGTTTCGTACACAATAGTCGGGCAATAGTGGGGCAAGTGGGGCAATACTTGGGCAAAAATGGGGCAACGGACAACTAAAACGTGCTGCAATCATTTTGCAAAAGTTGGCTATCCATATTCTACAGGAAATCACTATAGTTTAGTATTAATTATCTCTTGCTCTAACTCCCCACCACTAAAAACACTCTATATTTTTACACTATACTTTTTGCTGTGTGATTTTGTAGGATATAATATGTACCTTTTTTGTATTAGCTAGTAAAAAATTACATATCTTTGGTAGATTAATAAAATCTTTTGCAACTTATCATTTGACAAAATAGACGATATAGTAAATACAATTAAACCAATATAACAAAAAATCAAAAACCGCACAACCTGCTGATTTTATGAAAGTTATACGAAGGCATACTAAAACATTCGCAACAACTACTATGATATATTTATTTTAAGAAATGTAATTGGTAATTTGATAGACTTGCGTATATTTGTGTGTTGTGCGTTATGTGGGAGCAATGGCTACAGTACAAAACAGAGAATAAAGATAAGTTCGGCAAATGACAACAACAATGAAAGCGAAAGTGAAAATTAATAGATAAAGTAAATATATGGCAAATGAGCCTAAAATTATTAAAGTACGGGAGTTGTTGACAAACGACAGATTGAAAATCCCAAGTTACCAACGCCCTTACAAATGGACTACAAAAAATATCAATCAACTTTTTGATGATATATTAACTCATAAAGATAAATCTGAATACCGTTTGGGAACGCTTGTAGTTCACAATCACGATAATATCTCTGATATTGTTGATGGACAACAGCGAACAATCACACTTACATTAATTGCTTATGCAATAACACAAAAATCCAATAAAACACCCGAAGAAATTAAAGCGTTAAAAAATTTCAACCCGCAATTATTAGGATTATCATTTGCAAATGATATATCAAAGGCTAATATTCAAAATAATTACAAACAAATAGAAAGAAGAATTACTGATTTCGATGAAAAAACAATTTGGTTTTTCCTCGAAAAATGTACTTTGGTAGAGGTTGTTTTGTCTGACATTTCGGAAGCGTTTCAATTTTTTGATTCTCAAAATGCACGAGGTAAAGAACTTGAACCTCACGATTTACTTAAAGCATTTCATTTAAGAGAGATGAATGATTTTTCAACAGAAAAAGAACGTAAGGAAACCGTTGAAAAATGGGAAAATATGGATACTGCCAAACTTTCAAAACTATTTTCTCAATATTTATTCAGAATTAGAAATTGGAGCAAAGGTCATTCTGCACGATATTTTTCAAAAAATGAAGTTGATGTTTTCAAAGGTGTCAGTCCCGACATAGAAGAAAATTATCCTTTTGCTACAATGCTTCGCATTGCTCACTTTTATGTTGAAGAATACAACCGTTCATATCACAGAAATATTGACAAACGAGAAATGGTTTTTCCTTTTCAAATAGATGAAACTATCATAAACGGAAAGCGATTTTTTGAAATGATAGAACATTATCAAATTATAATTGATAATGTGAAATCAAAAGAAATGAGTAAAAAATACCCTGTTTTGAAAACAATTAAAACTTATGATGGTAGTTTCCGAACAGGGGACAAATATATTCGTAACTTATTTTATTGTGGTTTAATTTATTACATAGATAAATTCGGAGACAAGGATTTATTAAAAGCTATTGATAAAATTTTTGTTTGGGCATATGCATTACGTTTGAAATTACAAGCAGTTGGACTTGACTCTGTAGATAATTATGCTCTCAACCAAGGACATTCTCAAATACAACTATTCAAAAAAATAAAAGAAACGATTAAACCTAATGACATACTAAATTTACGACTTGAAACTTTAAAGGAAAACAAATCAAGCAAAACAGAACTAATTGTAGAACAATTCAAGCGTTTGAAATATTATGAATGATAAACAACCGAAATATTATAATATAAAAACATTATTGGGTACAGATGAGTATGTAATTCCAATCTATCAAAGAAATTACGAATGGGGAGAACCTCAAATAACTCAACTCATTCAAGATATTGTAGATTATATTCTTAAAAGCAAAGAGTCAGAAAATAAACCTAAATACTACATTGGTTCTTTGATTGCTTACGAAAGAAGATTAGAGGGAAGCATAAACTATGAAACCATAGACGGACAACAACGCTTAACAACTTTAACCATATTGTTGAATGTAATCAAAAATGAATATTCAACGATTGATTTATCTTGGTATAAAAAACTCAATTTGTCTTTTGACAGCCGTAAAGTTGCGTCAAACACACTTTCGTATCTTTTTAACGATGAAAGTTTAGATAATAAAGAATGTAATGTTGCTATTCAACAAGGTTATTATGATGCAAAAAAGTCATTAGCACAAATATTAGCAGATAATAAATTGTCTATTGATGAATTTTGTAATTACTTTTTTGAAAAGGTTACAATCTTGCGTGTTTTAGTTCCAGAAGACACAGACTTAAATCATTATTTTGAAATAATGAATAGTCGTGGAGAGCAATTAGAAAAACACGAAATTTTAAAAGCAAAAATGCTTGAAATATTGGAAGACGACAATTTGAAATATGCTTTCAATTTGATTTGGGAAGCAACTTCAAATATGGAAAAATATGTTCAATACGGTTTTTCGGTTGTACAAAGAGATGAACTATTTGGTAAAAATGATTGGAACAATTTAATTGACAAAGACATTGTTTATCAGAAATTACAAATTCCAACAGCCAACCAAACTACGGAAGAAACTTTAACAATAAGACAACTTCTTGTAAAAACAGCAAAACCAATTACTGACAATACAAGTATTACGGACGAAAGCCCCGACAGATTTAACACGATAATTAATTTCGCAAACTTCTTGCTTCATATTTTAAGAATACAAACAAAGTCAGACATTCCATTAGACGACAAAAGACTATTAGAATTATTTGAGGACTATTTGAACAATGAGGATAAAAAAGAATTTGTAAAACAATTCGGTTACAATTTGTTGAAAGGGAAATTCTATTTTGATAAGTATGTTATAAAAAGAGAGTTTGCAAAAGGTACTGACCATTGGAGTTTGAAACGGTTAAAATGGTATGAAGGAAACAAAGTAAGTTATGTAAATACATTTGATGCAGACAATGCAGAAACAAATGAAGGTATAAATCGAGAAGTTTTAATGTTGCTTTCAATGTTTCACACTTCAAGCCCAACATTAGTTTACAAACATTGGTTAAACGCATCGCTGAAATATGTTTTAGAAAAAGATAGTTTTTCAGCAGAAGAATATAAAATTCACCTTGAGAATCTTGCCAAAGCATTTTTATATGATAGATTCTTAGCAATAAATCCAAAAGATTATTTTGAAATTATATACACAAACAAGGGGCAACAAAAAAATTCTGAAACAGACATCGAAATCAACAAACTCAATCAAGGAACAGCAGTAGAAAACTTTATTTTCAACTATCTTGATTATTTGTTGTGGCAAGATTATAGAGCGGACAAAAAATATTTTAAAATCAAGAGCGAACAAGCATTTACAGATAATCGTGTTAAAGATTTTGAATACACTTTTAGAAGTTCGGTAGAACATTATTATCCACAGCGTCCAATAGACGATAATTTGATTTTGAAAGGCTCAGATGCAGATTGGTTAAATAATTTTGGAAATTTATGTTTGATAAGTGGCAGCAAAAATTCTCGTTTGAGTAATTTTATGCCTAATCAAAAGAAAGAGTTTTATTCAGGTAGTCAAACAATTGATAGTATAAAACAACGAATAATGATGGAATATGATAATTGGGACACAAATGGAACAAACAATTTTAACGAAATAGAGGACCATAGCAAAAAAATGAGAGAAACACTGACGAAATAAATACTTTTTCTATACTTTTAAACTGTCCAGTTTTTGGGGAAGCTTACACAATAATGAAACACATAAAAAAATAAACACAAATAACCATTGCCATGAGCCTATTTTAGTGGGCAAATTTCGCAATACATTGTGATTAGCGACTATACATCCCAAACAGAAAAAAATAAATTTTGATTTTATAGCTGCTAAACTAAATATATCAGGAAAATTTACTGGAATAAAATATATGACCAGTGCTATTATTGTAATAATAATCAATTTTTTACTTGTATTGAAAAAAGGAATTATCAGAAATATCAGGAACAATCCGTAGGCAAACCATAAAAAATAAGCAACTGTAGTAGAAATGTAAAACATTTCATAAAAAGAACTTATTGATGTGGGGCGTTCCACATACATTTCACCTTGAGTCAATAATTTAAGCGTAATGATTAGAGCAGAAACAAAAAAATATGGCACCATTAATCGTTTGAACTTATGCCACACAAAAGTCCCATATTTTACAATTTTCCCTTTTCTTTCTCTTTCTCTCTCTATATGTATATATAAGTATCCACTGACAAACATAAAAAGAGGCAATCGTATAAAGGAAAGTACATTATATTGCAAAAAACTATACCATTCAGGCATTCCATCAGGAATAAAGTGACGACTAACCACCAAAATGATTGCAATTGCTCGTGCAATATCTACTGAAATTATTCTCGAACTACACATGGCTTAAACTGCTGATTTTGAAAACATAAAGATAACATTTATATTGTGCAATATTGTAGATATTTTTATGAAAATTCTACTTTATTTCATTTTTCCAAGCCTATAAGGATTGATTTTTGTGTTTTTTCACATTGAAGATTAAGATTCATTTTCAAATGGATTCTTATACAACCCCAATTTTTGTTTAAGCAAATAATAGAAAAAAGGTAAATCTTCTATTAAATAGCGTTTTACAAGTCGTTTTGGGTCAATACACATACGATAAAACCATTCCAATGCGAATTTTTGAAAGATTTTTGGTGCACGTTTAATATTGCCAGCTTCAAAATCTATAGTAGCACCAAGTGGCATAAAGAGCTTTACGTGTGTGAATTTATCTTTATATTTATAAATCCATTTTTCCTGCTTTGGCGCACCTACACCCACAAGAAGAACCGTAGCGTCAGTTGCATTTATTTTCTCAATAATTTCGTTGCACTCTTCTTCATTTTTCTCAAAACCAAACGAAGGCGAATGAGCATGTACAATTATTTTTCTTCCTATATGTTCGTTAATTCGTTGCATTGCTTTTTCAGCAACACCTTCGGCAGCACCCAATAAAAAAATCTTTACATTGTCATTATCTTTATGATAGGTATAAAAACTTGTAAAAAACGATGACCCAGGTATTGTTTCTTTTATTGGTGTTCCCAAAAATTTCAATGCCAATGCCACAATTTTACTGTCGCATATTACCAAATCAGCCTTTTGATAAACCTCGTAAAACTTTTTATCTTTTTGGAGTTTTACCAAATGATCCACATTAGGGGTAATCAATACTCCCTCGGATAAATTTTCAAGTAACTCTTTTTTGGTAAGATTGTGTATATCAATGTTTAGTATCTTTACTTTTTTTGTCATACAAGTAATCGTAATATTATAAAATCAATTTTCATAATTTCAAATAATTTCTTTCAAACATTCTAACATAACACTTTCAAATTGAATACTACGTTTTTCAATCCACTGAACCGCAAGCTCCTTATAATTTTGTTGTTCCGAAGAAATTACATCAATAAGTTTTTGTGCAAATAAATCGGATTCGTCCGCAAGACTAACATATATAGGAACATTTTCTATTCCTCTTAATGCAAAAGAAGTTGCTACTATCTGCTGACCTAATGAAAGGGCTTGTATGCTTTTTATTTGCACTCCATCTCCAGCTATTGAAGGTATTGCTATTACTTTAGAACTTTGCATAAAAACATTAGCATCATCAACAAACCCTACGTATGTAACTTTCTCATACTTATTTTGTAACCAATCGGCACCTTTACCAGCAACACAAATAGAAACCTTTTCTGGCAACAGTGGGTAAATTTCTTCAAAAAACCAAACCAATCCTTTATTATTCGCTTCCCAAGTCCAAGTCCCGATAATGCCAATATCCCAAGACTTTTGAGTAACTTCTATATTGCATTGTGGTTCTCGAATGGGCGGAATAACAATTGTTTTTAGTTTATTTTGATAATCAGGGCAAAATTCAGCATATCTTTCACGGTTCTTATTAGTTAACACCCACACAAATTGAGATATACTCATCAATCGTTTTTCCAATGAATACATTTTTTTTGTTTCACGTTTGTATATTTGCCTGAGTAATGAATTCACCGAAACATCTTGAGATAATTCTTTATATAAATCACATTCTACATTGTGAGCAATAGATGCTATTTTAATATGAGCAGGGATAAAATCCAACAACCACCCCATTTGAGAATGGTCAATTATAATCAACGAATAATCATTTTGTGTAAGATGAATTTTTAATGATTGAATATATTCTTTTGTGATATATTTTTGAGAAGAATACCCTTGTCTATATAATAAACTTTTCAAAATAGTAATAATAGTAAACCACTTAGAGGTAGAAGATTCTATTATAATTTTTTTCACTAAATGCATATTCGATGGAATATCCAAGTTGTTATCATGTTTTCTTAAATAACCTAATATATCAACATTGTAACCTAATGCTATTAGTTTATCAAAAATTAATCGAGATACGATTTCCCCACCACTATTTCTTTTTAATGGTAATATAGTGGTTAAAAATAATATTTTTTTCATTCGTTTTTATTTCACTATAGCATTTTCAATAAATTCTATTGACTTTTTTCGTTCTGCATCCAATATTTGATTTGTTATATCAAAATTACAATCTTGTATTTGTAAAACATCATTGTTTTCTTCATAAATTAATCTGTTTTCTAATTGTACTAATTCTAAGAAACTCTCTATTCTACTACTAAAATCTTTAGGGCATACACTAAAAAACTGTTTATTTAAATTAGCTGAAAATACAGTGCCGTGAAAAGAACTTACAAGTATAAAATCTGCCTGTAACATTAAATTAATAAATCGCTGTGGAGATGAAAAAGAAAATAATCTATCGCAACAGGGAATTTTCTCACTAAACCATCCTGCTGTTACCTGATATATTTTTAAATTTCGTTGTTTTGCTATCTTTAAAGCATATTCATTTATTAAGTTTTTTCTGTTTTTTTCTACACTATATATAAGTAAATAAGATTCTTTTTTAACAAAGGTGTCTTGTAATGCAAAGTTTTCCCAATTTTCTTTTGTAAAAAGTAATGTGGGGTCTAAAACATAGGTTACATTTGAAACTCCAATTTGATTTAACAGTGATACTGCCGACAATTCACGTACAGATAGATGATTGTATTTCAACAGTAATTCACGTGTAAGTTCCATTTCTTCTTGTGGAAAAGATTTAAGTCCAATACTTGCTGCGTATGAAATCCGTTTTTTATTTGCTGGTGCAAAATCTAAAAAATACGATTTATCAACTCCATTATTATAACTACTATTCCATACTTGATCGCTACCTGTGATATATATATCTGCTAAAGGAATTTGTTTTTGTAAATCATTATAGCTATGATATGTTATTTGTGTTAAATTCAAATTTTTCTTTACAAATTGTCGTAAACGATATTTAGCAATAGGATGAATAGCAAGACGGTAACCTGCTGAAAAAATACGATATATGACTGATAAAGATTTATCAGTCATGACTTTTTTAACACTAAAATTCCATATGCTCTGCTGTGGGCGTCGATAATCAATATATTCTACTGCAATACCTTGTTTCTTTAAAATTTCAGATAAAGTGTATGCTTGTAAATAAGTACCAATATTTTGACAATCTAATATTGTAATGACTGATGCTTTTTTCATTCTCGTAAAGATTTAATTAAGTTATAGATTTTTGGGAAGTTACGTATTAATATAAATTTTAAATAAAATCGTGCTGTATATAACGGTATATTTGAAGGCAAAAAAGATTTTCTAAATGTTTTATAATGGTTAAATGCTAAATCATACGAACTTTCTCTCTCTTTACGATACGTCGAAGGTTTTCTTAAGTTGCTATTTATTTTTTGTGCATATTCTATTTTAGATTCTATCTGTATTACTTTATTAGAGTAATTATTCCAAAGTCGCATAGCCTTTTCATTGTTTACCAATACCAACGATACTCCATCGCTTATTTTATTGAACTCAGGATGATATTCTTTTATACCCCAATAATCTGCTAATGTAATATCCCCAACTCTTCTTTGTGTAGCAAATGGGCATTTATAACAACTTAAACGATGAATATATCCTTGCAGAAAAGCATTAAAATACGCCAACATGTTAAAATCATAAGGTATGAAAATATTTTTATCTTTCTTTTTATAAGAAGAAGAAGAAGAGGAACATGACCAGCCTCCAATAGTCTTATCTCGAAATGAATAGTCAATTATTTTTCCGTTTTTTTCTTTTTCTATATGAGAAATAACTGTTGAAAATATTTTTTGTGAGGGTGTTCCATGGCACACTAAATCAGAAGTAATAAGATTGTCGTATTCTTTTCGTAAATATAATTTCAAAGCTGCTATTTGACAAGGAGTACCTGTATAATAAACTGTTTTTTCTTGTTGTAAATCCTGCTTTGTTTGTTGAAATGTGTTTTTTGTATCGGATTGAAGATATTTTGAACCTCGTAATTTTTTCAACTCTTTTTCATTGGTTACTCTAATATGCGATAAAAGCATGTTTTCATTAAAAGCAGCTCCATAAACTACACCACCTTTACCTAACACGTTCAATGCTATAAGAGAAAATATGCCACCAGAAGAACTCTCGTTTAAGATTTTTTTATCTTTATTCTGTACAGCATACGCTACTCCCGGCTTATTTACTGTTTTATTTGCATTTGTAATAGGACAAACTTGACTACAAAGCTTACATTGATTGCAAATGTTTTTGTTTAATATTGGAAAAAGAAAACCTTCTTCATCTTCCTGCATTTCTATTGCATTACGCGGGCAAATTTGTTCACAAGCTCTGCAACCACAACATAGAATTTTATTTCCTGTTATAATATATTCAGTCATTTTTAATCACTCTAACCTTTTAAGCATTCTTTTAATGCATTGATATAACCATTTCCAAATTTTAAGTCTGGCTCCATATAATTTCCTTCAGCCCATTCGTTCCACGATTGAAGAAAAATAATTTTATCTTCTTCTTTTTTATTTTTTATTAGATTTAAAATCCGTTTAATATGTTTTGCAAACAATTCTGGAGTAGAACCATAAATAATAGAGCCGCTTATACCAGACCTTGGTGAATGATCCCAATTTGGAATTATTGAAGGATATATATTATTTTGTTTAAATGCTTCATCCTCCCATTTTTTTATTGCTTTTTTGTATGAAAGTATATTTGTAGGAAATGGGAAAAGATATGAAAATCTTCTACGCCATTTTCTGCGCCATTTTGTTCCTTTACCCAAAAAGTTAGAAGCTTTTAAATTTAAGTGTAATCCGTCACATAGAGTATAAGGAGTGTTATGCAATAAAGTTTTGTTTGTACAATTAGCAACAAAATAAAATCCTGGCAAATTATGCTCTATTGCCAATTGTTGCCAACTATCAAAAAACTGTGATGGATTGGGTAACTCTTCCACATCATATATATAAAATAATAGTTTTCCATGTACTTTATAATATCGCTTATCTTTGAATATTGGCAACATTGTTTTAAAGTGCAATACTATATCTTCATCACCAGGATATTCTTGTTTTATCAAGGTTTCTCTATTGAGACGACTAACATCATTGCTCCAATTTTTTTTCTCCCATGAATGATTTGCCCAACCAAGGCAAAAAGGAAAATCGGGCTTTTGCAAGCGAACAACATCTTGCATAATTGTTTCTAATAATTGTTTCCCATTACCAAACCAATAGTGCCAGTAGCAAAATGCATCCACACCAGCTTTTCGTGCTAATTCAGCTTGAGCTTCTCGCACTTCTGGCAAACGTAAATCATAATACCCTAAATCAGCAGGTACACGCGGCTGATAATGTCCTCTAAATAGAGGTTTTGCTTTTCCTACATTCGTCCATTCAGTAAAACCTTTGCCCCACCATTCATCATTCTCTGGTATCGGATGAAACTGAGGAAGGTAAAATGCTATTATTTTTGCTTTGTTCATTTTCATTTGTTTTTTGAAATAAACTAAAATTATATAATATGTTTAATAATTCTTGCTGGATTTCCACCTACAACACAATAAGTTGGAATGTCTTTAGTTACAACAGAGTTTGCACCAATAATGGCACCTTTGCCAATGGTAACCCCAGGTAATATGGTAGTTTTATCACCAATCCAAACATTATCTTCAATAACTACAGCTCCTTTTGAATACAAAGGTCTATAATTAGGTGCTATATCCATTAACTGTCGTTCAGATTTTCCGTGTGAATTATCTGTAATAAAAACCATTTTTCCCATGCGAACATTGTTACCAACTATTATAGTGCTAATTGCTGTAACATGTCCATAGTTACCTATGCTTGAATTGTTTCCTATTATTATTTTCGGTATAAAACGTTCATCTAAATATCTATCCCAAGCGGTTAAATACACCCCTTTACCTATTTGCGAGTTTTTACCTATTTCAATATATTTTCCTCCTTTTAAATATAATCCTCTACCTATTCGGGTTTGTTTTCCGATTTTTTTAAATTCAAATCCTATCCATTGCGAATAGATATTCGCATCGATTCTTTTTATAAAAGAACATACTTTATAATTGCAAATACAGTGGAATATGAATGCTATTGCCTTACTCGCATAGCGAAAAATAGTTTTAATATATGATTTCATTATAAAAGAATTTAACTGTATCAATGTGCTTTTGTATTGTATAATTTTCCATCACAGTTTCATAAGCATTCTTTGTGATTTCTTGATATTGTTCTTCTTGTAAATCAACAGTATTATGCAATAATTGTAATAGTTCCTCGGCAGTATTAAACCTAAAAGCAATTTCTGAACTTTTATATATAAATCCATTATCAAATTGTTCTTTTGTTCCTGCTGTATTTTTTCCTATTACTAAACAATGATTATACATAGCTTCTGTGGTAATAAATCCAAATCCTTCAAAACGACTTGGTACAATTAGTGCTTTTGCTCGCTCCATTAATTGATATACATCATTTCGTTGACCTAAAAATGAAACTTTATCTTCTAAATTATTGGATTTTACAAAATCTAAACAACGTTTATAATACTCTCCGTTTCCTCTACCTGCAATCAATAATGAGTATTCAGTATTTACTTGTGTGAATTTTGCAAATACTTTCAATAATAATAATACACCTTTCGCTTCTTCTACACGTCCAACAAATAAAAAACACTTTTCTTTTTGAGAAATATATGTATGAGATTCATTTGCTACCACACCGTCATATATAATTGTATCTATATTTTTACGTAAATTCCAATACCTAAAAACATCTTTAGTAATTGCAATTGAATAATTATTATCGTAATGCAATTTTTTAAAAAAATTCTTTTTGCTCGGAAAGAAACGCATTCCAAAATCCAAATCTTGATATTCTCTTATATGCCAAATATGTTTTATCCGTAATTTACGTGCTACTTTAAATCCAATATTAAGAGGTCCTACATTTGTATGAATAATATCTGGTTTTACTTTATTACATATTTTTGTTAGTTTTTTTATAGCAAAAGTATTGAATAATATTTTTTTCACAAAGCGAAAAGGAAATTTAACATAATCAAACGTATTATGTATAGAGGGATATACAGATAAAGAGTAAGTATTAATATAAAAACATGTAACTCCTAATTTTTCAACATCTTCAGAAAATGCCCCTTTATTAGGAAAAACAATATATAAATCATGTGTGTTACATAATCCTTGTATAAGATTATATAATGCAATTGATGCTCCGCCTTGTTTTCCACTACTCGCTATATATAAAATTTTCATTTATTCAGATTTATTATAGCTTCTGCGTTATCTTTTAAAATTACACAACCTCCCAAATATAAAATTGGAAAAGCAGACCAGTAAATAATATGGTGTCCTCGCATAAAAATTAAAATATACAGAATGAAAAAAATAAAACATTGATAATTTTTATGTTTATAATAAGAATAAAACAAGAATAAAATGTAAAACAACACCCCAATTACACCATAATTTACCATATATACTTTCCACCCAACATTTGTTGTTTGTCCAAATATTTTATACATATCTATTCCTAAAAACACATTTGAACTTGTAATAAAAGATGTTGTAAACCAATCTTCGAAATCTTCTTTAGTACGGTTATAACCTGCAATACTTCCTTTTGAATCATCATATTCTATTCGCTGTAAAATTAATTGATTAATTACATTTTCTCCATTATTATATGAACTGAAAAAAGCATAAAACACCCACAAAAAAAATGTGATTGAGAGTAATGTGGTGAATTTTTTTTTACTGAATCGTAGATAGTAAGCAATATAAGTAAATATAGCCAAAAGCCAACTTGCTAAAGAAAATGTAAATGCTAATGCTATTAATAATATAATATTACTTTTCTTTTTAAAATTAAAATTATTTAAATATAATAAAATTACAAGTATAATTCCGAAATAGCCTGGTTCTAAAAAAACACTTGAAAAACGTGGAATAACTGAATCAATAAGATTTACTTTATTTTCCCAAAATAAAAATATATAGTAATTTTGAAATATATATTGTGCTTCGTTTCTACTTTCGCTAAATCCATAAGTATCATAAAAGCTTGGAAGATGTACTCCTAATAAAAATAAAATCCATCCAAATAATGAAATACCTACAAGAATGGAAAAAAAGCGAGTAAAAAAAACAAGAAATTCCTTTTTGTATATATCTTTTAGTCCTAAAAAAAACAATACACCTCCAGCTCCAATAAATGTACTAATGTATGCATTTATGTTGCCTTTTCTTCCCCAAAAAACAGTTATTAAATAAAGAAGCATGATAATAAAACTTGTTTTTTTGTTAAAAGAAAACATCTCAGGTATTAAAATTATAATTATTATAAATAATAATGGAATTATAAATTTAATAGGAAGATTCCAAAAAAATGATGCTTTAAGAGAATCTAACATAACAATAAGTAAACACCATTTACAAACTGTCCAAAGTCTATTTCTGGTAAAAAAAAATCTCATTATTTCACTATTCGTTTTAAGTATGTATAAGATTCTTTTCTTTTACTCGCAATAATAGTATTTATGGTATCAAACGATATATCTTCCTCTAAACACATATCATTATCTGTTTTAAATCTTTGAGTTAATTCAAAATCATTTAACATATTTATTATTCTATCATTATCATTGTTTTTGGAGATATCGTTTCTTTTTGTAAAACAATAGAAATTACGATTGTAATTAATACTGAATAAAGAGCCATGAAAAGAATCGGTTACTACATATGTTGCATGTTTTATTAAAAAAATAAATTGTGAAGGTCCAATGCCTTTCAAGTTGTTTTTTTTCTGTAAATAAATTGGACGTGTAACTATGTAATAAACGGGTATATTTTTGTTTGCTCCCAACATTTCAGCAAAATCAGAAATGCATTTTTTTTCGCCAAGTATATAACACAATACATATTTTTCGGGCATTTCAATACTTTGCAACAACGTATCCCACTGCATTGGTGTTATCAGAAGTGTAGGGTCTATCACATGCATTACTTTCTTCCCTGTTACATCTTCGATTAATTTACAATTTGTTTTTTCTCTACAAGAAAGGTTAGCAAAATCAGAAAGTTTTTCTTGTAATATTTTTTGAAACCATTTAGGAATATTAGTTGTACCCAAGCTTGGAGCATATGCATTTTTCAATGAATTATTTTTTACAAAATCAAGAAAATTTATTGAATGTGAAGTATATAGAAAAGGACTCCATGTTTGATCACTGCCTACTATATATTTTGTATATCCTTCAATATTTTTAATTGTTTGTGAACTATAAACAATAGCTGAGTGTGGTATTTTTTCCTGATAGAATTTTTCAAATTCTTGCATAGTGCGTTGAAATTCTATAGTTTGAAAAAACGAATAATCGTCAAAAGGATTTTTTTTTAATTTCGTTTGTAACCAACGAATAATTTTTATTGGACGAATGGAATAATATAATAATTTTTCAAAAATATTTTTTTGATTGTTTCTTTTGTAAGAAACATATTCAGCTTTAAAACCAAGATATTCAATGGCTCTTGCAAGAGCATAGGCTTGCAACATAGTGCCATGGTTTGGTTCGTCGTGTGGAGAAATTAAAGCTATTTTATTTGACATTTATTTTTTTCTTTAAATAATTATAAAAGAAATCACCTATCAAGAAACGGAGTGTGTTTTTAACGTTTATAATCATGATTTTTTTCTTTTCTTCAAAAATCAAACATTTTTTTATATTTTTTGTTAAACTCATTCGAGATACATTTAAAAAAAATTTCTCTCTGTTTTTATGAGGCAATGCTGAGTGCATTAAAGGAGCGTGTAAACCATGTTCTTCAACTTCTTCATATTTAATTTGTAATGAATATATTTTCGAAGAAATTGTTTCAAAAAAAGCCTCGCCTTTTTTAGTGATTATTAAAGCTAATGATACGCCTTTATCATCATTTAGAATAGGTATTTGTGGATAATATTTTTCGACTCCCCAAAAATCAGCAATTTGTATATCACTACCACTTGTATATTTTCTTGCAGGACATTTAGTACAAGAAGGTCTTGTGTAAAGATTTTGTAAAAATCCTTTCATATATAAATTTTGTGTTTTAGTTTCTAAAAGATTGAATTTTTTCAGACTTATGTCCTCTGTTATTTTCCTTTCAACCAAAATACTATATTCTTTCCAACCGTTTGTTTTATTCCTAAATGAAATATTAGAAAAATTTATTTGATTTATATTATTAGTTAAATCCAAGTTCTTGAATTCAGTATTTGTTATATTTGATTCTCTTAATTCATCAAGATACATTTTCCAAATTTTTGAACTTGGTATACTGTGACAAACAATATCAATTAAAATTAAATTTTCATATCTTTTTCTTAAAAAGCTATTTAATCCAGCGATTTGACATGGTGTTCCGCTAAATAATACTTTTCTTCCTTGTTCTAAAAAACGCTTTGCTTTAATGTAATTATCCCCTATCTTACTTTCTACATATTTTGACCCTCTAAACACCTCTAATCCTTCTATAGATTCAGTGTAATCGTGAGTAACGCTCCAATCATTTTCAAATCGAGCACCAAAAACAACACCGCCATTATCAATAACACTTTTTGCAAATAAACTAAATATTCCACCTGACGAACTTTTCTCCCTTATGATTTTATCATTGTTAACGCATGCGTAACTTTTTGGTTTACTAGCAATACTTTTTTGTTGATGTATTACAGGACACACTTTCACGCACAACCCACAGTTTGTGCATGTTTTAGTATCAACAATAGGATATGAAAATCCTTCGTTATCCATTTCCATAGTAATACAATGCATGGGGCAAATTTGTTCACATGCCCAACAACCACAACAATTCTTTTTATCTGTAATTTGAATCATTTAAAATTTACTTTAATACATTACTTAAATATTCAAATGATGCAGCACGAAGAATTTCTAACGTGTTATTAACTATTTTAAAATCTATTGATTCAGTTATTTCCTCAAAATTAGATTTTAAATTTGTTAATAAATAGTTATTTAATGACAACTGAGTTAGCAAATTTTCAATACGTGAACTACAAGTCGTTTCGGAATTAATTGTATTAACAAAAGACAAGAATTGTTTTTCAAAAAGTATTGAAAATACTGTGCCATGAAACGAGTCCGTAATCACAAAATCAGCTTTTTCTATTAAGCCCAACCACTCTTGTGGTCCACTATTTGGCACGTTTATTACAGTAATTTTTTCAAACTGTATTGGTTTGTCAGAAATAACAACCAAATCCAATCCTTTTCTTTTACATATATTTGAGGCAAAATATAGCAAATCCTTATTGTTGTGCAAAGAAAAACAAAATAAATACTTTTGCTTTAAATCAGGTTGAATTGAACGTGTTTGCCAAAAATTGGCATCAAATAACATTGTGGGGTCTAAAACTACTTCTGAATCCAAACCAAGTAATTCTTTGATGATATTTTTCCCAGATTCTTCTCTAACTGAAATAGAGTCATAATGCTTCAAGCTATTTTGATAGTGTTTTTTATATTTTTCAGGTAAATTATTCCTTCCAAATGAGGATGCATAGGAAATCCGTTTTTTATCATAAGGTACAAAATTTAATAAATATGGTTCGTTTTCAAAAGGCATGTCTGGATTCCATATCTGATCGCTACCTGAAATATAATAATCATATATGGGAGGATTTCTATATAAGGCATCAATACTATTATATGAAGTTGAATAGTCAATAAGTGAATTAAATGCTTGAAAACGCTGAGTTTTTTGAGGATTTGTAGAAATGTTACGCGAGAAAAAATTATCGAAATAAAGTCTCAAATAGTTTTTGAAATTATATTTTTTATTTTTGGGGGTAGTTGAAAAAGTTAAAGAGTGAGTGTTATTACTGTATCCTTTCATAACAGGCCGATAAAGGTCGATAATTTCGCACTTGTATCCTAATGTTTTTATATATTTCCATAAAGCATACGATTGTAAGCATGCCCCATAACTCAGTAATGATTTATGTATTGTTATTATTCCAACAGATTTATTATTCATTTATTATTCATTTATTATTATTTATAAAATATGTATGAACTTAATGTAAGTATCCCTATTTTCATGTTTCTTTATTCGTTTTGTCAATATTATACCGTTTAGAACATGGTATAGAAAAAGTTTCAGGCACATTTCCACATACTATCATAGCAATAAAAACTTCTGAAGGTTTTGCAGGTATAAATTTGCGTAAAGTTTTATCTTTTTCTATTGAAGTACTGCAATTTAGAATACAAGCTCCAATTTTATTATAATGTAAAGCATATAAAAGGTTCATAGCGTACATTCCGCCATCTATAAACACTTCATTACGTTCAGCTTGCCCAAAAAACATTCCTACTTCTCCACAGATTATTATTAATTTATTTGCTAGATGTCCAAAACCCCTATTCCCTCCTTGAATTTCGAGTATTTGTTCAATTAATTTTTTATCAGAATATACATACGTTCGCCACGATTGTCGATTACATGCGGAAGGTGTATTGCGTGCTAACTCTAATGCATGTGTTATTTGTGATTGCGAAATAGGCTCTGAAGTAAAATTGCGTATGCTTTTTCGTGAATTCGAAAATCTAACAAAATCTTTATTTATAGAAGCAAAGTACTCTTCTTTTGAGAAAGTTAATTGTTGTGAAGCACCAGTATGTATGTTATATGATTCTACTTTCGCAATAGCATCAAGTATTTCTTTGTCAAGCAAAAAATGTTCGGTTTCATGCAATTTTTTATATTCTAATAATACACTTATAGCATGTTGTAATTGTGGTTCATCTGTTTTATACATTTTGATATATCTTATGCAGATATTACACAAAGAAATAATTCTATCTTTACCAAAACCTAATCGTCTTTCGGGCATTGTTAATCCTTTTTCAATTACATGATATTCACGTATAATTTTGCCTATTAATTTAGTTGAAGAATCTGAATGTATATTATCAGAAAACTGCATATATCTATAATAATCATACCCGTTGTGCAT